>Ga0334722_10002743_pt1 | contig 19530 bp, 16 predicted proteins | sample C3_bottom_MG_FD_207210 | JGI IMG/M metagenome (GOLD analysis project Ga0334722, IMG submission 207210) | Sediment microbial communities from Yellowstone Lake, YNP, Wyoming, USA - C3_bottom | ecosystem: Environmental > Aquatic > Freshwater > Lake > Sediment | place: USA: Wyoming | collected...
GGACGTTCAGTTTTGAGCTCGCCGAAATCAAGGGGCGCGGCGAGTTCAGCGTCGATCCCCAGGCGTTCATCCTCGAGCGCGGCATCGACACGCAGTGGCTGGTGCTCGAGGGCACCCGGATGATGGACGAGCGCTCGCGTGACCGCGGCGCTGCCCAGCCTGCCGCGGCGCCTGCCGAGGCGCCCTCGGAGACCTCGTTTGCGGGGATCGACGAGGACGAGGCCCCCGCCGGCCGGGCGCTGATCCTCGTCGACGACGACCCCCTCTTCCGGGGTCTGGCGCGCGAGTACCTCGGGCAGTATGGATTCCGCGTCATCATCTGCGAAACCGGGGCGGCCTGTCTTGCCGCGGTGGACCAGGAGGCGGGCAGCCTGGTTGCCCCTGTCGTCGCGACCGATATCGTCATGCCGACCCTGGACAACCAGGGTTTTCTCGGCGGTCTCGAGCTGGTCGAGCGGCTGCGCCGGTCGCACCCGGAGGTGCAGGCGGTGGCCATCACCGCGTACCCCGACGAGAACGTCAAGGCCCAAGTGCTCGAGATGGGCGGGCAGTTCCTGCTCAAGCCGGGCGCGGGCGACAGCGGTGGCGCCGAGGCCTTCTTCGCGGGCCTTGCCGCCGTTCTCGGGCAGGCGGAGGGTCACGCGGTCGCCGAGCCCGTTCCGCGCACGGCTGCGCCGCCCGCTGCGGTGTCGTCCCCGGCGCCGCGGTCCCGCGTCGAACCCGGGCCGGAACCCATTCGCGAGTCTTCACGGGCGCCGTCTCAGCCGGGGCCGGCCCTGCGAGGCCAGCGCGAGCGCGCCCTCGCCGGCCTCGAGGCCAACCGCGCCGCCGTGCTCAAACAGGAGGGCGCCGTTTCGACCTCCGGCTTGACGTCCGTGGAAAAACTGCTGTTGCAGGAGATGCTCGCGGAACTGCAGACTCCCCGGGCCACGAGCGAGATCGGCTTGTTGATCCTGCGCTTTGCCGCCGAACTGCTCAATCGCGCCGTGCTCTTCGTCGTGAAAGAGGGGAAGGCCGTCGGGCTCGGGGGCTTCGGCGTCGAGGTTGCGGGGGCAGGGGCGGGGGCGGGCGATCAACGGGGCGTTCGCGGGTTCACGATCCCGCTGAACGAGCCCTCGCTCCTGGAGTCGGTCGTGCGTTCGCACGCGGCGGTGCAGGGGCCGCTCGCCCCGTGCACCTGGAATCGCGCGCTGCTGGACAAGCTCGGCGGCAAGGACCCGCTCGACGCCATCGCGCTGCCGCTGATCTCCGGCGGGCGGGTGCGCGTGGTCCTCTACGGCGACAACCTCCCCGAACAGCGCACGGTCGGCGGCATGCGGGCGCTCGAGCTCTTTCTCGCCCGCGCCGGGCTCATCCTCGAAAAGGTGCTGCTCGAGAGGAAGCTTCAGGAGGCCGACGCGGCTGCGGATCCGGGGCGGCACGCGCAGAGTGTGGGGGGGGCGAAGCGGTGAACGCCACGATTCTCGTGGTAGACGATTCGGCGACCACGCGCTCGCTGGTCGCCTCCTATCTGACCGACACGGAGGGGGTCGAGATCATCGAGGCCGCCAGCGGGTTCGAGGCGCTGCGGGTGCTGCCGGCGCGCCGCGTGGATCTGATCGTGACCGACATCAACATGCCCGACATCAACGGCCTGGAGCTGATCTCCTTCGTGCGCGCGAGCCCGAACTACCGCAAGATCCCGGTGATCATCATCACCACGGAAAACAGCGCCGAGGACCGCAAGCGCGGCCTCGAACTGGGGGCGAGCGACTATCTCGTCAAGCCGTTCGGCGCCGCGCAGCTGCGTCGGGCCGTCGCTGCCGCGCTCGGGAACACGCGGCAGGAGGAGGGGCCGTGAGCACCGACAGCCACGATCGCGCGCCCTTCGGAGAGTTCGTCATCGAGGCCGAGGAGCTGCTCGAGGCCCTGGGCGACCGGCTGGTCCAGTTGGAGCGGGCGACCGAGGAGGACGCGGTCCCGCCCGACACGATCAACGACGTGTTCCGCTCGATGCACACCCTCAAGGGGCTCTCCGGCATGCTCGGGCTCAAGGGGATCTCCGATCTCTCGCACAGCCTGGAGAGCCTGCTGGACAAGGTGCGCCTGGGCAAGATCAAGCTGCACCAGGGGACGCTGGACGTCCTCTACGCGGGGGTGGAGCTGCTCACGAAGATCGTCGGCGCGGTCGGCCGCACCGGCACGGAGGAGGGCGCCGACATCCGCCCCGTCGTGCGGCGGATCCAGCAGCTGCTGGAGGCAAAACCCGACGCGCACCAGGAGGTCACCCTCGACAATGTCGATCTGGACCGGCGCATTCTCGGGACCCTCACCGAGTACGAGGAGCACCGGCTGCTCGAGAATGTGCGCGCCGGGCGCGGGCTCTACCGCGTCGAGGCGCGATTCACCTTCGAGACGTTCGACAAGGATTTGGGCGCAATCACCGAGCGACTCAAGGCCATCGGCGAGATCATCTCCACGCTGCCGAGCTCGGACGAGTCCTCGCCGGACTCGATCAGCTTCGACCTGGTGTTCGGCAGCACCGCCAGCCCCGACGCGGTTGAGGCCGCCGTGGCCGGCTATCCGGCCAGCGTCCACCAGGTCGGCCAGCGCGCCGCGGCACCGCCCGCCGCCGACACCCGCGAGCCCAGCGCCACACATCCGGCCCCGACCGGCGAGGTTCGCCCCGCGGGGTCGCCCGCGCCCGCCACGGCGGCGTCCCCCGTTCCCGCGGCGGCGCCCGCAGCGGCCGCCGAGCCGGCGGCCGACGTCGCGCTGACCCTGCGCTCGCTCTCGGACACCGTGCGCGTGGACATCCGCAAGCTCGACGGGCTGATGAACATCGTCGGCGAGCTGGTCATCAACAAGACCACCATCGTCCAGATCAGCCGCGATCTGATCGCCCAGACGGGGGCCGCCGGCGCCGGGGGCGACCTGCAGAAGGCGGCGCGCAACCTCGAGCGCAACCTGCGCCAGCTGCAGCAGGGGGTGATCAACTCGCGGATGGTGCCGATCGGCCAGGTCTTCTCCCGGCTCAACCGGGTCGTGCGCAAGCTCTCGCAGGAGTTCGGGAAGAAGATCGACCTGCGGATGCGCGGCGAGGAGACCGAGCTGGACAAGCTCATGGTCGAGGACCTGGCCGACCCGATGCTGCACCTGGTGCGCAACTCCCTCGACCACGGCATCGAGCTGCCCGAGGTGCGCGCGCGCGCCGGCAAGCCCGCCCAGGGGACGATCGAACTGCGGGCCGAGCAGCGCGGCAACCACATCGTGATCGAGATCGAGGACGACGGCGGCGGCATCGACCTGGCGCGGGTCCGCGCCACCGCGGTGAGCAGGGGCCTGCTCGACCCGGCCGCCGCGGTGGACGAGCGCCAGCTGCTCGACCTGCTCTACCTGCCGAGCTTCTCGACGAAGGAGGCCGCGAGCCAGGTCTCCGGGCGCGGCGTGGGGCTGGACGTGGTGAAGACGAACGTCGCCAAGCTCGGCGGCATGATCGACATCGAGACCGAGCTTGGGGTCGGCACGCGCTTCACCATCACGCTGCCGATCACGCTGGCGATCATCCAGGCGCTGCTCGTGGGCGTCGGCAACGAGATCTATGCGATCCCGCTCAATGCCATTCTCGAGAGCAACCGGCTGCTGCCCAGCCAGATCTTCACGGTCGAGAAGCGCGAGGTCGCCCGGCTGCGCGAGAGCACGCTGCCGCTGCTGCGGGTCGCCGACCTCTTCGGGATCCCCCGCGGCGGGGAGAAGCAGCGGCTGTTCGTGGTGGTCGTCGGCCTGGCGGAGAAGCGTCTCGGCCTGGTTGTCGACAGCCTGCGCGGCCAGCAGGAAGTGGTCATTAAGTCGGTCGGCTCGGTCTTCAAGAACGCGCCGGGGATCGCCGGTGCGACCGAGCTGGGCGACAAGCGCGCGGTCCTCGTGCTGGACGTCGGGGCGCTGATCGACGAGGCGACGCACCGGCAGCGGGTGGAGGCGTGATGACCGACAGCGACGAGCGTACGGGGCAGGAGCCGGGGTCCGCGCCGGACACCGCGAGCCAGATCGAACTGCTCGGCTTCATGATCTCGAACGAGCAGTACGCGCTGGACATCCTCGAGATCAAGGAGATCGTCCGGCTGCAGGCTATCACCCACGTGCCGCGCTCGCCCGTCTGGCTCAAGGGAATCGTCACGCTGCGCGGCGTCATCGTCCCGATCTTCGACCTGCGCAGCCGTCTCGGCCTGGCCGAGGTCGAACACGGCCCGGATACGCGCATCGTCGTGGTCTACCGCGGCGAGGAGTTCGCGGGGCTGATCGTCGACAGCATCACCCAGGTCATGCGCCTTCCCGTGGACGCCATCGAGCCGCCGCCGCAGACCATCGCCCAGGTCGAGGCGGAATTTCTGCGCGGCGTGGTGCGCTTTCGCGATCACCTGGTGATCCTGCTCAACCTGTCCCGGGTTGTCGAGGCTGCCCCGTGACGCAGGAGGAGCGGCGAGAGACGCGGATCATCCGTTGCCCCGCCTGCCAGCGGTACTACCGGATCGCCGCCGGCCCCCCGTCGCCGACCGCGCGGCTGCGCTGCAGCAAGTGCGGCGAGATCTTCTCGCTGGCGGCCGCCTGCGCGGCGACTCCGGCGAGTGCGACGGCTCCGAACGCTCCGGTGGCGGCGCCCACGCGTGGCCGCGTTCTGGTCTCGACCGACGGCGAGGAGTTTCAGGCCCTGATCGGCGAGGTGCTCGCCGCGGCAGGGTTCACGCTGCTCCATGCCCGCTCCGGGGATGAGGCCTGGGCCGCGCTCGAGTCCTGGCGCCCGCGCGTCGCGCTGCTCGACGTCGCGCTGCCCGGGATACCCGCCTTCGAGCTGTGCGACCGCATCCGCGCGGACGCGGACCTGAAGGGCACCGGGTTGATCCTCATCGCCTCGGTGTTCCAGCAGACCCGCTACAAGCGCGCCCCGACCAGCCTGTACGGCGCCGACGACTACATCGAGAAGCACCACATCCGCGACTGGCTGCCCGAGAAGGTCGAGCGGCTGATGCACGCCGACGTCGCCGTGGCCGAGCCGGCCGCCGCGTTGGAAGCGGCCGCGCCGGCGAAAGCCGGAAAAGCGGGGCAACCCGTGACCGCAACCACGCCGGCGGAGGCGCGGCACGGCGGAGCCGCCGCGCATGACGAGCAAGACGAGCACGACCAGGAGTCCCTGATCCGCGAGGAGTTGTACGGTTCCCCGGGCCGGGAACTCCAAGGTCTGCAGCGCCTGCAGGATGGCCTGCGGCGCTACGCGCGCATCATCATCTCCGACATCGCGCTGTACAACCAGGAACTCGTCGAGCGGGGGATCCGCGAAGGGACCTTCTCCACGCTGCTGAAAAAGGAGATTGAGGAGGGTTCCCGTCTCTACCAGCTGCGCGTCCCCTCCTCCTCCGGGGGGGAAGGGTACTACCACGAGGCGGTCCGGGATTTCATCGCGCGGCGCACGGCGGCGCAGGGCTCTGACGTTCGCGCGCCGCGGAGAAGGAAGTGAGCCTCTCCGAGCGGCTGCGCGAGCAACTCGCCTCCCCGGACGAGGAGGTCCGCCACGCGGCGGTTCAGGGTCTGCGCGACGCGGGGCCGGAGGCGCTTGCGGGCCTGATCGGGGCGCTCGGCGACGCCAGCTGGCGGGTGCGCAAGGCTGCCCTCGACCTGATCCTGCGCGTGCCGGCGGCCGGGAGTCTCCCCCTGTTGATCGCCGGGTTGCGCGACGAGGACAACGCCGGTCGCCGCAACAGTTCGATGGAAGCCCTGGTGCGCCTGGGCCCGGTCGCGGTGCCGGCGCTGGCGCCGCTGGTGACGGACCCGGACCCCGATCTGCGAAAATTCATCGTCGACGCTCTCGGCAACATCGACGCTCCCGCCGTGGCGGCGATGCTGCGCGCCGCGCTCGAGGACCCCGAGGAGATTGTCTCGGCGGCGGCGGCGGAGTACCTCGGGCGCCGCCGCGACGCGGCTGCGGTCCCGGTGCTGTTGCGTCGCCTGGGAGAGCGCGGCGGCTGGCTCACGTTCGGGTGCCTGCGGGCGCTCGGCGAGATCGGGGACCCGGCGGCGGCACCCGCGATCACCGCGCTGCTGGGGGAGCCGGGCCTGCGCAAGGCGGCGCTGGAAGCGCTCGGTCGAGTTGGCGGCGACCAGGCGGTGCCGCACCTGCTCGAGGCGCTCTTCTCCCGCGACCGCGGGCTGCGCCGCGTGGCCGCCCTGGCCGCGCACGCGCTGCTGCCGCGCCTCGGTGCGGGTGCCGCGGCGGAACTCGCGGCAGGCGTGCGGGCGCAGACCGACGAGGAATTCTTCGCGTTTCTGCGCGGGCTCCTCGGCCAGGAAGATGCACAGGCGCGGGCTGCAGGCGCGGCGCTGCTCGGTTTCGCGCCCGGCTCCCGGGTGGTGCCGATCCTCCTCGACGCCCTGCCGCAGGCCGCGGAGCACGACCAGGAGTTGCTGGCGGGCGTGCTCGCGGGGCTCCCCGACGAGGATCTGCCGCTGCTGGTCGCGCGGTTGCTCGACCCGTCGCCCGTCGTGCGCCTGCGGCTGGCCGGGGTGCTCGGGCGCCGGGGTTGCCGCGAGGCGGTGCCGCTGCTGCTGACGCTGCTCGAGGACGGCATCGGCCACGTGCGGGCCGCGGCCGCGGCCGCGCTCGGCAGGATCGGCGACCCCGCGGCCGTCTCCTCGCTCGTGGGGCTGTTGCGCGATCCCTTCCCCGACGTGCGCGAGGCCGGGATGGAGGCCGTGGTTGCGATCGGCCGTGCGGGCACCTCGCAGCTGGGTCTCGTGCTCGCACTGCTGGAGCCGCACTTCTCCGCCGCGGACGAAGGGTTCGCCGCGGCGGCCGTCCGCATCTCCGGCCGACTCGGCAGCCCGGGGTTGATCGCGCGCCTCGGCCTGCCCCTGCGGGACGCCCGCGGGGAGGTGCGCCGCGCCGCGGTGGAGGCAATCGGCGCCGTCGGCGGGGCGGCTGCGGTCGACGCCCTGCGGGTCGCGCTCACCGACGAGGACGTCGCGGTGCGCCGCGAGGCGGTGCTCCGGCTCGGTTCGACCCGGGAGACGTCGGCGCTGCAGTTGCTGCTGCCGATGCTCGGCGACGAGGACCTCTGGGTCCGGGTGCGCACCGTGCAGGCGCTCGGGGGTTACGCGCACCCCGAGGCCTGGCGCGTGCTGCAGGCGGCGGCGGTCGGCGACCCCCCCGGGCCGCGCCGCCTCGCGGCCATCCGCGCGCTCGGCGCCGGGAAGGTCCCCGGGAGCCTCGCCGTGTTGACCGAGCTGGCTGGCTCCGCCGACCGGGAAACGGGCATGGCGGCCATAGAGGCGCTGGGGGCGCTGGGAGATCCGGGCGCTCTCGAGGTGCTGCTCGCGCGCCTTGCCGACCTCGGCTGGGGGTTGCGGGCGGTGGCCGTGCGGGCGCTGGGTCCGTTCGCCGCGGACCCTCTGGTGCGGTCGGCCCTCGTGAGCGCCGCGGCCGGGGACACCGACCCGCTGGTGCGCTCCCTCGCCGGCCGGATCATCGCCCCGGTCGGCCCGGCGCCGGGACACGGATAGCGGGGTCGACGGCGCCGTGTTCGGCACCAGCGAATCGTCGGTGACGCTCGGGCCCGAGGAGTTCCGGCTCCTCAGGGACTTCATCAACGGGTTCTGCGGGCTCTGGTTCGACGACGAATCCGTCTATTTCCTGGAGCGCCGCCTCCAGCAGCGCCTGCGCGAGCGCCAGCTCGGCGCTTTCCTGGACTACTACTACCTGCTCCTCTACGGCCCCGAGCGCGAGGAGGAGCTGGCGAAGGTCGTCGACGTCCTGACCACCAACGAGACCTATTTTTTCCGTGAGATGAACCAGTTGCGCACGCTGACCGAGGAGATCGTCCCGGAGATCGTGCAGCGCAACGCGGCGCGCCGCCGGCTGCGGATCTGGAGTGCCGGCTGCTCGACGGGAGAGGAGCCCTACACCCTGGCGATCCTGCTGCTGGAGCATCCGGCCCTCGCCGGCTGGGAGACGGAGATCTTCGCCAGCGACATCAGCCAGCGCGTCCTGCAGGCCGCACGCCGCGGGATCTATACGGCCTCCTCGTTCCGCAGCACGGAGCCGCACTACAAGGAGCGCTACTTCGAGCCGGTCGATGCGAACTGCTGCCGCATCGTCGAGCGGGTGCGCCGCCTCGTCACGTTCGGGCAGCTCAACCTGCTCGCCCCGGAGCAGTGGACGATCCTCGGGCAGTTCGACGTGATCCTCTGCCGCAACGTGATGATCTACTTCAACCACGAAGGGAAGAAGCAGATGGTCGAGCACTTCCACCGCAAGCTCAACGACGACGGCTTTCTGCTGCTGGGGCACTCGGAGAGCCTGATGAACATCTCCACGGCGTTCACGCTGCGGCACTTCCTGCACGACATGGTTTACCAGAAGCCGCGGCTCGCGCCGCCGCAGCCGGCCTGAGCGGGGGCGCGCACGTGCTGCTGAAGGTCCTCGTCATCGACGACTCCGCGTATCACCGGCGGACGCTTTCGCGCATCATCGCGGCGGCGCCGGGATTCGAGGTGGTCGGCACGGCAAACGACGGCGAGGAGGCGATCAAGAAGGTCGTCACGCTCAAACCCGACCTGCTGACGCTGGACCTGGAGATGCCGCGCATGGACGGATTCACGTTCCTGCGCTGGCTGATGCGCACCTTCCCGCGGCCGACGCTGGTCGTCTCCTCGCGCGAGAGCAACAAGAGCGTCTTCCGCGCCCTCGAGCTGGGCGCGGCGGATTTCGTGCTCAAGCCGGTGAGCTATGCGTCCGAGGTGCTTGGCCAGATCGAAGAGGAGGTCCTCGCGAAGCTGCGCGAGATCGCGGCCGCGCGCCCCGAGAAACTCGCCCAGCGCGCGCAGCGTCTCGCGGCGTCTCTGCCGTCGTCCCCGCCGCCGTCGCTGGCGCTGGCGAGCCGGAAAAAGCTCGTTTCCGGGATCGCGGTCGGCCGCTACCGCTGCCTGGCGATCGGGGCCTCGACTGGCGGGCCGCCGGCGCTGCAGCAGGTGCTCGGGGCGCTTGCGGCCAACTTGCCGGCGGCCGTCGTCATTGCCCAGCACATGCCGGAGGGTTTCACGAGGATGTTCGCCGAGCGCCTCAATCGCACCGTCGGGCTGTTCGTCAAGGAGGCCGAGGGGGGGGAGGAGTTGCTTCCCGGGCTCGTGCTGCTCTCCCCGGGGGGGAAGAACCTCACCGTCCACGAGGGGATGGGCGGCCGGATATTCTCCCGGCTCGCGGCGCCGACGCCGACGGACCGCTACGTGCCCTCTGCCGACAAGCTGCTGGAGTCGGCCGCGGCGGCCTTCGGCAGCGCGCTCGTCTCCCTGGTCCTCACGGGGATGGGCGACGACGGCGCGATCGGCACCCGCGCCGTGCGCGCCGCGGGCGGGCTGACCATCGCCGAAGCGGAGGAGTCCTGCGTCGTTTTCGGGATGCCGCGTGAGGCGATCCGGACGGGGGCGGTGCAGCAGGTCCTGGCGCTGCCCGAGATCGGGGCGTTCATCGGTCGCGCGGTCAATCCGGCCTGAGGGGAACGCGCTGCGGCGGGACATTGCCTGCTGACCGGAACCGGTGTACAGTGGTGAGACAGGAAGTGAGGGCGTTTCACATGACGACGAACAGCGACGACAAAAAGAATCTGCTGATGCGCGGGCAGGAGTTCTCCCAGCTCTATCGCAAGGTAGAGGGATTCACTCAGGAGTTGATGAAGGAGAACGAGCGGCTGCGCTTCAGGGTGGCGGCGCTCGAGCAGGAGCAGGAGTCCGCTCCGAAGGTGCCCGTCGAGGTGGTGCAGAGCCTCAAGGAGCGCGTTCTGCAGCTGGAGTCCGAGCGCGAGGCTCTGGCGCAGCGCTACAAGCAGGTCGAGCAGGAGAACCTCGATTTCGCGAACCGCTACCTCGAGATCGAGGAAGAGAACAACAACCTGGCGAACCTCTACGTCGCGAGCTTTCAGCTGCACTCGACCCTGGATTTCAAGGAGGTCGTGCAGATCGTGATGGAGATCGTGATCAACCTGATCGGCGCCGAAAAATTCGGGCTGATGCTGCTCGACGAGCGCAAGAGCGACCTCTACGCCGTCTCCAGCGAAGGGGTCGAGCGCGAGCAGATCCCGCACGTGCGGCTGGGAGAGGGGACGATCGGGAAGGTGGCCCAGGTCGGGCAGCCGTGGGTCGCCGAGGGGCGGACGCCCGATCAGGTCACGATGACCGAGCCCCTGGTGGTGATCCCGATGCGCATCAAGGACCAGTTCATCGGGGCGATCGTGATCTACGCGATGCTCGAGCAGAAACTGACCTTCTCCTCGCTGGACCACGAACTGTTCAACCTGCTGGCCGGCCACGCGGCCACGGCCCTCTTCGCCTCGAAGCTCTATTCGGAGTCCGAGAGGAAGTTGGGGACCATCCAGGGATTTTTGGAGCTGCTCAAGCACTAGGATCGAAGACCAGGCGGACCGAGCGGAGACCAAGGGGGAACGATGGCGAAGTTTCGTTGCCTAGTCGTTGAAGACTCGCCGACGATGCGTCAGTTGGTCGTCTTTGCGCTCAAACGCGTTCCCGAGCTGGAGATCATCGAGGCCTCGGACGGCGTCGACGCGCTCAAGAAGCTCCCGGGGCAGAAGATCGACCTGGTGTTGACCGACATCAACATGCCGATCATGGACGGGCTCAAGTTGGTGAGCCTCCTGAAGAGCAACCCGTTGTATCGCGACATACCGGTGGTGATCATCACGACCGAGGGGGCCGCTGAGGACCGCGACAAGGGTCTGGCGCTCGGGGCGCAGGCGTACATCGCCAAGCCGATTCAAACCAACAGCCTGCTGAAGGTCGTCCGCGAAATCCTCGGACTACAGTAGCGGGTCGCCGCATGGCCCGTCGTTTGCGGTGATTCCCAGTTTACGGGCGGACTGCGGGGTCCTGTCGCTGCGCACCCCCGTCGGTGCTCGCTCGGAGCTGCGCGCCGCCGGGGGGCCCCCGCTTCGCCACCCCTACGTCCACACCGTTCTCCAGCGAAAGAGTTTGTTTCGCCGAGCACCAATTGATTGGCTATGAAGTGCATGGGCCCGTTACGATATCGGCGTCGGATTCGATGGCGGAACTTTCCGTGAGGCGCCCGGTCTAATGTCCGTGACGGATGGTGTGCAGGAGATCGGCGCCGTCGACGGGGAACGCCAGTTGGTGGCTGCCGCGCGCGGGGGCGACGAACAGGCCTTCGAGGCGCTGGTCCTGAAGTACCAGGACCGGATTTACCGGATGATTCAGCGTCTGGTGAGCGGCTCCGACGTCGTCGACGATCTGGCACAGGAGGTGTTCATCAGGGCCTACCGGTCGCTGGGGGATTTCAAGGGCGAGTCGTCCTTGTACACCTGGCTCTACAAGATTGCCCTCAACCTCTGCCGGAACCACTACCGGACGCGGGGGCGGAGGCCGGCGCTCGAGGAGCTCGACGAGGCGGACGGCGCGATCGGGATGGAGGCGGGGGGGGGGACACCGGAGGATGATGTCTCCCGCAGGGAGTTCTGGGAGCACCTGCGGCGGGGGCTCGACGAGCTGCCGGCCGAGCAGCGGGAGGCTGTCGTGTTCTGCGATCTGGAAGGGATGAGCTACGAGGAGATGGCGGTCGTGATGGGGGTGCCGATCGGGACGGTGCGTTCGCGGATCTACCGGGGGCGCCGCGCCCTGCAGGAGTTCATGGCGCCGTTCCACGGCACGCGCGCTGCGGGGAGGCCGGCATGAGCGCAGAGCGGTGCGAGGCGTTTCGCGAACTGGTGTCGGCGTTCGTCGACGAGAACCTCGCCGCCGCCGATCTGCTGCGCACCGAGGCCCACCTGGAGCAGTGCGGCGACTGCAAAGCCTTCGAGTCCGAGGTGCGCCGCGGCAAGCGGCTCCTGCTCGCCGCCGAGGCCTTCCGGCCCCTGCGTCGGCCGCCTCCCGGATTCGCCGCCCGGGTCGCGCTCCTCGCGCGCGAACAGCCGCCGGCCCGGACCGTCGCTTTCCCCGAGGCTGCGGTATCCCGTCGGACGGTGGTTGGCTCCTGGTTTGGCCTGGTGGCGGCAGCAGCGGCGGCCGTGCTGTTCTTCGCCTGGTCCTGGCAGCGGGTGTTGAACGTCGACTCGCTCGAATCCCGGTTTGCGGGTCGCGCCGCCGGTCCTGTCGTGGTCGTGGCCGCATCCGGCGGCGAGGGGGACATCGAATCCTGGCTGCATGCGCACGCCATGGGCGCGCGCGACGGGACCCTGCTCGGTCCCGCCGAAGAGGTCGAGTTCGCCAGTTTCTCCGCCGGCGCCGTGCCGGAGCGCTAGGGGTCTGCGTGAGCATCGGCCGTCGCTGTCTGGCCCTCCCGGTTCTCGCCCTGCTCATGGCGCCGCCAGCCGTGTGGGCGGCCGACCCGGCGAGCGAAACGCTGCTGCCGCAACCCGCGGCCGCCGCATACCGCGGCCGGAAGGTCGTGATCGACTTCACCCGCCGCGGCCCGCAGGTCACGAGCATGAACGTCCTGTGCCGACCCGGGGGGTTCGAGCGGCGCGAGTTTCACGCCACGCGCGGCATCGTGGTCATCGACGGCGAGTCGGTCTGGCAGTACCTGCCCGAGCGCGGTGTCGTGCTCAAGCGCCCCGCGCACGGGGAGGGGGGTGACCTGCTGCGCCCTGAGCAGCTCAAGCGCGCGCTCGCCAGTTACGAAGTGCGGGTGGTCCCCGCGGAGCCGATCGCCGGGCGACCGAGCCGCGCGATCGAGTTCTCCCCACGCCAGGAGAACAGCCGCCCGCGCCGCCTGGTCTGGATCGACGCGGAAACCGGCCTGATTCTCAGAGCGGAGGTCTATGGCGCTGAGAGCCGCCACCTCGTCCGGCTTTCGGTTTTCGAGGAACTCGATTACCATCCCGCGATCAGCGCCGCGGCCTTCACGATGCAGGTGCCTGCGGGCGTCCGCGTCATCACCAGCGGCGCCGAGCCCTGCCTCGACCCCGCCGAGGCGGAGCGCGTGTCGGGGATCGCCGTGGGACTGCCGGCGTACCTGCCCGCGGGCTTCGAGCGCCAGTGCATCCGGGCGCGCCGCCAGCGCGACTACGGCGAGGTCCAGGTGGCGTTCAGCGACGGACTGAGCCTGCTCTCGCTCTTCGAGAGCACCAGCTTCCGCGAACCGGCTGCCGACCCCGGCTCCTCGCCGCAGGTGGCGGTCGGCCCCGCCGCGGGGCTCTGGTACGACCTCGGGCTCGTGACCGGCATCTCCTGGCGCACGCCGGCGGCGTACATGGCGCTGCTCGGGGAGCTTTCGCGCTCCGAGATGCAGAAGGTCGCCGGGTCGGTCCGCGCGCAGACGGAACTTTCCTCCCCCCCCGCGCATCCATAGCGGTTGCCGGGGCGGGTTGCCGCCGCCGCAACCGCCAACGAAGGGGTGTGAGACTCATGGGAACCACGATCAAGACTACGTTGCTCCTCGCGCTGCTCACGGTCTTCCTGGTCGGGATGGGCGGCCTGGCGGGCGGGCGCAGCGGGATGCTGCTGGCGTTCGGGCTGGCGATCGTCATGAACCTCGGCAGCTATTGGTTTTCAGACCGTATCGTGCTGGCGATGTACCGCGCCAAGGAGCTCGGACCGGGAGCGTACCCCGAGCTGCACCGGACGGTGGGCCGGATCGCGCAAGCGGCGGGGCTGCCGATGCCGCGGCTCTTCGTCGTGCCGCAACCGGGCCTGAACGCCTTCGCCACCGGCCGCGACCCGCAGCACGCTGTCGTCGCGGTGACCGAGGGGCTGCTCGCCCACCTCGACGGCCCGGAGCTCGAAGGCGTCCTGGCCCACGAGCTGGCCCACGTGAAAAATCGCGACATCCTCGTCGGCGCCATCGCGGCCACGATGGCCGGCGCGATCATGCTCATCGCCGACATGGCGCGCTGGGCGAGCATCTTCGGCGGCCGCGACAACGAGGAGGGGGGCAGCCCGCTGGCCTTGCTGGTCGCCGCGATCGTCGCACCGCTGGCGGCGCTGCTGGTGCAGATGGCGATCTCCCGCTCCCGCGAGTACCAGGCGGACGCCTCCGGCGCGTCGTATCTCGGTAGCGGCGCCGGTCTGGCCAGCGCGCTCGAGAAGCTCTCAGCCGCGAGCCGGGTGCTCCCGGTCGAGGCGTCCCCGGCAGCGAGCCACGTGCTGATCGTCAGCCCGCTCTCAGGCAAGGGGCTCTTCTCGGTGTTTTCGACCCACCCGCCGATCGAGGAACGGATCGCCCGGCTGCGCCGTCTGGAGCGCGCTGCGGCGTGAACTGCCAACCCACAGGAGATGACGCTGCCATGGAACTGACTGCATCCCTCAAGCGCCGGCTGACGCTCGGCGCGGTGGCGACCGCATCGCTGGCCGCCGGCATGATTCTGGCCTCCAGGCTCAACCTGACGGCTCCCACGCAGGCGGCCGCCGAACGTGAAGCCCCGGTCGCGACCCGCACCGCGCCGGCCTCGACCCCGATGGCGGGCTTCAACTTCGCGAACATTGCCGAGGAGGAGAAGAAGTTCGTCGTGAACATCAACTCCACGAAGACGTTCAAGCGGCGCCTGCCGCAGCTGCCCCGGGGGCCGCGCGGGCAGATGCCGTACGGCGGCGAGGAGGACTTCTTCAACCATTTCTTCGGCCAGATGCCGGAGCGCGATCTCAAGCAGCAGAGCCTCGGCTCGGGCTTCATCGTCGACAGGGAGGGGTACATCCTCACGAACAACCACGTCGTCGACGGGGCGGACGGCATCCGCGTCACGCTGCTGGACGGGCGCAGCTACGACGCCGAGGTCAAGGGCCGCGACCCGAAGACCGACATCGCGCTGATCAAGATCAAGCCGGAGAACGGCCTGCCGGCGGCGACCCTCGGGGACAGCGACGCGCTGCTGGTGGGCGAGTGGGTCATCGCGATCGGCAACCCGTTCGGCTTCGGGCACACCGTGACCGCGGGTATCGTCAGCGCCAAGGACCGGACGATCGGCGCCGGCCCCTACGACTCGTTCATCCAGACCGACGCCTCGATCAACCCGGGCAACAGCGGCGGCCCCCTGCTCAACGCGCGCGGGGAGGTCGTCGGGATCAACTCCGCGATCATCGCCTCCGGGCAGGGGATCGGTTTCGCGATCCCGATCAACATGGCCCGCAGCGTCATGGAGCAGCTGCGCGAGAAGGGCTCGGTCACCCGCGGCTGGCTCGGCGTGCAGATCCAGGCGCTGACCCCCGAGTTGCGCGAGTCCATGAAGCTCTCCGGCGAGGGTGGCGCGCTGATCGCCGGGGTCGTCAAGGGCGATCCCGCGGCGAAGGCCGGTCTCAAGGCCGGGGATGTCATCCTCGAGTTCGACGGCCGCGCCGTGCGCTCCGACCGCGACCTGGTGTCGATCGTCGGCAACACGCCGATCGGGCGCAAGGCCGCAGTCAGGCTGCTGCGCGACGGTAAGAGCCTGACGCTCGAGATCAAGGTCGCGAAGCGCTCGGCGGAGAAGGACGAGGTTGCCGCGGAGGAGTCGGACGAACCCGCCGCGAAGGAGACCGGCAAGGCGCGGATCGGGCTGCAGGTCCAGGACGTGACCAGGGAGATTGCGGAGCGTCTCGGCCTCGACGACACCGCGGGGGCGCTCGTGGCCGAGGTCGCCGACGGCAGCCCGGCTGAGCGCGCCGGCATCGAGCGCGGCGACGTGATCCTCGAGGCCAATCGCCAGCCGGTGGAAAGCGCGGCGGCGTTCACCAGGACCGTGCGGGCGGCCGAGCCCGGCAAGAGCGTGCTGCTGCTCGTGCGCAGTGGCCGCGGCACCCGGTACGTCGCGGTCAAGCCCGAGGCCGCGAAGTAGGCGGCCGCGGCACGCTCACCGCAGAAAACGGTGTCTGCGTCTGAGATGGCTTGATTTCTTCGATGGGTGGCTCAAGGTAAGCGTCCCAAAGAAAGTGTTGCTGGGGTAAAGTCGGGGCGTAGACGGAGCGCTTCCTGGTAGCAGCGCCGAGCTTCGTCGTTGCGGCCAAGGTCGCGCAGAACCTCGCCGAGATTAAAGGAGATGCCTGCGTCAGTTGGATGGAGTTCCAGAGCTCTTTGAAAGCTTTGGGCAGCCTCCGGCAGCCGACCTGCTGTCGTGAGAAGGTTTCCGTAGCCGACGTGCGCCTCCCAGTATTGAGGATTAATACGTACCGCCTCCCAGAATGCGCCGATTGCCTCTCCCGTTCGTCCCAAATTGAAGAGGGCAAGACCGAGTGCGTAGTAGGCCCTGTCGTTGGTCGGCTGAAATCCGATCACTTGACGGAACTGGAGCGCCGCATCTTCAAACCGGCCGCTTTTGGCCAGTGTATTGCCCAGATTCTGACGGATGGCATAGTCCTTCGGATGAATCTCGAGCGCCTTCTTGTACTCGACGATGGCATCCGCGAGTCGTCCCTGATTCGACAGGGCATCGCCAAGGCCTCCGTGCGCCACCGAATTTCCCGTGGTCACCGTCAGGGCAGAGCGAAAAAGCGTTTCGCCGTCTTGCCAGTAAGTGACCTGAATACCGGCGACCACCGCACAAGCAGCGGTGACTGCGACCGCGCCCGCGAAGGCCTGCCTCGAAAAATGCCAGACCTCGGCGAGTTCTTGTCCGCCCCAGGCGATGATGACCAAGAGACCGATGAGGGGGATATAGGTAAAGCGGTCGGCGCGCGCATGACCGCCGAACTGGATGAGTCCGATGACCGGCACGAGAGTGCCGATGTACCAGAGCCAACCGACCGCCAGATAAGGACGGCGTCGCCAGCCGGCGATGGCTAAAGAGGTCGCCGTGGCGAGCCCAATTACGGCCAAGATCACCTGCCACGCGGAAAGCCCATCCTGGGGGTGGGGATAATAGACGGCCAGTCCAGCGGGCCACACCATGTTTTCGACGTACGCAGCGTAAGACCACACTGCATTGGCAGCGCGTTGCCCCAGGGGCAGGAGCTCGCTTTCCACCAAGGCCCCTCCGCGAGATTGGGCGGTGTAGGCTACGGCGCTTGCTGCAATCGAGAGGCCTAGCAGCGGTGCTTTCTCGCCGAGGCAGCGGCCCAACCCCCGGGTTCCTCGGCCCCCCCCCCTGAAATCGAGAAAACGGACCCGGCCAAGTGGCCATCCGTCCAGGAGCAGAAGCACAAAGGGAAAGGTGACTAGCATGGGCTTCGCCAGGAGTCCGAGCAAGAAGAGGAAGGCGACCGCAACATACCAAAGTAATCCCGGCCGGCGAACATAGCGCTCGTAGGCTTGCAGGGTGAGCATCAAGAAGAATGCCGAGAGCACATCTTTCCGCTCCGCCACCCAGGCGACTGATTCGACGTGGAGGGGGTGGACGGCAAAGAGGGCTGCGACGAAGGCGCTGCGTCCCGCGAAGCCGGTCATCCTCCAGAGGACCGTAAACAGCAGGACAGTATTCAGCATATGGAGCAGGAGATTCGTGACATGGTGTCCGGCCGGGTTCAAGCCGTAGAGCGACACGTCGAGCATGTGGGAAAGCCAGGTCAGAGGGTCGGAATTACCCTCGTATCCCCAGCTCGTAAAAGCCCAGCGAAGCCCGTCCCCACCGAGTCCTGCGCTGACGTTCGGGTTTTCTAAGATGTATTTGTAGTCATCAAGTTCGATGAACCCATGCCGCGAGACAGGCCAGAAGACGGCTGAAGTAAGCGCGGCGAGCGCGAGAGCAACGAACCATTCACGCGTTCTCATCGCACCTGGCCTTTGTTTGAGATACGAGCCCGGCGGAGGATTTCGGACAGAACACCAGTGGTCTCGCTTAAGGCGAATAGGCTGTTCCCGCCAGAATTCGAGCCGCCCACCGCGTATGCATCTCCCTGAGCCGGCAGGCTCGAAATGTTTCGGCGCCCCTTACAAATGCGTGTCGCATGATATCAGGAATAGTGTCAGGAATAGTTGACAGACAAGAGGTATGGCCATCCCATAATCGTATGGCAACAATGACGATAAAATCGACGTACGCACTCGATCCGGCGACGGTCAGTGCAATTGCGGATCTTGCCAGGCGGCAGGGGGTGTCCAAGTCCGAAGCGTTGCGGCGGGCCGTCCGGCTTGCGGCTGGGGGTGATGCGCGTGCCCTCGAGGCTCTTGACGCGCTCCAAGGATCGGCCAGTATCGGTGGCGTTGCGGCAGAAACGTGGGTAGCCCGGAACCGGAGTGAGCGGCGAGCGGCTTCTGTCCGCAGGGAAGCAACCTGTCGTTGATTCACGTCGATACCCGTTTTCTCATTCGGGCGCTCGTCCCAGGGACAACCGAAGACCGCTCGTTTCGATCCTGGATCAAGGCAGGTACACCCCTGGCGATGAGTGCGGTGGGCTGGGCGGAACTGCCCTGTGGCCCACTCGAGGAGGCCCACCTCGCGCTCGTCAGGCGTCTGGTCAGCCATATAGCTCCCTTCGAAGAGGAAACGGCTGTTCTGGCGGCACATCTCTTCAACCGATCGGGAAGACGACGCGGAACGCTGGCGGACTGCATGATCGCCGCTACTGCTATGAACGCCGGCGCGATGCTTGCCTCCTCGAATCCAGCCGATTTCAAGCGCCTCGTGGTCGAAGGGCTCAAGCTCGCAGACACTGCTGGGTAGCAGTTCGCGCCTTCGTGCGTTGCCCATCTCTGGCAGAGGTGTATCCAGGTCTCACAGGGAGAACCCGCCCTCCTCACGCATCGAGGAGTCATAGGTTGAGAGGCTGATCCTGTCAGTTGTCATTGAAAATGCAGTAATTGCTTGTAGTTACAGAGATTTATATTTGCGGCGGAAAACATTGACAACGCAGGACTCAAGTCTTATATTTCAACCGTCAGCAACAATAACCCCTTAGGAGGGAATAGCGATGAGCAAGATCATTGGTATCGATTTGGGAACGACGAACTCGGTAGTCGCCGTGATGGAAGGCGGGGAGGCCACCGTCATCATCAACCAGGAAGGGAACCGGACCACGCCTTCGGTCGTCGCGTTCACCAAGGACGACGAGCGGCTCGTCGGGCAGGTCGCCAAGCGCCAGTCGGTGACGAACCCCGAAAACACCGTCTACTCGATCAAGCGCTTCATGGGGCGGCGGTACGACGAGACCAACGAAGAGATGAAGATGGTCCCCTACAAGGTCGTCAAGACCGGGAGCGGGGACGCACGCGTCGACATCAAGGGGAAGCAGTACTCCCCCCCGGAGATCTCGGCGCAGATCCTGATGAAGCTCAAGCAGGCGGCCGAGGCGCACCTCGGCGAGAAGGTGACCCGCGCGGTCATCACCGTGCCGGCGTACTTCAACGACGCGCAGCGCCAGGCCACCAAGGAGGCGGGCAAGATCGCCGGGCTCGAGGTCGAGCGGATCATTAACGAGCCGACGGCGGCCGCGCTCGCCTACGGCCTGGACAAGAAGAAGAACGAGACGATCGCGGTCTACGACTTCGGCGGCGGCACGTTCGACATCTCGATCCTGGAGGTCGGCGACAACGTCGTCGAGGTCAAGAGCACCAACGGCGACACCCACCTCGGCGGCGACAACCTCGACCAGCGGATCATCGAGTGGCTCGTCGAGGAGTTCAAGAAGGACCAGGGG
>Ga0334722_10002744_pt1 | contig 19528 bp, 22 predicted proteins | sample C3_bottom_MG_FD_207210 | JGI IMG/M metagenome (GOLD analysis project Ga0334722, IMG submission 207210) | Sediment microbial communities from Yellowstone Lake, YNP, Wyoming, USA - C3_bottom | ecosystem: Environmental > Aquatic > Freshwater > Lake > Sediment | place: USA: Wyoming | collected...
TGCTGTTCCTGTTCATCACGGACCTCGGGAACACGGCGGCTGAGTTCGCAGGCTGGGCCGCGAGCAACGAAATGTTCGGCGTGAACAAATACGTTTCCGTTCCCCTGGGCGCTCTTATTGTCTGGCTGCTCGTTGTCAAAGGGTCGTACCGGGTGGTTGAAAAGATCTTTCTGGTCATCTGTCTCGTCTACCTCGTTTACATTCCCGCGGCGATCATGGCTAAGCCGGACTGGTCCGACGTTGCGCTCCAGACCTTCAAACCCTCCTTTCATTTTAATACCATCTATATTGTGATGCTCATCGGCGTGATCGGCACGACCATCGCGCCCTGGATGCAGTTCTACATACAGTCGTCGATCGTTGAAAAGGGGATCAAAAAAGAGGAATACTGGGCTTCGCGGATCGATGTCATCTTCGGCTGTTTTATGACCGATTTTATCGCATTCTTCATCATCGTCGCCTGCGGCGCCACCTTGTTCAAGGCCGGCATCAGGGTCGACAGCGCCGAAGCGGCGGCCAAATCGCTTGCACCGCTTGCAGGGGGACACGCTTCCACGCTTTTTGCCATAGGGCTTGCCAATGCCTCATTGTTCTCAGCATCCATACTTCCGCTTGCGACCGCCTACTATATCTGCGAAGGCATGGGCTGGGAGGCCGGCATCAGCAAGACCTTCAAGGAAGCCCCTCAGTTCATGTGGCTCTATACCATTCTGATCGCGATCGGCGCGCTCATCGTGCTTATCCCGAATGCCCCGCTCATCAGCATCATGTGGATCTCGCAGGTGATCAACGGCATGATGCTTCCCCCGGTCCTGATCCTTATGCTGTTTTTGATCAATAAAGAAGAACTGATGGCGCAGTACCGGAACAGCAGGACCTTTAACTGGATCGCCTGGGCGACCGTGGGGATCATGATCGCCATGACCGGCATTTTCGTCGTGACGCTGTTCTTTTAGGATACTGTCAGGCAGGGCTTTCGAGTCAGGTTCTGGTTTCATTACACTTCATAGCATATCGGGTCCTTCACGCCAGCCTCGTTAAATCCCTTCAGCCGCAAGGCACAACTCTCGCATCTCCCGCAGGCTTTTTCGCTGTTCTGGTAGCAGCTCCAGGTAAGCTGCAGCGGCGCATCCAGTTCGACGCCTTTTTTCACGATCTGTGATTTTTTCAAATGGATAAGCGGCGTCTCTATGGTGATCCTGGTCTCCGGTTTGGTGCCCATCATGATGACCTGGTTGAAAGCACGGTAGAACACTTCCCTGCAGTCCGGGTAGCCGGAGCTATCTTCCTCTACTGCCCCGATAAAGATCTTTGTTGCGCCGATCACCTCAGCCCAGGACGTGGCGATCGAGAGCAGATGGGCGTTCCGGAAGGGAACGTAGGTTGTGGGAATCGCGGATTTCGGATTGCGGACATCGTGGTCTGCGACCATTTCGGATTGAGAACCGTTAGATTCGGGGACGGGAATGTTCGTGTCCGTAAGAGCTGAGCCGCCGATAACTTTCAGATGTTCAATGCTCACGGCCAGGCGCTTCTCGGCTTTATAGAAATCAGCTATTTCTTTAAAAGCGTGGAGCTCCCGGGCCTCGGTCCTTTGTCCGTAATTGACATGCAGGAAGGCAAGACGGTACTTCTCGTTCGCAATGGCGGCAGTGACGCAGCTGTCCATGCCGCCGCTCACCAGGATGATCGCAAGTTCATTTTTCATGGCGGCAGTGTACCAGTATCGAGGTGAAAATTCCAGAATAATTGCCAGCGATGGGACAAAAAAGTCCCTCGATGAGGTCAACCGGGGGAGGAGTTCATCGAGGGACGGGGGAAAGACAGGCCCGGACAGATTGTAAACATAACCTTGGAACCGCGAGGGCGCGAAGGTCGCGAGGAAATCTAAAAAGTCTTTGAGCAAAAGCACTATCCTTTTTGCTTTTGACCTCCTCGCGTACTTCGCGTCCTCGCGGTAAAAATGCAGTTAGTCTTATCTTTGCTTCCTAATGCGCCCCATGGATCAGCATCGGGAGACAGCGCGTGCAAACGATCTTTTCTTTTCCTTCCGAGATACAGGGGAGATAGACCCTGGTCTTGTCGTCTGCTCCGCAGACAAAACATTTTATTTCCTTCTCAGCCATTTTAGCCCTCCAAAGCGTTGATTTCGTCGACGATCTTATTGGGATCGAGATTATGCATCATGGCCCCGAAGGAGATCGATTCCACGTTGATCCCCGCACAGGTGAAACAGCCGTTGCCGAAATACTTCTGGACCACCGCTTTTGCCTCAGGGCTCATGCGGATTACCTCGCCGATGTTCGTGTCCTTGGTCACTTTTTTCTTTTCCGTTATCATGGCAGCCTCCTTATTTGATCGTTGAACATACTATAGCATAGACGCTCAGGGGCGTTTATGACGTAAATCATACTGCAATGCTTTCTTTACATCCACCCGTTCTTTTGTTAGTATGACCGCCTTATCCTACCAGAAAAAGGACACCCATGACAATAGAACATATTAAGATGATCGCTGCTGAACTGAAGGTCAACGAAAGGCAGGTACATGCCTGCGTAGAGCTGCTTGACGAGGGCGCTACCGTGCCCTTTATATCCCGGTACCGGAAAGAGGCCACCGGTTCGCTCGATGACTTGGCGGTCACGGCTGTCCGTGACCGGCTTGCCCAACTCCGGGAGCTGGACAAACGGCGTGATGCGATCCTGAAATCGCTGGAAGAGACCGGCAAGCTGACCGACGAGCTCAAGGCGAAGGTCCTGGCAGCAGAAACCATGACCGTGCTGGAAGACATCTATCTGCCCTATCGCCCCAAGCGGCGTACGCGCGCGACCATTGCCCGTGAAAAAGGGCTTGAGCCCCTTGCCCAGCGCTTGTTCTCGCAGGAGGCTGGTGTCGATCCGCTGGCAGAGGCTGCCGCGTTCGTGGACAAGGAAAAAGGCGTCGAGACCGTGGAAGACGCCCTTGCCGGCGGCCGGGACATCATCGCCGAGTGGGTGACCGAGGACCAGAATGCGCGCGTAAAGATGCGCGAACTGTATACGTCAAAAGGGACCCTGAAGACCAAGGTCCTGAGCAATAAGGAAGAAGAAGGGATCAAGTACAAGGATTACTTTGACTGGCAGGAACCGCTTGCAGCAGCTCCGTCGCACCGCATCCTGGCCATGCGCCGGGGTGAGAAGGAGGGCTTCCTGATTCTGCGCGCTGCGCCGCCTGAGGAGGATGCGCTCGTCCTGCTGGAATCGCTCTTCATCAAAGGCGACAGCCCTGCTTCTCAGCAGGTCAAGCTGGCGCTCCATGACAGCTATAAACGCCTCCTTTCCCTGTCCATGGAGACCGAGATGCGGGTGGCGACCAAGGAACGGGCCGATGCCGAGGCAATACGGGTGTTCGCTGAGAACCTGCGGCAGCTCCTGCTCTCGCCGCCGCTGGGACAGAAGAACGTTCTGGCCATCGACCCCGGCTTCCGCACCGGCTGCAAGGTCGTCTGCGTGGATCGCCAGGGCAAGCTGCTGCATACCGATGTTATTTACCCTCATTTTTCAGATAAAAACGTATCCGAGGCAGGGACGAAGATCATCGAGCTTTGCAAAAAATATCAGATCGAGGCCATTGCCATCGGCAACGGCACTGCGGGGCGTGAGACCGAAGCTTTTGTAAAACAGATCGGACTGCCAACCGCTATTCAGATCGTGATGGTGAACGAGAGCGGCGCATCCATCTATTCCGCGTCCGACGTGGCGCGCGAGGAGTTCCCGGACCAGGATGTGACCGTGCGCGGCTCTGTATCGATCGGTCGGCGACTCATGGACCCGCTTGCCGAGCTTGTCAAGATCGACCCCAAATCCATCGGCGTGGGGCAGTACCAGCACGATGTGGACCAGACCGCGCTCAAACGGAGCCTTGACGATGTGGTCATGATCTGCGTGAACAATGTCGGCGTCGAGGTCAACACCGCAAGCAAACAGCTGCTGACCTATGTTTCGGGCCTGGGCCCCCAGCTTGCCGGCAGCATTGTGGAATACCGGAACCAGCACGGTCCGTTCCCCTCACGGGACAAATTGAAAGAGGTGCCCAAGCTCGGTCCCAAGACCTTTGAGCAGGCAGCAGGGTTCCTGCGCATCCGCGACGGCCGCAATCCGCTCGACGCCAGCGCGGTCCATCCTGAGAGCTATCATCTCGTCGACACCATGGCCAAAGACCTGAACTGCACCGTCCCGGACCTGATGAAGAACGAAGAGTTTCGAAAAAAGATAGATCTGACGAAGTATGTGACCGTCACGGTCGGCCTTCCCACGCTCAAGGACATCATGGCCGAGCTTGCCAAGCCGGGCAGGGACCCCCGTGAGAAGTTCGAGTCGTTCAGCTTCACCGAGGGAGTCGAGAAGATCGAGGACGTGGTTCCGGGGATGAAACTGCCCGGGGTCGTTACGAACATAACCGCTTTCGGCGCTTTTATCGACATAGGAGTGCATCAGGACGGGCTGGCGCATCTGAGCCAGCTTTCGGACCGGTTCATAAAAGATGCGAACGAGGCAGTGAAGGTGAATCAGCAGGTGATGGCAACGGTGCTTGAGGTGGACGTGAAGCGGAAACGGATATCGCTCTCGCTCAAAAAGGACCCGCAGAGCGCAGCGCGGCCGAAGCAGGAGCGGTCTCAGCAGCTGCCTCAGGCGAAGCAGCAGCCGAAACCCCAGCAGAACCCGGTGAATGATATGAATACACTGAAGGCTGCGTTCATGAAGAACAGGACGTAGGAGAAGAGTGGCGCCTCTCGCAATGGCCAAGAAGATGGCCACTCTGAGTTCGCAAAGGACGCAAAGGAAATCTTAACCCTGAAAAGAGTATTTGGACGCAGATAAAATCGGATAAACGCGGATAAAGATAGACAGAAAAACCTTTTTGATGCAAAAAAAAGGATCACCTTTACTGTGAAGGTGCTGACCGCCTGAAGGCCTGGTTTGATCTGCGAAAATCTGCGTTCATCTGCGTCCAACTGCCGTTTTTAGGTTAACAGAGGCTAACCTTGTTATATCAGCGCCCGCCGGTAGAACGCTTCAGCATCACCGGCGGTTCACACTCGATGACAACATCGCATCCCGTCCTGGGATGGCGAAAACTCAATTCAGCGGCATGAAGATGGTAGCCCGGGTCACCGGGCAGGGCGTGCGTATCCGGTGCTGGCAGGCCGCCCGCAACATACAGCGGATCGCCGACCAACGGGTGGCCTGCTGCTGCCAGATGAATCCGGATCTGGTGGGGCCGGCCTGTGGCGATGCGAACATCACAGAGGAATGAATCTTTCCGGCGTTCGAGAACAATCACCTGCGACAGGGACGGTTTGCCGTCCGGTGATGCGGCATGAATTGTTCCGAGCAAGGCGTGCGGCATCGGGCCTATTGGAGTGGTGATGGTCATCTCATCCAGATCAGGGTTCCCGCTGGCAAGCGCGCGGTAGCGCTTACCGACCACTTTCGTTGACCATTGCCGCATCAAGTCTGTCTTGGCCTGATGGTTTTTGGCGCACAAGACCAGACCCGATGTCCAGCGTCCCAAACGATGGAGCGGGGAGGCGTCAGGCGCATAGGTGCGTACGAGATGCAGCAGTGTTGCCTGCAGGAAGTTAGCGCCCGGAAGCGTCGGCAAGCCGGCAGGCTTGGCAACAGCGAGCAGATCGTCATCTTCGTAAAGAACGGTAAATGACCTGGGCGCATTGGGTTCTATCCAGGGTGGCCGCTGCCAGACAAGCTCGGATCCGATTTTTAATATACTCTTGGCATGTGCAGGTTTGGAATCGATGAGCACGTGACCGGATGCAATGCGAGCCTTCCACTCTGTCGAGGAAGAGTGGCAGTAGCGCTGGCTCAGATAATCCAGCAGCGTCCGGGCGTCAGCATCAAGGCCGAGCTGTTCGCGGTACTCACAGCCTTCGTTCTGGAGTGTATTCATGGAGGGTAACGGTGTTGATGATGAGGTTATCGTTATAATGCAACCCAAGGGGCACTCGTTGCGGTCATGGCAGGCCATTTCATTTTTTGATCGCGGTCTCCCGCATCAAGATCATGGCGCACCGATTGGTGATCTCCTTTGCCAGGTCCTCGCTTATGAACAGGCTGACGGTCTTCTGCACCTTGTCGCAGGCCTGAGCCGCCGTAAGTTTGCCCTGCGCCCACTCGTCGAGGAGTTTGTCGATGCGCCCGAGGAAAACATCGCTCGCTTTTTTCGCCAGGATTTCATGCACGATCGACCGCACCTGGTCGACATGCTCTTTTTGAACAGGGGTCATAGACCGAGGTCCTCAATGATCTTATAGAACAGCTTGGTCACGATAACGACGAAGATCGCGCCGGCCAGAAAGATCACGCCGACCAGAAGGTCCTTGATCTCCTGGGGCAGCAGTTGGAAGAACGGCGTCGCCAGATAGCCGATCGCGAACATTACGATCAGCCCATTCAGGATGCCCCACGTGGACTTGACCTTTCCACCAGGGATCTTGCTCTTCAGGGTGAAGGAACTGTAGAGCGCGTACAGCATGACCAGGATGGCAGCGATGCTCAGGACCAGGAACAGGATTTTCATCGGAATACCTCCAGGAGTGTGTGTCGGCAAAGCCGATTACTAAATTCGCTTGGAGTCTATAGCAATAAACAGCGGTAGTCAAGAGCGATGTTCCGCATGTTCAGGACGGTTGGGAACTGCGGCATAGCCTTGCCAGGAATCTTAGCTGAATAGTGACCCTGTTTTCATTTTTTCCTTTTTTGTCAGGTGTAATCGCTTAAATCCGTATTCAAGGCTATTCATACGCCAGCGCCTCCACAATATTGGTCTTCGCAGCCCGCCGGGCCGGGTACACACCTGCCAAAGCCGCGAGCAGGGCTGAGAGCACGATGGCCCAGAAGATCGAAACCCAGTGGACATGATACTGCATGCTTGCTCCGTAATCTCCCTTAAGGAACCCTTCAAGGCTCATCCAGCCGATGATGATCCCGGCCCCGGCGCCGAGCGTACCGCCGATCACGCCGAGCAGCATGGATTCGATCACGACCACGCCGGACACCTGGCTCCTGAGCATGCCGATGGAGCGCAGGACGCCGATCTCGCGCGTGCGTTCGAGCACGCTTGCCAGCAGGGTGACAATGATGCCGAAGCAGGCGATGGTCATGGTGATGATGTTGATGGCATGGTTGACGGCAAAGCCCTGGTCGATGATCTTCCGGATCTCGTCCTTGAACTCTTTGGCAGGCAGGACAAAAAGCTGCCGCTCGTTGCCGAACCGTCTTGCTATTTCATCGCGCACGGCCATCACGTTGTCCGGTGACGTTACCCGGATCGAGAACGAATCAGCCAGATATTCCTTCCAATAGCGCTGGTAGGTATGCAAATCCATAAAGATGGAGCCGGAGTCGGAGCTGTAGTCCACGTTGATCACGGCAACAATGAAACTCACCGGGCCTGCGGGCGTGGGAAGCAGCATGGTGTCTCCGGGCTTGATGTGTTCTTGCGAGGCCACGGCCTCGTTCACGGCGATGTAGTCCTGGTTCGGCAGCAGGCGCGCCATGTCCTCGCGCTTTCCCTGCGCGATCTTGAAGGGGCTGTACTTGAAGCGCCGGGTGATGTCCACGGTCAGGAGCAGGATGCGCCTTCCGTGATAATCGATATAGATCTTCCTGAAAGGATCGGCTGACAGCACTCCGGGCACCTTCTCGATGTCCTTCCACATCTCAACAGGCATGGGGATGTTCTGCGCGCCCGAGGTCGCGATGGGATGGCCCGAGGTCACGATAATGTCCCCGCGCACGTAGGAATCGATCCAGTCGAGCACGGATTGCTTGGTGCTGTAGATGATGCCGGAAGAACTGACGAATACGGCGATACCGTAGAAGATGGCCGCCGCTGCCACGGCATTTCTGGTGATGTTCTTTTGAAGGTTCAAGCCCGCCAGTCTTCCCACGGCCCCTACATGAGGCGCGATGGTCTTTCTGAAGACAACCAGAAATAACGTCAACACCGCAGGCGTTGCCAGGGAAATGCCGAGCAGGAGAAAGATCGTTGCGAAGAACATGGTCGCGGAATTATGCAGCAGGGGGTTTTCGCCAAAAGACTTGTGCAGCAGCAGGAGCAGTGCGGCGAGAGCTACGAAGGTCGCTGCCGCGAGCTGCAGCCTCTTGCTGGAAAGCAATCCTTCTTCGGAGAAGGGCAGGGAGCGTATGGCGGAGACCGGAGAAATGCGCGTACTCGCCAGGGCAGGGAACAATGCAGCCGCGATGCTGGCCGCGATGCCGGTGACAAATCCCACAACGAGCCCGGGCCAGGATATGGATATTTCAGTGACCGATGTTCGCAAATACAGTTCCGACACGGTCTGCCCGACAGCTCCCAGTGCTGATTTTGCGAAGAGGATGCCGGTCCCCAGACCGAGCCCGGAACCGATCACTGCCATGACAGCGGTCTCTCCCAGAAAGAGCGCTATGATCTGGCTCCGGGTCGTACCCAGGGCGCGCAGGATGCCGATCTCTTTTTTGCGCTGCACAACGGATATGGAGACGGCATTATAGATCAGGTACATGCCCACGAACACGGCGATAAAACTGATGAGATTGATGTTCTTCTGGAAGTGGGATATGAGGACCTCGACCTGCCTGGTTCTGCCTTCGGGAGTTACGACAGTATATCCGCCCGGCAGTGCCTTGATAATGCGGTCACGGACCGTTTCGATATCCTCTCCACGGAGCAGGCTTACGTCGATCCGGTCGATCCTGCCCTCCTTGCCAAAGGCCATCTGCGCCGCGGGGTAGTCCATGATCGCGATGCTGCCGGATGCGATCTTCGCCGGACCTTCGGGGTTCAGAAGGCCCCGGACGCGGAAGGTCCGGATGCCGCGTACGGTCTGGATCTGGATCGTCTGGTCGATCGAAATGCCTTCGCGGTCCGCCATTTCCCTGGTGAGCAGGATTGAGTCCGGTCTCGCCAGGAACAGGAGCGGGTCCGGGATGTCGGCGTTATCATCCGCAAGCTTGTAGTCCCGGATGTTGCTGTCCTGCAGCACATCGATGCCGAGGATCATGAGCGTTTTTTCTTTGCCTTTGACGAGGATGCCCTGGGTGTCGATCACCGGTACGGCATACTCCACGCCGGGGACCTTCTGCACCCGTTCGATGAGCTCTTCGGGAAAACCGGAGGCGGCGCCGGTGACCTGGAGAGCGGCCCGGCCCGTAGCACGGTTGATCGAGTCCTCAAAGGAATGCATGACGCTCTTGTTCACAATGCCGATGGAAACGATGGCGGCCACGCCGAGGCAAATGCCTGCCACGGTCATGAGCGTGTGGACCTTCTGGAGCCGGAAGCGTTTCAGGCTGATGTGTTTGAACAGGTTGAAGAAGTTCATGGCACCGGCACTCCTGTGGCGATCGTGAGAGAAATGTTCCTGAGCGCGTTGATCTCTTTTGTGCCTTGATGACAGGTTTTTGTTGTCTGTTTGATCGCGATCATCGGTCACCTCATAACTTCTTTTTTGACACTGATGTTCACTGATTTATTATGATATGTCCTCATAAAAAATCATATTTTATCAGTGTAAAAAAATCTTCGCCTTCCTCCGTGACTCTGTGTCTCTGTGGTGATATCGTACCTGACACGTCTCATATGACAAACATCATAGCAGAAAAGGGTTATCTGTTATACTATAGCAACATAATTTAAATCAGAGGAGGATCATCCATGGACAGGTTCGTGAAAGGTTTTATCGTAATGAGCATCGTGTATCTCGGGATCTCGACGATTATGGGTCTCTTGATGCTGGGTAATCAGAGCCTGCTGGCGCTCAAGTTCGTTCATTCCCATCTGAACATGCTGGGATGGGTCTCAATGATGATCTACGGCGTGGGCTACCACATCCTGCCGCGTTTCATGGGCCGGGCGCTGTACAGCAACAGGATCGGGGAGGTGCAGTTCTACCTTGCGAACCTCGCGCTGGTAGCCATGCTTGTGTTCTATACCCTGAACGTGTACTCACCGTCCGGCACGTATCTGACGCTCACGGTGGCGTCAGGAGTGGCCGAGGCAGTCGCCGTATTCCTCTTTTTCTACAACATGCTCATGACGCTTCTGACCACGGTCGAGCAGCCGAAGTAAAACTGCGATTCAATATTCAAAAAAGAATATTCAATACTTTGAATCTTGAATGTTGAATTTTGAATCCGAGCGGCACTATTCGCTTTTACTTCACGACGACAGCTCTGCGAGCCTCTCGGGATCCTTGATGACGAACTTGCCGTCATGGTCCGTCAGCAGGCCTTCTTTCTTGAACTTGCTGAACGTACGGATCGAGGTCTCGACCGTGGTGCCGACCATATCGGCCACATCCTGCTTCGTCAGGCGCATATCGATCAGGGTGCCCTCGTCGTTCTCGACGCCGATCTTGTTCGCCAGCTTGAGCAGCAGTGCGGCGATGCGCGCTTCGACCCGTTCGAGGGCGATGTTCTTCAGGGAGTCATAGGAACTTTTCATCCGGTCGCCGAGCTGGAGCGCGATGAAGTACATGAGGTTCGGGAACCGGTCCACCAGGCGCATCAGGTTCTTTCGGGAGATCTTCAGCACTTCGCTGTCTTCCATGGCAACCGCATTGGCCGGGTAGGCGAACCCGCGGATCACCGCCACGCCGCCGAAGATTTCATGGGGCGATATGAGCTCGAGAATGAGTTCCTTGCCCTCATGGGACAGTTTGGTGATCTTCACTTTGCCGCTCAGGACGATATAGAACCACTCCGGCGGTTCTCCTTCGGAAAAGATCGTTTCCTTCTTTTTATACGGCGCCGTGACGAGGTAGGGTTCCATCTCCTTCAGTTCGTCGTCAGTGAGGTTTTTGAACAGCTCTATCTGCTTGATTTTTTTCATAGTGTCAATAGTCCCTGCGGATTTCCGCGCTGTTCATCGTGGGACCTTCAATCTCCTTTTCGCGCTATTATTTGAGCCGTTTCCAGTAAATATATTCCGAAGTATCGGGTGAGGTCAGGCCGGGTAGTGTTCCGACCCTGGTATATCCCCGCTTCTTATAGAAGGCTTGTCCTTTTCGATTAAAGGAAGAAACACAAAGGTATACGTTCTGCGCCTGCCGGGAGACCGCTTTCTCGGCGAATGTCATCAATTTGCTGCCGATGCCCTGATTGCGCAGGGAGGTCGCAACGCCGATGGCGCGGAGGTAGCCGCCGCGGGCGAAAACAGGCTCTGCCGTAAAAAGAATGAAGCCCACGACCTCGATCGTGCCGTTCCCGCTCCGGATGCATGCATAGGCCTGTCCACGGGTGATAGCATGCCCGAAATCAACCTTTTCCCGAAGGGTCTTCCAGGGTTCTGATGCGGCAACAATATCGTCGCACGCCTTGATATGGCGACGCTTCATCGGTATGATGGTCAGAGATGCTCTCACTCACACCCTTTCCGCTTTGTTTTTCAGCTGTTCAAAGAGTTCCCTCGCTTGTTGTTCGGTCTTCTCACGGACCCCGCTGTTGTCGATAACGTGATCGGCAAGCAGCCGCTTTTCGCTCAGCGGCATTTGGCTTTCAATTCTTAAAAGCGCCTCTTCGCGGGTGAATCCGTCGCGTGCCATCAGCCGTTCAACCTGTTGTTCCGGTTCCGCGTACACCACGATGAGCCTGTCCATATTCCTGTGGTATCCGGTTTCAATGAGCAGCGCTGCATCGAAGAACAGGAGCGCGTCAGGCGCCTGCATCCTGAGGTGGGCCACCTGGGTGGTGTAAACCGAGAAGACCCGGGGGTGGAGGCAGGCGTTGAGCCAGGAGCGTTTTTCCCGGTCGTTGAAGACGATAGTGCCGAGCTTTCGCCGGTCGATGGTCCTGTCGGAACGCTGAACATCCTGACCGAAGTACTGGAGGATCTCTTTCCATGCGTCCTCGTCCGGTTCCAGCAGCTCATGAACTATCCTGTCCGCATCAATGACCGAAGCGCCAAGGTCTTTGAACACGCGGGCAACAAGGCTTTTCCCGCTCGCGATCCCGCCGGTCAGTCCAACGATGAACATGGCGATCCTTTCATCGGTAACTCCCCCTCACCCCAGCCCTCTCCCACGTAGGGGAGAGGGAGCACGTAGCCCCTCCCTCGATGGGAGGTAGCAGGGTTGCCTGCCCCGTTAGATGCAATGCATCTAACGGGGGGAGGGTGATGGTCAGGCAACCAAATAAACAGCAATTTTCATTCCCCCTTGCGCGGCTCACATCATACTCCCGGCAATGCGGTAGATCTTGCCCAGAATAAGCACCGTCACGTTCATGCTTTTCATTATACCACCGCCGAGAAAAGTGAGATACTCCCTGTTCTCAGCCAAAAGCAGTTGGACGAGGAGGGCGGTGAACGCCACGTTAAAAAGATAGATGAGCGGGAAGGAGAAGATCATTCCGTATTCCCTGATATCGGTTTGTTCGGTCTGAAGAAAGATGGCGGTAAGCACCAGATGAAATGCGAAGGTCGCGCCGGCGAGAAAGACGATCCAGCCAACGGCTCCCTTCAGTTCGGCAGCCATTGCCGTGCCGTACAGAAGAAGCGCCAGAAACGTGTACAGCGGGAAAAAATAGGGTGCCAGCGTGATAATAAAGTTGGATTTCGTGATCGTAACACGACCGCCGCGGTCGCTTGCATGGAACGACTTGACCGAACCGCCGAAGAGCACGGCGAAAAAGGCGTGGGTAAGTTCATGGCCGAAGACATAGGTCAGGATCGGTTTTCTGAACAGCACATGGAGCGTTATATAGACCAGTGCTCCCGCGGCAAAGAAGTAGGGGAGGTCGGGCTTGTAGCGAATGCCGAACACGGTCGAGCCGAGCTGCCACGTAAAGCCGATACAGAATGGAACCAGGGCGATGCCGAGCAGTATGCTGATGGCCTTTTTCATCATCGGGCGTCAAGAAGGTTTTGTGAAAAGAATATCGTGGCCATAGTTTGTGGTTTCCCGTGCGGCCTGTTGCCGTGCATCAGGAATTGCGGTGCATGCGGACCATCATCACGCACGCATAGAGCGAGAACAGTAAATTGGCGAGCCACGAAGCGGTCAAGGGCGGCACCGCGCCGGACCTGCCCAGAGCGGTCCCGATGCTGAGCAGCCCCCAGTAGGCGAAGGAGATGAAGACGGCGATCGCTATTCCTTTGCCTGCGCCGCCGCTCCGCACCCGCTGCAGGGAGAGCGGTGTGGCGAGCATTACCATGAGCAGGCTCGAAAAAGGGAAAGAGATCTTTCCATACAGCTCCATTTCTTCGCGCATCGCATTGTAGCCGCTGGTTTTAATGCGGCGCACATAGTCCCAAAGCTCGACAAAGCTCATTTCCTCGGATTTTTTGACGATCATGCCGAGATCCGCGGGGGTTTCCACGATGTTGTACACTTCGCCGTCAGCCGGGCGGATAATGACGGTATCACCGGTTTGTACATAGGCGATGCTCTTCTGCAGCCTCCACGCGTTGTTTTCCCACAAAAGACGTTCGGCCTGGATCCTTTCCCGCACGGTGAAATCTCCGGTGAGCTTGAAGATGTTCAGGCCGAACATTACGTTGCGGTCCGGTGAGACGAAGGCGATGTTCGCGATGCTGTTGTCCGGACCGCGAAGCCAGAGCTTGTTGCGCTTGAACAGGACGAGCTGCTGCTTTTTTTCGATCTCCACGTTGCGGATATAGTTGGCTTTGGCGACGTAGGTAGGCATGATGAGCTCATTATTGATAAAGCCGAAGGCCGAGATCAGGAGGCCGCCGGCAAGCACCGGCAGCACGATCCGGCCGAGGCTGATCCCGCTGGCCCGCATGGCGATGATCTCGTTGTGGCGCGACAGAGCGCCGAGCGACAGGAGCGTGGCGATCAGGGCCGCGATCGGTATGGACGGGGTGATGATCGACGGCAGGTTATAGAGAAAATACCTGACCACGTGCGAGATCGTGGCTTTGTAACGGATGAAATCGTCGGCTTTTTGAAGGAAATCGACACAAAGATAGACAATGGTGATGCCGCTCAGCGCGGTAGCGAAGGAGCGGAAGAATTCTCCGAGGAGGTAACGGTTCAGTATGTTCATACGAGTTTCGCTCAGGTCCTTCCGGTTCAGGGCATTGCGCGTTGCTTGCGCAACCAGGTGTATAGTGCGGAGAGGCTGTCGACGATGCCGAAATTGAGTTCATTGCTTCTGATATAGAGAAGGACGGCTGTGCCCATGATCATGATCGTATTCGGTATCCAGTATGCCGCGGCTGGCGAGAGCGCGCCGGTCGCAGCCAGATTCTTGCTCGCGCCGATCATCATATAGTATATGAAAAAAACCGCAAGGGCGAGCGCGATTCCGGCGGATCTGCCGGAGCGTGTTCTGCGGATGGCGAGAGGGGCGCCGATGATGCCGAAGATCAGGCAGGCCACGGGGATGGACAGCCGCATATGGAGCTCGCTTTCGATGGCAAAGGTCGGTTTGCCCTGGGCGCGAAGCGTCCCGAGGTCGGTGAGCAGGGTTTGGATGGACGCGTCGCGGTAATCCGTGGTCGGGGACCCTCCCGGCAGCAGGGAACGGTTGATATCGAGAAAAATACTCCCGGCAGTGAAGGTGGTAATGAAGAAGGAGTGCTCATCGCGCGGTTTGGAATAAATGGTCCCTTCTTCCATGGCGAGGGTTACGTTGAAGGACTGGGGATCGGTGATCAGCTTCCCCCGTTTGGCCACGATGGAGTAGGGATCTTTAGCCGAATGTTCATCCGATATGAAGATCCCCATCATGTTGTCCAGCGATTTCATCTTATCGACATAAATGACCATCCCGTCGAAGGAGCTGCTGAACACCCCTTCCTCGATGCCGACCATGGCCTGGGATTTTACCATGTTGAACAGGTGGGCCTTCAGCGCCGTGTTTGCCGCAGGCAGCAGGACGAGCGAGGTCAGCGCTGTTGCGCAGAAGGCAAGGAACGCAAAGAGGGCCACGGGCCGGAGCATGCGGTAAAGGCTGACACGGGAGGTTTTCATGGCCGTGATCTCGGAGTCCGACGAAAGCCGGGAAAATGCGGTGATCGACGCTACGAGTGCGGACATCGGAATGGTGATGACGAGAAAGCCCGGCAGGATAAAGGCCAGCAGTTTGAGCGTGGCCGCGACCGTGACGCCCTTGGAGATCACCAGCTCCGCCAGCCTGAACATCTTCTGGATGAACAGGACAAGCGTTATGATGAACATGCTGAGAAAGAAGGGCGCCAGCAGCTCTTCGAATATGTAGCGGTCCAGAACTTTGATCTTGAGCATGGCTATTTTCTTATCTCTTCCAGTATGCGCTGCTCGATCCGGTTCATGCCAAAGTAGTCCTTCTCAAGCTCCTCGACATAGAAGCGGTCGAGGCCGCTGTTCGTGAGGAAATCTTCCCGCACCTGGCTGTCCTGTGAAACAATGATGTGCGGCAGGAGATTGTTGAGATAGAACGATTCCTTCCTGAAATCAAGGATGATCTCCTCGAACACCTCATGGGGCACGGGGCCCTTGACGATGTCTTTGGTCTGTATCTCGCGGTTGAGGTCCTGGATGAAGATCTCCTGGTCCTCCTTCGAGTTCAATTCAGCATAGATGCTCTTGAAGCGGTCCTTCACGTACTGGTGGATGAGCGCGTACAGGCGTTCATCCTCACGGATACCCTGGATGGCGGTGGCCTGTTCGCGATAGGTGCTGTCTCCTGATTTGATCTGGAGCAGGCCCCGGAAAAGCTTGTCGATCTTCTTGCGGCCGTAGCGCGTCAGATAGCGGTTGCTCCTGACGCTTTCAATGAACAGTTCCCGGAAAATGTCCTGGCTGATGGCGTCGAAGATCTCCTTGTTCCCGTAGAGGCTTCTGATGTTGCTTTCGGTCAGGGCCGAGTTCTCCATGAACGCAAGGTTATTGATCGTGGTTGCCGCACTGTCATAGCGGTCGAAATAGGTGAGGACGTTGCTCATGGACTCAAGCACGGCCGTGTCATTGCTGTCCCGGGCATGTTCGTCGCAGGCCCGCACCGTGTCCAGCAGCAGGGTTTCAAAGGCCGGGTCGCGGTGATTGGACGATTTTTCCTTGGCCTTCAGCAGTTTAATGAGGTCCTCATGGGAGATGTGGCCCCGTATCTTGTCCGCCCTGAAGAACAGGCCTTCAAAGATCGCGCGCGTTTCACGGATGTAGTCAGGCTCTTCCACTTCGACGATGTGCATGTCCTTGAGCAGCCGATCGTCAAGCGTGTCAAAGAGGGTATGCGGAATATTCAGACGAAGGCTCAGGGTCCTGAGCCGCGAAAGTTTTGCCAGCTCAGAGGGGCTCACTTCGCCTTTTTCCGAGACGGCGATCAGGATGTCCTTGTATTCGTCGACGATCTTCTTGTTCTCCGGGAGCTTGTACATGCCGTCGATCTTGATGCGTTCCTGCTGGTAGGGGATGATGTTGTATTTTTTGGCGAGCTCGTCAAGGACCGAACTGGCGGCAGGGGTGAGCGTTTTCTGGTCCAGGTGCAGCCGGTTGAACGTCTCGATATATTCTTTGGTATGCCGGTTCACGAACCGGAACAGGAACGTGAGCGCGCGGGGATCGCCGAGTTCGTCATGGATCTCACGGCAGAACCCGGAGTCATCAATGGCGCCCACCCTGTCGCTCCGCTTGACGCTCTTGCCGATGTTTTTGAGGATATAGCGCTGCTGGTCGCTGAGGTCCGCCTTCGAAGAAAAATAAACGAAAAAGTAATAGTTTGACACCGCATTGCCCGTAAGGAACACCTGGTCGAAGGATTCTTTCCCGGTCGTCGTGTTCGAGAAGGTGATGTTTTCTCCGGTGTCATAGAACGCGCCGTACATCACGAGGCGGTTCGATACATCCTTTCGCAAAAGGTCCTTGAGCGGCAGTTCAACGCCGAACATATATTCGCAAACGCTGCCCCCGGTCCCCATGTAGCTGACACCGTCCCGGGAAATGATCATCTCGTTGCCACCCGAGAAAAAGCGATCTCCTTCGGGCAGGGACTCGAAAAAATACCGGTTACTGAGGTCCTCGCCCGTGATCGTAACGTAGTAATCCACTACATCATTTGCTTTTCCGCTGAGTTTGATTTCCCTGATCATAGCAGTCGTAATTATAACAGACTCCCTTTGCTTTTCAAACATAAATAACAAGTTGTGGCACGTCGCTTTACTACGGGAGGGCCAATGATGTCCCTGTCCCTGAGTGATGCGGCAGCAATACGAGCGGGTGGTCAGGCGTACCAGAAGGAGTTTGTACGGTCGGATATTTGCCTTGACTTTGAATTGGTTATTAACTATATTATGTCTTCCAGAGGAGGTGCCTATGACGAAGGCGGACATCATCTCAGAAGTGTTTGACAAGGTCGGCCTGCCAAAGCAGGACGCGGAAGAAATGGTCGAGATGATTCTGGATACTATCAAGCAGGCCCTAAAACAAGGGGAGACCGTGAAACTTTCCGGATTCGGGAATTTCGTGGTGCGAAGCAAGAATTCCCGCAAGGGCCGCAACCCCAAGACGGGGCAGGAGATCGAGATCACTCCGAGAAAAGTCGTCAGTTTCAGGCCCAGCATGATCTTTAAAGAGCATGTCATCGAAACCCCGGCAGCCGCCGAATAAGCTTTTCTACCGGATCGGCGAGGTCAGCCGGCTTACCGGGCTGGAACCGTATGTCCTGCGATACTGGGAAACCGAATTCCCCCAGCTGAAGCCGGAAAAAGGCCGGTCCAAGCAGCGGGTTTATAAAAAAGAAGATATTGACCGCATACTTCACATCAAACAAATGCTCTACAGCGAGGGATACACGATCGCAGGGGCAAGGAAAAAGCTGAGCAGCAGGGCAGGGCAGGATCTCGACAGCATCATAGAGAGCGCAAAAAAAGAATTGCGAGAGATCCTGGATATCCTGAAATAGTTTTTGTTGATTTCCTGTTTTACATCGGGGCGTGGCGCAGCCTGGTAGCGTACTCGCTTGGGGTGCGAGTGGTCGGCCGTTCAAATCGGCTCGCCCCGACCATATTTAAAAGCCCGTGAATCGCATGATTCACGGGCTTTTCTTTTTTGGTGAACCGCCCCAGACCCGAATTGGCCTCTGCTATGTCATTCCGCGATCCGAAATCCGCAATCGAATATGCCCTTGCCTTTTGCAACTATTTCCTGTAACTTCGTCTTTAAGTAATGCTTTTACGCACTTTGAGCGAGAACTGGAAACCGGACTCGTTCGGCATATCGAAAAAATCCTGCTTGCGTAGAAATGTATATTATGGTAATATACTTATGATTGATTTTGAAAAAGTTGAAGGGTTCGAGTGGGATTCGGGCAATGCCGAAAAAAACGATAAACACGGCGTTACCCAGGGAGAAGCCGAGCAGGTTTTTCTGAATGAGCCCTTGTTCGTTACCGCAGACGTCAAGCACAGCGATTCTGAGCGTAGATACAGAGCTCTCGGTAAAACTTCAAATAGCAGGCTTCTTGTGGTTATTTTTACCCTGAGACGATCCGCAACCTTGGTTCGGGTAATATCCTGCCGCGACATGAATGCAAAGGAAAGGACGTTATATGAAGCACAAGGTTAAATCGATACCCAAATTCAAATCCGAAGAAGAGGAACGGAAATTTTGGGAGACTCACGACACGACCGAATATTTTGATTCCCATGAAATGACAAGCGTTCGTTTCCCCAAACTTAAACCATCTACTCAATCTATTTCATTGCGACTTCCTCTATCGCTTCTTGATGCAATACGTATTGAAGCGAACAAGAGAGATGTGCCTTACCAGTCTCTTATAAAAGTATGGTTGTTTGAACGTTTGAAACATTGCTGAAAAGTATTGCTAAAATTCGGCGCATAATTAAGCTCACGTGGGTTTGAGAGTCTTTTTTTGTGAAACAACCCCCTGAATCTAGTTGAGACTCCAGGTTGCCATTCCGCAATCCGCATTCTGAAATCCGCAATCGAATATCCCCACAAAGAACCTTGCCTTTTGCTGCCATTTCCTGTAACTTCGTCCTCGTATAATGCTTTTACGCACTTTCTTTGTTCCCTTGCCCTTGCGGGAGAGCGCGGACCTGTCCCGTTATCCCAACTGAACGGGATTCCGGGAGGGTGAGAGATGGAGCTGGGGTTGCGGCTAGAATTGCACTCTTATTCGACGCGATAAGAACTCAGGCCCATTTACGGGGCGGGTTAAAGCGGAAAGCACTAAAAGCATCAACGTCCCCGTCCCGGAGTTGTTGTCTGTTTAAGGAATATTGAATGCCTTTTAGGCCCCGAAGACATAGCCCCATGAACAGATCGACCGGACGCTAAGAGACTCTTAATGAAAAAAAAGGTGCGAAGATGACAGGCATGCTTGAACAAAGTGATATTGAGCAGCTGGACAGATCGTGGAAGGTGATTAAAAGTCTCTGGTATTCATTCGTCGGCTCATTGGCTGTGTATCTGTTTCTTTGTAAATTCATGGAAGACGAATTGCAGCCAATGGAAAACATTGTTCCACTTACAACGCTGAAGCGTATTATATTCTGCATGGCGATT
>Ga0334722_10002745_pt1 | contig 19524 bp, 21 predicted proteins | sample C3_bottom_MG_FD_207210 | JGI IMG/M metagenome (GOLD analysis project Ga0334722, IMG submission 207210) | Sediment microbial communities from Yellowstone Lake, YNP, Wyoming, USA - C3_bottom | ecosystem: Environmental > Aquatic > Freshwater > Lake > Sediment | place: USA: Wyoming | collected...
CTCTACCTTCCGATGGTCGGACTATTCACATCTTTGTCGAGTTTTCAAAGACCGACCATCGGAAGGTAGAGTTTGACACCGACCACGTGACCGGCGCACAGATCAAAGCAAAGGCAGAAGCCCCATCAAACAGCGATCTTGGTCGTCGCGTGCAAGGAAAGATCGAGTTCGTTTCCGACGACCAACTCATCGAAATCAAGAACGGTGATCATTTCGTTGTGCTTCCTGCGGGCACTATCAGTTAGGAGGACATATGACCACCGAAGTTCTCGCTGGTGACCTTGAAGACGTCAAGCAACAATACACCTCCGTCAAAGTCGCCACCAACGGCTTGCTGAACTACGTCCGCATTGATTCAGTGTCCTTGCCAAAAGGCTGTACACCCGAATCGACACCTGTCTTGCTCGTGTTGCGACCGGGTCAAGCAAAACCTGAGATTTATGTAAAGCCCGGCATCAAGTTGGGCAATGTACGTGACCCACGGAGTATCAGTACTGTCACAATCGAAGGTGAAGGTTGGCTGCAGTTCTCGTACCAACTTAACTGGGATCCGAGTCAACACAGCCTCGTGCAGTTTATTGAAGGTGCACTGAGGAGGTTTGCAAAGAACGAATGATCCGGAAGCCAGTTGAAATACGGATTCCAGGTCGCATCGGAAAGCAGCTCAAAGAAGAAGTATTGCGACGTGGTGGACACGAACACGTTGTGTTTGCACTTGCCAGTTCCGCTGAAACGGCTGATAAGACTCTGATCCTGGTGAAGAAAATCCTCACATTGCACGAAGAGCAGTATGTTGAGACAAGGTATCATGGTGCGATGTGGCGTGGTAGCTCAACGCTCGATATCATCAACGAAGCGATTGATCGCAAGCTTGGCATTTTCATTTTTCACGCGCATGATCATTCTGGGAAAGTTGGCCTGTCACAGGATGACTTGCAGAGTGCCCAAACACTTCTTCCATCATATCAAAACCTCGTTCCATGGCGTCCTCACGGCTCAATCGTAATCGGCAAAGAGCACGCAGCCGGCGTGGTTTTGATGCCTGAGGCAAGAAGCTTGGCCACTATTTCTCGCCTCCGCTGGCTTGATAACTCCATTGTTGATTGGGATGAAGCAAGCTCTGTTGCGCTTTCGAAGACTTTCGACCGCATGTATGATCGACAGACGCTACTGATTGGCAGTAGGGGGCAAGAGCTCCTTAACAGAGCAAAAATCGCAGTTGTTGGCCTCAGCGGTGGTGGAAGCCATATCGTTCAGCAGGCTGCACATTTGGGCATCGGTGAGATTATTGGTATTGATGCTGATTCGGTTGAGGAAGAGAACCGGCATCGCCTTATTGGTGTTTCGCGATTCGACGTGCGCCTGAAAAGGAGAAAGACGAGCGTAATGAGCCGACTTGTTGCCCGAATTAATAGAGATGTAAAGTTCACTTCAATTCCTTACAACGTGCCTGCCCAAGCCGCTCTTGACCAACTCAAGCGGGCCGACATCATCGTCGGGTGCGTGGATTCTCTTCAGGCCCGATCTGATATCCAGGAGATTTCTCAACGATATCTCATCCCCTACATTGACATCGGCTTGCTCATCATTCCGGATCAGAGTTCTCAATCCATTGGTGGCAATGTCCTCTCACTCATCCCGGGTATGTTTTGCATGTGGTGCATTGGTTTTTTGTCTGATCGGAAACTTGCCGAGGAAACTGGCGGCAGGCCAAGGAGCTACTTTCAGGGAACGCCCAAGCAAGCCCAAGTTGTAAGTTTCAACGGTCTCCTTGCAAGTGCAGCAATGAATGAAGTACTGCATCTTGTTACTGGCTATCGACAGAATAATGATGTTGGCACCATCAAAAAGTTTGATGGCAATAAAGGAACCCTCGAAGACTGGGTTTTTAACACTCACGACAGCTGCGCAAAATGTGAAACCCAGATAGCAGCAGGAGATCCTGTCTGGATTAAGCTCTAATCTGTCTCTACGCAGAAACAAGGGAGATATACATGGCAACAAAAGCAAGTATCATTTCAGCAATCAACGCCAAGGTCGGAAGCACTGAGTACAAAATCTGGAGAATCGGACTCACTCACGACCTCGCAGAGCGCAAGAAGTACTGGAAGGAGACCGAAAAGCAGAACACGGATTGGTGGTCTCAATGGGAAGCCGACTCGTTGTCGGATGCGCAAGGCATTGAGGCCCATTTTATTGACAAGGGTATGAAAGGTGGAACAGGTGGAGACTTGTCAACGAGGACAACAACCTACGTTTACGTCTTCTGAATCAGAACACACCGATAAAGAAGAAACCGAATGGCAACACAAGTCGAAATTGGCCAAGCCGGTGAACAAATTGTAAACCAGTGGCTGCGAAGCAACGGGTATTCGACAAACTTGGACACGAGATTGCCAGGGTCAACAGACATCGAAGCAAAAAGCACAAACACCAGTCTCCTAGTGCAAGTGAAGTCCTCTGTGCAACCAAGTCAACCTGCTTCGCTATCTGCTGATGAAGAGCGAAACATCAAATCAAGAGCAACGAAGCTTCGTTACGAAGCGTGGGAGGCCCGGGTGCAGTTGGATGCGAGGCTACAGTTGGTTGGGCAAGTCATATGGCGCAAGCTCAACTAATCATTGGAAAAGGTCGGCTAGACTCTCGTGCTCACACACGCAGTTTAGAGGACCTGACAACAGCTGTGAGTCTATGGTTCTGCCGTGAATCCCCCCCACCCCTTCAGTTGAATTGTGCCTGTTTCGCTCGTGTGCGGTGCCTGTCCTGAGCGAAGGCGAAGGAACTGGGCATTAGTCAAAAGACGGCCTGCGGCGCCATGAGTGCCGTTTCCGACGTGCTCCAACCCGCCGCTCTTTGGCGAATTTCACCCTCGAACGGGATTTTGTGTGAGAAGGTGATCACTCGAAGCGTCTTCCGTAAGGACTGTCTCGACCCGACTTCGAAAAACGCCAATATCCCGCAAAATCTTCAGAAAGGTAGTCGTATCAAAACATTACAAAGATTGGCTTGACAGCTCTATAATGTTTGATTATATTACAACACGCACCTAACCACTCACGAGGAGAACCAATGCCAAAGAAGGAATTCAACTACCCGAAGCACTTAGGGGAGCGAATTCGTTCGGCGAGGCTTAACCTGGGACTAAACCAAGAGCAACTTGCGGATGAGGTGGGGTTACCAAGACCGGCAATTTCACAAATAGAAAGTGGGAAGAGGGCAATAGATAGCATGGAACTCGTTGCCTTCTCAAAAGCCCTTCGCGAACCTTTGTCGTTCTTCTTGGAGCCACTGTATGAAGAAGGTGAAGAAGAACCAGTCAAAGTGCTATATCGTTCTGACGACATATCCGAAAGAGATAAATCAACTGTGGATGATTTTCTCGTCCTGGCCAAGGACTATACAATGCTCGAAAAACTTCTCGGATTGAATTTGAGTCAACCCTTACCCTCATGGGGAACGGAAATCAAGACTAAGTGGGATGCTATCGTCGATGGGCAAAAAACCGCCGAGGCTTTGCGTGGAGTGTTAAATCTCGGCTTAGCTCCTGTCAAGGAACTCGATAAGGTGTTGGAAAGTGCCGGTATCAAGGTCGTCATGCGGGCGATACCCGATTCTAAAGTATGGGGATTTTCTCTGTCCAGCAAAGCGCTCGGCCACTGCATTTTTGCCAACACCTATTGTGTTCGAGAACGTCAGAATTTTACACTTGCCCACGAGCTTGGGCATCTGGTTATGGATAGAAACCATTCAGCGACCGTGCTTACCGCCAAGGAGGCTCAACAGCTAAACGACGATCTCAAGGTTTTGATTGAGATTCGGGCGAATTCGTTTGCGGCTGCATTCTTAATGCCTGAAGCGGCAATCGAGCATGCGTTAGCAAAGTTGGGAATGTCGAGACGCACTACAGAACAGCTAACCACAGTTACAATTGAATATTTACGGAATCACTTTGGCGTCAGTTATGACGCTATGTTGTGGAGACTGATAAATCTCAAGTGGATCTCTAAGCAGGACCGACAGAAATTTGTTTTCCAGCTGGAAGAAGAGAAAGGGGAGACTGCATCCTCTTCGCCGAAAGAAAGTCTACCAGAGAGGTACAGAAATCTCGCGTTCAAGGCATATCAGAGCGCAAAGATTTCTATCGGCAAGCTTGCCGAGTTGCTTCGCATCGACGTGTATGAAGCCCGAAAACTGGTGAAAGAATTTCGGATTCAGCAGATACCAGCATGAGGGCATTAGATGTCAATAGCCTTTCCGTCCGATGACATCATAATTTCTGATGCCAATGTCTTGATCAATTTCTTGGATTCAGGACATTTTGAGCTACTCATAAAGCTGTTCCAGGGAAAGCTGCATATAACAGATACGGTAAGAGCAGAGATCAAGCAACATAACTCCGAGCTCGATAAAGCAATAGAGGAAGGAAAAGTAAAAGTTCATAAGGTACCGATCGAGCAGGTCGCTCATCTGGCTAAAAGTTTTGAGAACTTCCAGGCCGGCGAGGCATCGTGTTTTGTTCTAGCAAAGGAAAAAGGGTGGCGTATCGGAACAGACGACGGAGCCGCCAAGGTGTTTATTCGGAAAGAGCTTGGCATGCACTACATATTCACAACATTTGATGTTCTTCTCAAAGCCGTGCGACTCGGCATAATCAAGAAAACCGAAGTCGAAAGTGTGGTCGATGAAATGGAGAAGAAGGCGAATTTCTTCTACGGTGAAGAAGACTATAAGAAATTCTCATCGGAACTCAAGAAATCGTAATTCAATCAACAAAACGAAAGAAGGAGGCTACAATGAAGAGGAATGTACATGTGGTACCAAACGACGATCGCTGGGCTGTGAAGATTGAAGGCAAGCGCAACCCTGAGTCAACTCATCGTACCCAAGAGCTGGCACGGCAATCTGCCGTACCGATTGCAAAAGAGAAGAAGTCTGAACTCGTTATCCACGGCACGGACGGAAGGATCCATGACAAAGATAGCTACGGACCTGACCCATATCCACCCAAAGATAAGAAACACTAACCATCATAACATAGGGAGTCCCGAAATGACATATCCAATCAATGGGCGTTCCGGCCATAACTATCTCGGCAATTCCAGTCCGAGCAAGAGGGAAGTCCATCGCTTGAAAGACGAGAAGACCAACTGCCAAGTCGACGAAATCCTGAAGGCAGGGCACGCCGTAGGTTTCTCACCTGATACACTCGACCAAGCGCACAGTGACGGTTATGACAACTGTGCTTACTGCATTGGCGGCTCGACGAGGTAAGGAAGGTCGTTATGAATCTCAGGGAAGAAGAACGCCTTTCAATATTTGAAAGAACCAACGGTTATTGCTACTACTGCAAGAAGCAACTTGCCTACGACAACTACGGCACAATAGGAGCTCGTGGGTCGTGGGAACTTGATCACAAAATACCGCGCTCGCAAGGCGGTAGTGACGAATCTGGCAATCTTGTGGCTGCGTGCGTAGGCTGCAATCGAGATAAGAGTGATCTGTCAGCTGTCTCATATCGAAGGGTGACGAAACCGATCAGGATTGGCCGAAGAAACAATGCCATCAGGGGTGACGTCGAATCGCTTGCCGTTCCACTCGCTTCGTTGACTACTTTTGGCTTCTGGCGTTTAAGAGAATGGTATCAAGACAGACAAAGGCAAAAGGCATTGCGGATCCCGAAGCCGCTTACCCTCCGTAACCTTCCTTGGGACGCAATTATCCCCTTAGCGTTAGTTGTAATTCTCTTGTATCTAATTTTTCGGGCGCATCGTACAACCTAAAGACCATTTTCCTTTCCTCCCTCTCACCCCTTTAGTAGATTTGTGCCTGTTCGTTCGTGTGCGGTGCCTGTCCTGAGCGAAGGCGAAGGAACGGGGCAGTTACCATAGCCTTTCATCGAAGCCCGGACACCGCAACACTCACTCACAAGCACTCGTTTGATAAGTGGTGCCTTCGGCGCCAGACTTGCCGCACCGGCACATCCACGCCCTCGAACTTTTTCGTAGCCTTTTCTTGAATTCGAGGGACGTGGAAGTGCCGTCCCGACTGAACTTAGCGATCCGCCATTGGCGGAGAAGCTAAGTTCACTGTCGGAACGTGCATCCCGCCGCTTTTTTGGCGGGATCTGTTTTTTCTTTTTTATTGCCCCAACCCACACCACCCACTCCTGATTGTACCTCACATCCCATTGTGGCGGTTCTCACACTTTTTGCATCGCAGCGCAATGCTCAGCTGAGCAAAAAGAACTAAGTCAGTCCGCTGTGTGCGCCAACCGCCGACCAGGATGACGGAGACGCTCAGCCTCTCTTCCACCACTTACTTCATCCACCGATCCCCTTTTCTTGACCGCTGCATTTGAAATTTACTCTCGGTTCGGACACTGACCTTGTCAAGGGCGAGTCGTCCCGCCCAAAAAGCGGGGCGGGACTTTGAATCGTGAACGCTCGTCCCGAAACGCAGAAGCGTTACGGGACTCGCTAAAAAATTTTGGTTCCCCCTCCAGCGACTGAAGCTTGTGCTGAGCGAAGTCGAAGCAATTGTTGCACAAACTTCGGTCGATAGGGGAACTGTCTGGCGGCAAAACGTCCGCCGTCGCTCCGCTCCGTCATACGTTTTGCAGACTTCGCCAGCGTTCCCCCAAAATTTTTCCGCCACCCAGGGAAAACGAGGAGGCGGACCCCTTCGGGGTTTCACGACCCTTGACAAGGTCAGATCGGTAAAAACAAAAGCGACTTCCAGCAGCGGTCAAGAAATTTTTTCCGCACCGCAAACACCAATGGAGGTCGCTATGTTGCACAAGTCAGTTAACGAAATCTTTCAATCCTACGCAAACACCCTCTACACAGCAGCGTCACGAATGATTGACAAACGCCATCCGCAGTATGAGGATAAAGTCCAGGATTTGGTCGTCCTTGCGTATGAAGAATTCCTCTCGAAGGCGGAGCGGGGGAGAGTAATGGATCTGCCGCTTCTCATTCACTTTATGAAGCTTCGCAAGCCCGAAGTTCAAATCGAAATGCGAGGTTATTCCCGCACCCACAAGACGGACGTTTTCAACAAACGGAACTACTACGAAGGTAAGACGGAACTCTATTCAATCAACAGTCCGGTTTTCAGCGACCGTGCGGACACTTTGGCTGAGTGCATTCCGGACGAAGTAAATCTTGAAGAAGAATTGAGCGCACGAATGGACATCGAGGACAAATTATCCACGCTCAAGGAATATGAACAAACCATTGTGATGATGAAATTGAGCGGTTACGATGAAAACGAGATTGCCCGCGCCCTTTCTGTCCAACCCCAAACGATAAGGAATGCAGTCAGGGGTATTTCAAAGAGATTGTTAGATGAGTCAGAAACCCAAATCTCAATGAGCCTCTAACCTCCGCCACATTTCCTGCCCCCCATCTCTCCTAACAATCCCGCCGCTTAACGGCGGGATTCTTTTTTGGTATAAGCTCCATTCCGACCGAACTTAGCGAGCACAGCGAAACTAAGTTCGTTGTCGGAATGAGAGTCCCGTTACGCTGTCTGTAACGGGATCAGATCAATAAGAGTCCCTGCCCGTCGGAATGAACATCCCGCCGTTTTGTAGCGGGATCTGTTTTTCATTTTGGTATAAGAAGACTGCAACAAACAATTTCCTCACTCATTTACAAGGAGTAACATAATGAACAACCAGAGAGAGTTTCTGCAATTGCAGCAGAACCACATCGCCGATGTCACCTTCAAGTTCGCCACAGGACTGAAGAAGGAAGGACAATTCGGCCCCTACTTCCTCTATACCGTTGTGCACGAAGGGAGGGAGAAACTTCTCAAAGCAACCGAACGGTTGGAGAAAAAGTTGAGGGAACTCAACATCCGCCCCGGTCAGACGCTGAGCCTTGTCAAAGAGGTTGTGCATCCGAAGAAAGGTGAGCCGTTCACGGTCATCAACATCTTGGAGAGTGCAGCTTCATCGCATCCCACCCCCGCGCCACAAAACGGTCAGCGGGACAACAACCCCCCATCCCAATCAGTAAAACCCGCTGCACCTACGAACAAGGGAGCTTCGGTCGTTGACGTGTCCGCCGGAGTGTTAACGCAGGCGGAGGTCAAGCCGGTTACGTTCACCGGCGACAAGCAAGTGATGTTTCAATCCCTCGTTGATGCGGTCGACATCACGAACGCCATCGGTGGGATCGAATGGAGGAACAACGACATCGAGAAGATCGGCGTTTCACTGTTTCTTTCGCGCACAGGGCAACTCAATGCCGAACAGCTTCTCGCAAACGGCAACGGGTATGGAAATGGAAAGAAATCCCGCCGCACAAAAAAGGGAGAAGAATCCACTCCGCCGGCACCAGCACCGGAACCCGTTTCGGTCGAGGGCGAGAAAAAAGACCTGCCATTCTAGGGCAAAGGGCAAACGTCTCCCGGAGAAAATCCCTTCGGGAGACGTAGCCCGCTTCTCGATCTACCAACCAAGAACAAAACAGGAGAAAAAACAATGAACGATACACTGTATGATATAACACGCGAACTGGTTCTGCTCAAAGACTTCGATGCTCTCGAACTAACCAACGGCGAGCCGGAGGAAAACCGATTAGAGCAATTGCGGCAGGCTTTGCACAGTCTCAATATGAAGTTCGTCGACAAGGTGACGAACATCGTCAAGTTTGTCAAAAACCTTGAAGCTCAACGGGAGGCAGTCGCGTCAGAGGCGAAGCGATTGAGCGACCGGAAGAAAGCGATTGACAACCGGATTGATTGGCTCAAGAACTACGTCAAGACCGCGATGCAGGCTACTCAATCCGAGAAGATCAAATACGCCCTGTTCACGATCTACGTCGGACAGAACCAACCTTCGGTCGAGGTTCTCAACATCGATGAGCTTGAGGAGCAGTTCATCAAGATCAAAAAGGAAGTGGACAAAACAAGGATTCTTGAGCAGGTGAAATCCACCGGAGTCATTCCAGCCGGAGTGAACATCGTCCAAGGAACGCACCTTGTCATCCGGTAACGACAAACGCGGCGGCGATGCCGATTCTAATCGGCATCGCCGTTTCTATAACGATGGAACAGATTCAGAAACACAGCAAGCGGGGTGATCTCGTCCTCGTCCGGATAGCCGATGAGCTTCACTTCGGTGTCGTTGTCTATGTCACTCGCTATTGTCCCTGGACAAACGCATCACTGAAACACGGCACGATCATTGGCGCAGAAGTGCCGACAATCTTGAGTCCGAAGCGCGTCTACTTCTTCGAGCCGTTCGAATTGTAGTGCTCTCTGATCCGATCTTCTCATTTTATCTTACTGAGAAAGACTATGCAGAAAACACTAATTCTGTCCCGGCCAGCTTCACTATCTATTGGGTGTGACGATGCGAGTTGTGTGTAAGCAACCGAAATCGATGGCGCTGTGTGGTGGCAGCATTCCCCCGCGGGTTTAATTTCGGTGCAAATGCACTAACGGTGACGAGCCCACAATACCTGAAGCACCGAAATTACGGCAAGCGCGCTGGATGATCTGCACGTGCGTTTCGATTTCGGCGCCCTTTTCTTTTGGTCCATTTTCTTTTGGGCGAGCAAAAGAAAATGGACATACAGCACAAACCATTCGGACAGTTCAGTTCTCTTCACATTGAAATTCTGATCATTGCTTCCCACCCTCGCACCGTGCATCGCTTCTACACGTCCGCTGCGGGTTCTGCAATTTACAGCCCCGTTCTCGCCACGCAAGCCTTTCCCCTTCGCTCCCTTCGGTCGCTCAGGGTCAACCACTCGTTTGTGCAGCTCCCCTTCTCGCTATGATGCCGTGGCTTGCCCTGAGCGTGTTCCGATGCTTTTCAATCGGGACGAGTCGAAGGGTCGCTTCCGCACTCGGGCTTCGTTCGCTGCAGCTGCGTTCCCGCACTTTTGGTATGAGATAATTGTGCGGTCACTCGCGGAGTTTACCCCGACGAATGTCGGGGCTCACTACGGGCGTTGCGTGGCTGCGCATGCGGGGCTGTGCGCACACTATCGTTTTTCGCTCCGTCTCGCTTGGTTGCGGGGCGGGCGTCAGCAGGCTGCTTCGGCTTGGGCTTGTCTGGCGTGGGCGGTTCGCTCGGCGCTTTTCGTCGTCTTAGGTTCTTATATGTTGGCTTCATTTTTTCGCGTTGGCTTCTGCGGCTCGCGGTCTCTTCCCGCTTCTGCTCAGCCGCTTGTGTCTTCTGTTGTCTCTGCTGTTCTCTCCGGGTCGTCTGCCCGTCTTGCGGTTGGCTGTTCAGTGGGGGCGGATTCTCTCGTTCTCTCTTCTGTTCCGTTCCCTTCGGTTCCTCGTCTCTCGGTCTTCGCTGCCTTTGGTTCCGGCGGTCGCGGTGCCTGTTCGCTCTCCGCTGTCTCTTCCGTTCTTGCGGCTGCTCGTGCCGGTGCTTCCGTTGCCTGGTGGGCTGGCGGTCGGCTCAGTGTTCCGCTCCGGTTGCGTCTTGCCGGTCGCTCAGTTGCGCTTGTTCGGTCCCTCGCTCAGCTTCGTCCGTCCGCTCTTGTTTGTTTCCTTTCGTCTCGCAAGTCTCGTGGCTCTTTGCTCGCTTGCCGTCTTGCCGCTCGTCTTGGGGTGTCTGTCTTCGTCTTTTGTGTCGGTTTCTCTCCCGCTCGTTTGCCCCGGCTCGGTCGTGGTTCGTGGCGTTCCGTTCAGGTTGCGGGTCAGGCTGCGTTTCGGTGGCAATCCAAGTCACTGACGAAACAGTTGAAGGAGTTCCACGAATCCATCACTTGGATGGAATACAACCCACGCCTCAGAAAGCGAGTGAGGCAACTCCGTCCTGAAGTCGGTGACTTGCTAACATTTTCGCTCGTAATTCTTGCGGTGGTCGTGGGCATCATCGCTTACATCGTCAACCCAAATTCCACACCGCACATACCCACAGCGCCACATCCCGCACAGGTTCAGGAAAAAGGAACCGGCTATGAAGAAATGCTTCTGCCGTTCTACAGTGAACAAGAGGCACGTGCTTGTCTCAAGTGGGTCAATGAGACTTCGCAATCACGTTTGTGGCAATTACTCTCCCGAGAGCACATCAACTCCGCACGCATAGAAGTCATCGTGACGAAGCGTCCATACAAAACCTGGATTGAGTTTTACTATCTACCAAATGTTGGTATAAGAACCATAGAACAAATCATCACAGCTTGGAGGAAATTCCAATCTGACCAGAGTTGGCGAACGAAGTGAAGCCAACTCTGCTGTCAGATTGAGAATCCCGCTTCAAAGCTCTAACCATGAAAGCGGGATCAGCCTAAAGGAGGGCCAATGATTACCCTTGAACTCACGCCGGAGGAAATCCGGTACCTCATTCAGTCGCTCGAATCCGAGCGCGACCAATACCTGAAGGAATTCGGTTCCTGTCGGCTTAGCATCGTTCGAGAACTTGCGCAAAGAGGCGTTGAGCAGAATAATCAACTTATCCAGAAGCTCGAAACACTGATCGGAGAGGGAGTCCCGTTCTGACCTGTCTGCCATAACGAAGTGAAGACGTAACTCCTTCGCTTTCCTGCGAGAGCGTTTACGCGCCGAAGTCCGCCTCTGGCGGACGAAGGCGCGCTTGTCCAGCCCAAACGACAGGCTGGCATTGGCACTTCCGAGTTAGTACGGATAAAGTGCCAATTCCCCGCTCGTCCGATTACTCCGATGACGGAGTAAACTGGGCTTCGCGGGGCAAGCGCTCGTACACGAACTGTTTGCCTTTCACAACTTGGCCTCTTATATTGTCCGCAAGTATTTTCTTTGATTCGCCAGCAGGCTCGCGAGGAACCTTATCGTGTTGGCGAAATTTGTGAGAAGCCTCTGGAGTTGAATTACAACGACAGGGGTTTGTGTGTCTTCATGAGGCCTTTGCTTTGATTCCACGATTGCTCTTCAATAGGGCATAGATGGCCGCCTGATTGAAAAACGAAAGGACAAAACTCGCATGAATTTTGAAGACAAAGTTTTGGAAAAGGTGGAGCTCGCAGATGCCCTTAGTGTGGCAAGGATGGTTACTGAACATCTGTGTGGAAAACGACACTATGCAGAAGTTGCTAATGTCGATGTGAAGCTTCTGAAAAGTTTTTTGGATAAGGTAAAAGATTCCAGACTTGCTTATGAGCAATTCAACGAATTACTCCTATTATTGAAACAAGCTACAGTTAGCAAAGGGTTCTTTGATTTCTTTTTCAACGTGCCCAAGATTAGTTTGGAGCAACTAAGAGAGGGGATCGTCAGATTCAAGGGATTTGCCATGCTGGCCTTTGGTAACTTCAGATATGCCTTCAAAACTCTAATGGCTTTAAGCATCGAAGATATAAGACATCGATTAGCGTCTTACTGCGGTGAGCACGAGGCAAGTAAAGGCAGGCCGCAAAAGACAATTGAAATCGCGGAAATACCAAGAGATAATACATGGTACACTGGGTTCATCTCGAAGGCGAAACTTGCCAAGGAAGGCCTCTATGCGGAGAGACTTGTCAAATCGAAACAGGATGAATCAGTGAGACGGGAATTGACGAAGGAATTGGCGATCACATATGGAGAAAAAGGTGGCGAGTTCTACACCAAACATTTGGCATTAGCGGAAAGATACGCCGAGCGATATTCCCAAATCGAAGAGGATGTGCTTGAGGCGCAATCAAACGCACTTGCAAATACGGACACGTATCTAATATGGGATTATATGGATGTCTATGTGGCTACTTCTATGAGGCATAGTTGGGAATTCGAAGATACGTTTGACTTCATTCGACAAGTTTTCATTAATGAGCGATTTGAGGATGGGACAGAGAATCCGTTGGTACCGCTCAACCTCCGATACTTCGATCCAACCCAGTCTCTCTCGGACAATAGAATTGACAAGGGATTGGTTGAGGGTCTGATGTTGAAAAGAGTCTATTGCACGATCTATATGGCTCAGGAAAGCGACACACTTGGGAAGGACTCTGAGCTAGCATCTACCTTAGCCCAAAGGAAACCTGTAATCGCTTACGTGCCCAAAATAGACGATGTTGAACATTACTCAACGCAAATTGTGAAACGTCCTTTAGATTTCTTCGAGAAAAGGTTCTTAATTCTGTGGGCAGAAGGCCTCCTGGATGACAGAGAACTCGCAAATAGGCTTTATGGAGCCTTTCAAGACTGGGAAGAAATCATGGATGATTTTATCGATGCATTGAATCGGCATCGACTCAAGCAACCTTTCACCTTAATAGTGGAGGAGGAAACGCGTTTTAAGGAGAGATTTTCACGTTTTGCTGATCTCTGCAAACTCTTAGCTATCATGGAAGCGTATAATTTCGACAAAAGAGCAAGAACTCTACAAGAGACTCACCCTTTAGCTATCCAGGTAGATCTTCAGTCAGGGGTCGCCAATGGCGTTCTTGTAGTAAGAAACGCGAAAGATTGTGCTTTACTGATTCAATCCATCCTCAAAAAATCTCTTCAGTTTACGATAAAACATGCGAAGGTTTTCGACCTACGAGAACAAGACTATGAATCCCTGATGTCAGCAAAGCCGCAACTCACCGATAAGCTCTCATATGACAGGGGTAAGAGAACCCTTTATGTAGACAAGGACCTCTCAAGTGAAGAACTGTCTGATCTAAGTGAGTTTTCAAAAGAAGCGGCTTGCCCAGAGGCACTGAGAATCCCGTTTCAGAGATTTGACCAACAGGGTTTACACATACTCGAGGAGAGGGTTTCGGGTTCTCCATTCAGAGTAGTCACAAATGATGAGAAACTGACGAATTCCTTCTGGAACTTTTACTTGACTTTCTAATTTAGATTGTGCATAATTGATACGTAGGAAAATCACAGAAAACTTGCCACTCATATATATTTAAGGTGTTAAAATGCAAAAGCTTTCGAGCCTTATCAGGAAGCCAGCACCCACTGATTTGAGCTGGGATGAAAGGAATCCCTCAAACTATTTATACTCGCGCGTTGTTTCTTCCTCGAATGGCGAAACTGAGAAAACTAAGTCCAAGGAGAAACAAGAAAAATCTGGATCAACCAAAGGCAATCGAAAAGATTAGACGTATCTCGCCGGTCGGTCACGTCCTTTGCGAGTATGGATTAGAATAAGACTGCCTTTCAGCTCCTACTATAACCTACCTACTCAGATTCCCTCCAAAAAAGCCCTGCACCAACAGCGGGTACATTTTTAGCTACCCAGCTTCGCGGTGGAGTTATCCCGACTTGAGTAGATTGTTCCTTCCTCGGCCACGTTATACCCATAAATCTTTAAAAATTCTCAAATCTTAGCACAGTTTTCTCCCTAGAAAACCCCAGAAAACCCGGATACTTTATCTTTACTCACCGTATCAAGCTAATCTTTGCTTCATCCAATGGGTTTTGCAATACATGAAAGCAAAGGGATACCATTAACGAGTATTGAGAGTAGAAGCGTATGGCCGAACACGCATCATTCCAAGTTGGCTCGCAATATGCGAGTGAAGCTGTAGATAGAGTTAACAGAGCTATCAATTCCCGCGGTCCTCGGAATATCGAGGTTACTGATGTGCGACAAGAAGGCAGTGGTAGATACCTTGTGTACGCCAAAAGCCCGAGTGGAATCACCCACACTTGCAAAGTAGTTGTGGAGGTGATTGATAACGCTGGTCAGCGCAGTTGCGATGTCATAGTCCATGATGATGACTATGGCCCTGGTCGGGATGGAAAATGTGGGCGGATGGTCACGTCGAACAGATTGCCAGAGAGATAGAAGAGCGTTTTTGGGAACTCAGACGATAGAAACTCTGTCTCATGGTCTTAAAACGACAAATCTATGTGCTTTACGTGTTTGAATTTCCTTCCCATCATTCGTCAACTGAATGACTAAGTTCTCCGTACACTTCCCTGCTTTGGGTGTCTGCCTTGCCTCCCGATTTTTTCTCATGGCGGTAGCAAGAAAATCCTCTGCTCAAAACAACTGTTACTAACTAAAGAGACGAGATTGACTCAACTATGCGAATATCTCTTTCGAATCATCCCGTTCATCATTTAGAATTCAGAGTCTATGGTAAGCAGGTTTTGTTGGACGTTGAAGATCCTGACGAAGTCCTCATTCCTTCAGATTGGCCCATCTTTTTGACTGATAACTTGAAACTGAGCAGTTCAGAAAGAGAGGGAACAGTTTTAGATCTGGGAACAGGATCTGGTATTTTGGCCATCGCACTTTACAAAATGGGCTGTACGAATGTGGATGCTTCAGACATCAGCCGAATTGCTCTTGAAACGGCAAGGGAGAACCTAAGACTAAACGATTTCGGCGGCAATAGCGACCTGATTCAAAGTGACGTTTTTGACAAAATCTCTAAACACTATGAGCTAATTGTGACAAACCCCCCAACATTTCCTGATGAACAATCTCTTAGACGAAATCATTACATTGACTACGCTTTCTTTGCTGGTTCGGACGGTCGAGGGTTTATCGATAAAGTTATTGAGAGCGTTGACAAATTCCTCGTTGAGGGTGGACGATTGATGATGTTGCATCCTTCATACCTCAATACCAACCTTACCATAGAGAGACTGAAGAAAAAAAACTTTAAGACGAGTATCACAGCATCACGAAATGTGAGTCTCAATGACTACGCAAAGTTCCTTACCCAGAACGGATATGATGGTGAGACAATGAAGGTTAAGACCATTTCAAACGCTAAGACCCTTGGAAGCGAGTTGAAGTACTCCGATTCGAAGTCAAGCTACGAGTTCACGCTCGACCTAGTCGAGGCAATCAAGATACCCACTAACCTGAACACTGAAGGTTTTCGACCTTAAGAGGATTGAGGACAAGTTTGGAGCAGAGAATACTGTGTTTAACAAAAATCTACATAGTATATCAATAACGGTCAAAGATCTCACCGTACTTTATTCGAGTGGCACACATGCTGTTAAGGATCTGTGTTTAGACGTGATCAGGGGTGAATTTCTCACCATCCTAGGACCATCTGGCTCAGGCAAATCATCGGTCTTGCTAGCCATTGCTGGCTTGCTTGATCCCCCAATGGCAATGGTTAGCGGTACCGTTCTCTTTGATGAAAAGGAAGTAACAAACGTTCCGGCACATCAAAGGAACATACCTCTTGTGTTCCAGAATTACGCCCTCTTTCCTCATCTAACGGTTCTTGAAAATGTTGCATTCCCGTTGAAGGTAAGGAAAATCTCTGAGCGGGAAATCCGAGACAGGGTAAAACTGGCATTGGAAGTTGTTGGATTACAGGATTTAAGTTCTCGATATCCTGCTCAACTTTCGGGAGGACAGAAACAACGTGTCGCCTTAGCTCGCGCCCTTGTTGTCAACCCCGGTGCGTTGCTCTTGGACGAGCCCTTAGGAGCTTTAGACCGAAAGCTTCGGGACCAGATGCAAGTCGAAATTAAGCATCTTCAAAAACAATTAGGTGTGACAGTGGTTTACGTGACACATGACCAGACAGAAGCGTTGACGCTCTCCGATAGGGTTGCCGTATTAAATGACGGAAAGCTCGTACAGATAGGTAATCCGAAAGACGTTTATGAGAATCCTTCAAGTTCGTTTGTTGCAGATTTTGTCGGAGAGTCTAATCTATTTGAAGGAATTGTCGACGAAATCCAAGAAAACACAGTCATATGCTCTACTCTCTTGGGCCTCAGGATTGCGGCGCCATCTGCTCAATCAATCCGCCCAAGCTCAAAGGTTCGCATCCTTGTCAGGCCAGAAAACATTAGTTTTGTCAGCGATAAAGACAAGGGTCTTGAGAATGTTGTAGTTGGAAGCATCAGTGAAGTTTTCTATTTGGGCGATCGAATCAAATATCAAATTGAAACTGAGTCCAAGGAAAGCCTTGTTATGATTTCATCGGATAAGAGAAACGGAATAATTCTTCCGAGAGGCCAACAGGTAAAAATAGGCTGGTTGGCCACAGACACAAGATTAATAGAAACTTAAACTCGTAACAACATTAAAAGGAGTTAGACCATGAAACGAATAATCTTATCCTTTACTTTCGTGCTCACAGCGGTACTCTTGGCCCTGACCATTCATAGCTGCAAACCTAAGGAAGAGAATGTCCTGGTAGTCTGTTCCTTTGGAGGAACATTTCAAGAAGCGCAACGCAAAGCCTTTTTTGAGCCCTTTCAGAATGAGACAGGCATAACGATTAAGGAAGCTACGTATTCAGGAGAGGCGTCGATCATTGAGGCGATGGTGAAATCTGGAAAAGTCGAATGGGATGTTGTTGACGTTGAACATGCCGTCCTTTTGCTCGGGAAAAGCAAAGGTCTATATGAGCCTATCGATTATACGGTAGTTGACTCAAGTGCGCTGTTTCCTGAAGCAGTTGATCAGCATGGCGTGGGCGCAGATTTTTACTCGACGTTGATTGCTTACAACGAACAGAACTATCCTGACCCTGCGAAACGTCCAAAAGGATGGTCGCATTTTTGGGATACCAAGAAGTATCCAGGTCCTCGTTCTTTAAGAAACAACCCGTACACAACATTAGAATTTGCCTTGCTTGCTGACGGTGTTCAACCGGATAAGCTGTATCCCTTGGACGTAGACAGAGCTTTTGCAAGTCTAGACAAGCTGAAGAAAAATGTTACTGTGTGGTGGACTCAGGGTCAACAGCCACCTCAGCTTCTTTCCGATAAGGAAGTTGTTCTTTCATCTGCTTGGAGCGGTAGGATTTGGAATGCGCGGAAACAAAAACAACTACCTCTCTCTATGGTCTGGCAGGGTGGCTTATTGGAGCCCGAGTGGTGGGTCATTCCAAAGGGTGCAAAAAACAAAGATCTTGCAATGAAGTTCATTGAATTTGCATCTCGAGCAGAGAACCAGGCTAAAATGGCTGAATATTTTGGTGTGGGACCGACAAACAAGAATTCTTTTGCTCATCTCGACAAAAATCTCGTTGCGGAGCTCCCCACTTACCCCGAGAACAAGGCAAAGCAGGTCTCCATCAACGGAGAGTGGTGGGCCAAGAATCAAGACAAAGTGACGGAAAGATGGAATAAGTGGCTCTTAGAAAAATGAACCAGACCACTAAGAAATACGCAGGCAGCGAATTCTATGTCGGCACCAAACTGATCCTCGTGCCGATATTTGTGCTGATGTTATTCTTTATCGTGCCGATTGCACAGATCATCAGCAGCAGCTTTCTCTCGCCATCTCTTACATTGGACAACTACGTTCGAATTTTCAGCTCCTCTGTCTACCTTGAAGTCATTTGGATAACGCTGAGGATCAGCTTGGTTGTTACGTTTTCCTGTCTTCTAATTGGATATCCATTTGCCCTTTTTTTGCATAAACTTCAACCAAAAACGAGGAAAGCATTAATGGTGCTGGCAATTCTGCCTCTGTGGATTAACCCGCTGGCGTTTATCCAAGGTTGGAGAATTATCTTGCAGCGAGAAGGGATCGTCAACCGAATTCTCATGGAAGCGGGAATAATCGTGGAGCCGTTGCAGTTGATTTACAATCTTTTCGCCGTTTCACTTGTGATGGTCTACTTACTAGTCCCATTCATGACGTTGCCTATCTATGCGTCGTTGAAGCAGTTGGATTTGAATCTTGTGAAGGCGTCTCAAAATCTTGGAGCTTCTCCTTTTCAAACTTTCCGGAGAGTCATATTCCCTATGACTCTCTCAGGGGTTCAAACAGGGATGTTACTCGTTTTCATTCTCGCAATGGGTTACTTCGTAACGCCAACATTGCTTGGAGGTAGATCGGAGTTGGTTATTTCCAGGGTCATTGACGAACAAATCAATCGGCTCTTCAATTGGGGATTCGGATCCGCATTGACGGTGCTGCTGTTTCTCGTCATTATTACCCTATTTCTTATTATGAGATTCATTCCTCGACGGGAGTTCGCGCAAACTCTGTGGAGAGAGTTCTATGTTGGCACATGATCATATAATATCAAAAGCTGGTCTTTGGAGTTTCAAACTATTCAACTCAATGGTAGTTTTGTTTTTCATTCTACCCTTTGTGGCAATCATTCCCATGTCCTTTAGCTCAGGAATGTTCCTGAGTTTTCCTCCACCAAGTTTCTCAACGAGGTGGTACAGCAATTTCCTCAGCAGTGCCAGTTGGAACAACGCCACTATCTTGAGTTTTGAGGTTGCAGCTATTGCCATGATCTTTGCGACATTATTAGGCACACTGGCAGCTCTCAGTGTTGGCCAGAGAGTGTACCCCAAGAAGTTTCCTGTATTCAAAACATTGCTGATTGGGTTATTTGTTTCGCCTGCTGTTTGCCCTATTGTTGTCGCCGCCGTTGCAAAGTTGATGTTTTTTCTCAAAATCAACCTGTACGATACCATGACTGGACTTGTAATAGCGCACACCGTGCTTGGCTCACCGTTTGTTTTTATCAGTGTGCTCTCGAGCCTCAACAATTTAGATAGATCGGTAGAGAAAGCGGCCGCGAACCTGGGAGCATCTCATATGCAGACCCTCTTTCGAGTAACATTGCCGCTCATAGGTCCGGGAGTTTTCCTGGGGGCTATATTCGCATTCATGAATTCGTTCAATGAAATCGTTGTAACGGTGTT
>Ga0334722_10002746_pt1 | contig 19519 bp, 23 predicted proteins | sample C3_bottom_MG_FD_207210 | JGI IMG/M metagenome (GOLD analysis project Ga0334722, IMG submission 207210) | Sediment microbial communities from Yellowstone Lake, YNP, Wyoming, USA - C3_bottom | ecosystem: Environmental > Aquatic > Freshwater > Lake > Sediment | place: USA: Wyoming | collected...
AAACCTCAGCAAGTTCCTCGCTGGTCAGCTCCGCTCCGAACCCTTCCTGGCTGATCCGGTAGTTCTGGCAAAAAACGCAGCGCAGATTGCAATAGCTGAAGAATACCGTACCTGAGCCGCGTTCACCGGATAGACAAGGCTCTTCCCAATGGTGCAAGGCAGCCCTGGCTACTTTCACAAGGGCGCCGGCACCGCAATACCCACGCTCGGCCCAGCGATCCACACCGCAGGCGCGCGGGCAGATCCGGCAAGCCTGTAAAGGATCCGCAACCCTTCCTTCGCACGATCCCGTTGCTCTGGTTGTCCATGAAAATGCTCCGGCAGATGCGCCAGGCAGGCTCGAGTCGATCCCCGTGTTTGGCTGTGCCTTTGCCTTCTCGCTTGGGCGCGCAACAAGCTTGTCACTCAACTTTTCCATAGCAGTATTATACTTTGTCAAAGCTCGGTGCGCCACGCCAAACCGTCTGCGACGGTGGCCAAGAAAGACATTCTGCGACGGTGACCAAGAAAAACCGCCGTCGACTGCGGCCAAGAAAAGAGACCCGTCTGGCTTAGATGCCCAGACGGGTTTCATGTGCTTTGCTCATTTAATTAGGCGGTTAAGTGCAACCAGCAGTTGGTCAAGGTTTGTTTCAGCTTGAACGCCCGCCGCCCGCAAGCACTCCCAGCCGAAGCGCTCGACCAGGCGCATTTCCAGTTCGTCCAAATGCTCACGCACTCGGCCGGCGCCCTCGATGATGACCTGACAGGCCGCTTCTCCGTCCACCTGTGCTTGCAACTCCCGCACCAACCGCCCGATCTCTTCCAGCTGCGCGCAGAGGATAGCTTTTCTTGCGTCAGGTTGCCCGCTCATGGGTTTACCTTTCCTCTCCTCATTGCGAAATATCGTCACGAGAGATTCCCGATGACGAATCCAGCAACTCCTGCAAATGATCGCGTTCTTCTTCCAGCGCCTCCAACTCTTGCAGCATGGCCGGTTTAAGCGAATGGGCAGGCCACCGCGCTTGGAGGTCTCGAAGCTTGTTCTCGATCTGGCGCAGTTCCTGGATCCACCGCGCAGCTTGAGCATCACCCATGGGCGGCCGCCTCCTCCGAATCCCGAAAAGTGATCGCTCCCTGCATGCAGACTTCCATGCACTCTTCGCATTCCACACATTTCTCTGCATCAACTACGGCCAAGTGGGCGACCATTTTGATCGCTGCCTTGGGACAGGCATGCACGCAGCGTTGGCAACCACGGCAAAGTCTCTCCAGGATAAAGGCCGCCATACTTCTACCCCCCAATCAGGTGAAGGTTGAAGAGAAACCACCGGTTTCTCGGTTTACGTCCCTCAGCTAAAGCCCGAAGAACCGCAGGAGCTAGTCCCCAGGCCGGTACTGAGGCTGCTGCTCCCGCCAATATTGACAGCGGTAAAACGCTGGCTGACCTTCGCGCTCCCGCACTCGGGACAAACCTGCTCATCTTTCTTGCTGATGCTGCAAAATACAGAGAACTTATGGCCACAGGCGTTGCACACCAAGTCATAAGTGGGCATGCTGCTTCCTCCTTCCTGATCATTCCTGCTTAATATCCCATGCTGAGAATTTTGTCACCGTAATATTCCAAGCCCAGCGTCAAAATCTCCTTAATGGGCCGGCAGTCGGGCGCTTGGATCTTGCCGTGTTTTTCTTTGGCGACCGCACCGCATCCTCCGCCGCAAATCAAGCTGACGGCACAGTCCCGGCATTGCGGGATCGTCAAAACGGACCTTTCCTGCCATTCCCTAACCTCTTGCTCGTGCAAGCGGTATTCCGGATAGAAGGTCCCCAGCTTGTACGCATCCTGTCCGGTAGTAGCCGTACAGCTGTAAATATCGCCGTAAAGGTCGAATACCCATTCTGTCTTGCACGCCGGGCAGGTGTCATAGCTGGGAAGATAGAGCTCGCCGCTCTGGACCAGATGGTTGATGCCTTTAAACTCCGGTTGGTGGAACTTGGGCAGCAGCGGGTGCTTTGCCGCCAGCTGGACAAACATGGCCCAATGCTCAGCTTGGTCGAGCAGATGTTGCGGTTTGGCATAGCACTCAAAGAGTTCATAGTTGCGGCCTATTTGCGTCTTGAAACGCTGGGGCGGCAAATCCAGCCAGCCGCGCCGGTCAAGGTCCTCCGCCAGGTCCACGAGCGACGCGAAATTGCTCTTGTCGACCACGGCCCGCAAATTGACAGGGATGCCGCGTTCAATAGTTGCCGCCACAGCGTTCATGATCTTGTCGTAAGTTCCCTGACCGCCGACAGTAGGCCTGCGCCGGTTATGGACAGCGCGCGGACCATCAAGCGTTACCTGAATTTCTCTTACCACAGCTTGTTGCAGGATATCCAAATACTCAGCCAAACCGTAGCCATTGGTGACAGCGGCTATGGCGTAACCGCCGCCTGCGGCCCGCTTAACTATATAATCAATGATCTCTTTTTGCCGCGGTGACCAATTGAGCGGCTCGCCGCCGAAAAGCGTGATGAACGGTTTGCGGCCGGGAAACTGCCTGGCCAGATGGGCAAAAAAAGCGTCAGCAACTTCCTTAGTTATTAAGTCGTTTTTGTGCTTGATTCCATTCTGGTAACAGTAAGGACAGGCCAAATTGCAGGCGTACGTGGGAACTAACAAAACCTGCGGCGCAGTGGCATGCAGAGCTCGTTCAAATTCCGGAACTCTCTCCTGCAGACGCTCGTCTTCCTCCGCCGGCGAAGCATAGAGATACCCGCGATCGGTCAGATACCTGAGCAATTCCGGACCGAGCGGCTCCGGATCAGGCAGCTCTCTGCCCGGCTGGAGTTGGGAGATCTTCAGGTAATCGTCCGGGCCTACCAGATCAAAGGCTCCGGCCAGGGGATTCATCAACGCATAAGGAAATTCGGCATTAGCGGGCATCGGCAGCAAAATGTTGTAACGGCTGTAATACATAGCCCCACCCATCTCATTTTGAATTGAAGGCGACAGGAGACCTGCCGCCCCTACGAATTAATCGTGGCAACCAGCAACGATTTGCGAAGACTTGGAGCAGCACTGAGCAACGTTTAACGCCAAGCTGCCGCAGCAAGCCGCCGTTGACTTAGTTATTGGCCGCAACTCCCCTCACCCCCTTTCATCAAGTCTTTTTGACACCTCTCAACGTCCGGCTGATCATCGCATAACCATTCTTGACATAGTGCCGCTCTTTAAGGACTTCCACGCTGGCGAAGCCCGCCGCCGCTAAGGCCTCGGCATATTCTGCCAGCGTAATCGCGCCGCCGAAACAAGCAGCCACCATCTCCGGATCCTGGCGAATAGCGTCAGGCAATGAGTACTCTGTCATTATATCCGAGACCACAAACCGGCCACCGGTCTTCAGCACGCGCCAAATTTCCCGGTAGACCCGGGCTTTGTCCGGGGCATGATTGATGGCGCAGTTGCTCAAGACCGCGTCCACGCTGGCTTCGGGCAGCGGTATTTTTTCCATGGTCCCGAGAAGAAATTCAATATTGGCGACACCTTGGGCCTGAGCTTGCTTTTCGGCGAGTTCCAGCATCCGCGGCGTCAGATCCAGCCCCCAGACAAACCCTGAGCCTCCCACAGCCTGGGCGCACAAGATCGTCTCCCGGCCGCTGCCGCAACCGAGGTCCAACACCCGCTCACCCGGCTGCAAGTCGAGAAATTCCAGGTTCCCACCGCAGCTGAGGTTAGCATCAGGAGCCTCGCCAGTGTATCTTTTCACGATGGCGGCATTAGGCATCTGGTTGTGTCTCTCCCCCTTACCCCCGAGGGGTACTAAGCAAATTCTAGCTGATCTTAACCGCCGAGTCAATAAGGCGTCCGTGAACAGTACAACTATTCCCGCTCTGGCGCCCTTGGGCGGGCGTCAAGATATCTGATCGCCTGCAGCGCGGCAACGGCCCCTTCGCCGGCAGCTTTGAGCAATTGATAGGGTTGACCGGTACAGTCTCCGGCCGCGAAGAGTCCGGGGATGTTGGTCTCCAAGCCATGATTTACTTGGATGGCCCCGTTGACAATAGCCAAACCTTCAACCAATTGCTCGGCCGGCAGAATTTCCCTCAGGATGAACACGCCGTCAAGTTCCAGATTCCCGCTGTCCAGGCGCAGGCCACTCACAGCCTTGTCGCCGACAATCTCGCGCACAGGTCCACGTTGCACCTCGATTCGGGCATCCAGCCGGCCCAATTCCCGGTAGAGGGGAACATAGTAAACCTTGGCGCAAATCTCGGCTACATAATTGGCTTCGTGTTCAGCCGCCGGGCCGTCGGCAATGATCGCTACCGTTTTCCCTTTGAATAGCGGAGCATCGCAAGTGGCGCAATAACCGACACCCTGCCCCAGGAACTCTTTTTCGCCTGGCAGGAGCTTCTGCGCAGTCACACCTGTTGCCAAGATTACGGCCTCGGCCTCGATGGTCTGTTCCGGGCCGAGCAGGGTGAACGGCGGGCCGGGATAGATATTAGACACTTTCCACGGAATGATTAGGATATCCATTTGCTCCAGGTGGCGCAAGAAACGTTGCCTGAGCTCATCCCCATTGATCTCGGGAAAGCCCAGGTAATTGTCTACCACCGGCGCCTTGGCCAGCTTGGGGCTGCAAAATTCAGCACCCAACAAGATGAAGTCGCGGCGGCGGATTTTGGCATTGACCGCTGCGGCCATGCCCGCCGGCCCGCAGCCGACGATGGCGAGCTCATAGCGGGACTTGAGAGCAGTTGTTCGATCCGTCACGGCCCTGCTGCCTCCGCCTGAATCTTCGCCATAAGGTGCTGCAAGGCTGCGCATTCGGTGCACCCTTGGTTCGGTCCCCCTTCATGACAGGAATTAAGGCAGTGTTTCAGGGCTTTAAGCAAGAGGTTCGCTTCTTGGCCGTTGAGAGTAAGTGTGGGCACGCCGGGTCCCTCCTTAAACTGGGTTGAGCTCTCCGGAAATCGCTTCAGCACCATGGCCGCAAACATCTGGGCAGCCAAATCCGCAGAGCCAGCGCCCGCTTAAAGATAGCTTGCCCAACGCAATGCGCTTTCATGAATCAGCGCCTGGTCTTGCGGGCCGCGAGATACCGCTCGGCGTTGACGGCAGCGGCAGCGCCATCACCGACGGCGGTTGCCACTTGGCGAACGGTTTTGGTCCGGACATCGCCGGCGGCGAACACTCCCGGCAGGGCGGTGCGCAATTCTTCATCGGTGTCGATGGAGCCCCACTGGCTGAGCGGCAGTTGGTCAGCAAACAACGCTGTTCGCGGCTGCATGCCGATATAGACGAAGACCCCGTTTGCCGGCAGGGTTGTCAGTCCGTGCGTCTTCACATTCTCCACCGTGACCCCGGTTAAATGCTTGTCGCCTACCAGGGCCCGGGGTTCGGAGTCCCACACCACACTGATTTTGGGATTGGCCAGCGCCTCCTCCTGAGCGATTTTTGAAGCCTGGAAATGATCGAATTGGTGGACTATGGTTACATGTTTGGCGAAACGGGTCAGGTAAACGGCCTCCTCTACGGCTGAGTTGCCCCCGCCCACTACAATCACATTGTCGGCATCTTGATACATCGCACCATCACAAGTGGCGCAATAATGAATTCCTACACCGCGAAAATCAGCCTCGCGCTCCACGGGCAAGCGGCGCGACTCGGCGCCGGTGGCGATGATCACAGCCGGCGCCACATACTCGGCATCTTCGGTCACTATGTGTTTGAGATCGCCAGTCAGATCAACCCGGAAGATTTCCTTAAGGTCGTGAATTGTTACGTCAAACCCTTGGGCCTGCTGAATCATGTTGTTCATCAGGTCTTTGCCATTGACTGGACTCAAGGTTCCTGGATAATTGGCAATTTCATACGTCGTGGCAGCCTGCCCGCCAGGCAATCCCTCATCGATGAGGATCGTCCGCAGCTTCGAGCGCCCCGCATAGATCCCGGCGGTCAATCCGGCCGGTCCACCGCCCAGAATGATGACGTCGGCCTCGTATCTGGTCTTCTCCGCTTGGTCGTTCTCAATGCCCAGCAAAGCATCGAGAGCCATCCGCAATTCTGGCTTCTTGATATAACCGGTCAACCGCGTGCCGACAATCTCTTGGCCATTCCGGAAAAAGAGGACCGTCGGGCTTCCTTTGACATTTAGGCTCTCGGCAAAGGCACGGTTGGCCTGCCGCAGCATCTTGACGAATTTTGCTTGGGGATACTTTTCCGCCATCCGTTCATAGATCGGAGCCAGTTGAGCACAAGGCGGGCAGTCCTCGGAGAAAAAGTCGAGAACCAGCAGGCCCTTGAACTCCTCGGCTTCGCGTCGGAATTCTTCCGGTGTCAAATAGAGCACTTTCTCACTCATTCAAAACCTCTCCCTTTCACTTCTAAACTGGCGTCCGCTGCCGCGGGTACTCTTTTAGCTCCGGCCACCGCGCCGCTGATGCGGATACTGCTTTGGCTCCGGCCACCGCGCCGCTGATGCGGATACTGCTTTGGCTCCGGCCACCGCGCCGCTGATGCGGATACTGCTTTGGCTCCGCCGTAACAGAGGCAACACTTTAATTACAGCAGCCATGAGCATTCAGCCATATACCCCTTGGGGGTATCTACAAAATACTATATGTTTTTATTGCGGTTTTGTCAATGTGTCGCAAATATTTTCCCCTGGGCCGTGGGCAATAATCCTGAAAATCCAAGCGCCGAAACTCAGAAGGCGGCCAACCCGGTCACCGGGTGCCCGCCTTCTTCCAACCCTCTACTCTGTTACTGTTTGCCAGGGCGAGGCTTTCTCAGCATTGCTGCGGGTATGCCACCCTCTGGCTTGGTTCTACTGGCAGTAGGCACCAGTCTGCGTGGCAATGCGCCTGCTGCCACTCTCAGCTGATCTTGGCCAGAATGGGCGCAGTGCTGATCACGTGCTTGCGCAAGCCTAGATCAGAATTGCTCAGGCCCAAGGCCATGCCCAAGAGCTCGGTGACATACATTACAGGCACTTTCGCCTCGCGGCCGGTAGCTTTCTCCATGGAAGCCTGCCGCATGTCCAAGTTCGACATGCACATCGGGCAAGCAGTAGCGATGACATCGGCGCCCGCGTCTTTAGCCGCATAGACGATCTTGCCGCTCAAGTCAACCACGAGGTCCAGGCGGGTCAGAACATGGGAAGAGCCGCAGCAGTCGGTCTTGGCTGTCCATTCTATGACGTCAGCGCCAAGAGCCGCCAGCAAGTTGTCCATGCTCACCGGGTTGATTGGATCGTCGAATTGCGCATATTTAGCCGGACGCGTCAGCAGACAGCCATAGTACGGAGCAATTTTCAAGCCCTGGAGAGATTTCTTAACCTTCTTGGCCACTTGATCGGTTCCGACCCGCTCCAACAGTTCCAAGACGTTGAGAACGTGGACCGAATTATTGTATTTCATTTCGATTGCTTGCTCGACTTTCTTGTGCGTCTCTTCATCCCGGCACTCGATTTCCGCAGCCCGCATGTGGCCAAAGCAAGCCGCGCACGGCGCCATGATTTCTTGCATCCCAGCCTTCTCTGCCAAAGCCAGATTGCGAGCCGAGAGAGAAAGGGCGAGAAGGTGATCGTTTACGTGGGCGGGTGTTGAGCCGCAGCAGCTCCAGTCTGGAATTTCTTCCAGCTGAACATCAAGCGCCTTGAAAACAGCCCGGGTGGAGAGATCATAGTTTTTGGCCGTCGAGGTGAGGGAACAGCCCGGAAAGTAGCCCGTTTTCATTTGCGATGCCCTCCTTGCATTCTCTCGACGTTCTCAAATATTCTGGCCACTGCCGCTTGGCCCTGAATCTTATGCGGCCGCACATCACTTAGGCCCATCATGCCACGCAAGAACATGGTCGGACCAATCGGCATTAAGGCTGCGACATCTTTAACCAGTTGCCCTTGGGCCAAAATATTCTTGACCATGAGCCCTACCTCATGCATGCGGCCGTTGGCGCGTACTTCGTTGAGAAAGATCTCGTTAGCCTTGGCGGCTTTCTTTTCTTTGGTCTGGTAACCCTCTTCTTTAGCCATTTCCCGCAGGACATTCATGACTTCATACATCTCAAAGCCGGCCGGACATTGCGCCCCGCAAGTTGCACATTGGATGCACATTTGGATCGCCCGGCTGGACAAGAGCTCATCCTTCATGCCATAGACGATCATTTCCAGAATCGAGTTGGGGGCATAGTCCATCTCGCGGGAGAACGGGCAGCCGCCCGAGCATTTGCTGCACTGGTAGCATTCCTGAACTTTCTGCCCGCTGCGGGCTTCCACTTCTTCAAGAAAGCTGTGCTTCTCCTCCAACCATACTTTCACTCGCTTCACCCTCTCTTCGGTGTTTCGCACAGTGGTCATACTTAAAGTAAGTCAGGGAAGGCGGCAGATATTTCGGCTCTATCCCACGCGCAGCCGCCACTTCGCGCAGGGTGGCCATGATCTCATTGAGCGGCAGTCCTACCGGACAAACCGCCTGGCAGCCGGAACAGTTCTTGCCGCAGAGCCAGATGATCCGGCTAGCCAATACTTTGTCATCCTGGCAATCAAGCAAGGATTCGACCACTTGGCGAGGCGTAAGATCAAATTCCTCCGCGTGCACGCAACCGCCACCGCATTTGGAACATTGGAGACAAGATGTCAGTGATTTGCCAATGGCCGCCTCCACATCGTTGCGGACCCCGTCTTCGTCAATACGTAAACGCATGGAGTGTCACTTCCTTAAATTCGCCGGCGTAACCCGCCGGCGGTTCTATCCGCTAACTCCCACTCACTGTTTGTATTTGTAGCTTCTAGCTTAAGAGAGGCAACGCTTCGCTCGCGGCAAGCCCACCCATCGCCACGGCATTGGCAATTTCCATCGGCTGGGTGCAGCTCCCCGCCAGGAAAATCCCGGCCTTGGACGAGTGGCTAGGACGCACGTTGGCTTCTGCTTCCTGGAAGAAGCCGTATTCATCCGTGGCCAGGCCCAGGGCAGCGGCTAATTCCCGGGCACCTTCCGGCGGTTCCATGGCAGAGGCCAAAACGACCAGGTCTGCTTCAACCTCCACCGGATTGCCGATGAGAGAATCTTCGGCGCGCACCAAGAGCTTGCCGCCACTCTCGATCACTTTAGCCACCCGCCCGCGAATGTAGCGGACATTGTACTCTTCCATCGCCGAACGGATAAATTCTTCATAACCTTTGCCGAGAGCGCGGATGTCAATATAGAACACGTAAGCGCGCGCTTCCGGGTTGGCTTTCTTCATCATGATGGCATGCTTGGCGGAGTAAGAACAACAAATCTTCGAGCAATAGCGGTAACCCTTGGCTTTGTCCCGAGAACCAACGCAATGAACGAAGACCACGCGCACTTTGCCTTGCGGCAGGCGGTTTTCCGCCGCCATTTTCTCGAATTCCAGGCTCGTCACAACTTTAGGGCTCCGGCCATAGCTGTACTCCGTGTAAGCTACAGGTTCCATATAGTGAAAACCAACCGCTACGATGATCGCGCCAACATTTTCTTGACGACTGCCGGCGGGAGTTCGAAGTTCCACGTCGAAATTGCCGGCGCTGCCTTGGCAGCTGTGCAGCGTGGTTTGAGTGAGCACTTCGATGGCGCTATTGTCCCTGACAGCCTTGATTTCTGCTCCGACCAAAGCTTTGGCGTCGCCCAGCACCGGGAACGTATACGTCAACTTGGCAAAATTGCCGCCGAGTTCTGCCTCTTTTTCAATCAGGATGGCCGAGCCGCCATTCTGGGCAATCTTTTGAGCAGCGGTAATTCCGGCAATTCCCCCGCCGATAACCAAAACCTTCTTGCTCATTGGTCTTCCTCCTCTTCTAAGCACCGATGCGTTTCATGACATCGTCCAAACGTTTCCGGCCGCTAATATGGGCACCAAAGGCGAGTTTACCAGCAGGCACTCCCAATCCCAGCCCGATCAACTGGGCTATATGGATCACTGGTGTCTCATATTCGCCGTCTTTGCGGAAGTTCAATTGTTGTTGAACCCGGTCGAGCTGGCTGTGGCAATACGGGCATTGCACGACCAAGAAATCCGGATCGGCTTCCTTGACCGAATCCAACTTGCGCTGCGTGTGCTCAAGGGATAAATCCTTGCCGTTGATGATTTGCGTGAATCCCGTGCCGCAGCATTCCCGGTTGGCCGTATAAGGCACCACCGTTCCGCCCAGGATGTCAATCAATTCTTCCATATAAGTGGGCGCCTGGGCATCGTCGATAGCGGAATACTTGCCGCCGCCAAGATAATGGCAGCCATAGTGAGTCGCTATTTTGATGCCCGTCAAGGGCCGCCTGACGTTCTTGGCGATGTCGTCCTTGAGCCGGTAGAACATTTCGGCAATATGGAAGACATGGCTCGTACCCTTGTATTCTCGGCCCATCATGTTCATCATCATGTTGACGCTCGCCTTGACTTCGGCGTTGTGATTCATGAAGTGGCCAAATTCGTTGAGAAATGTCCAGCAGCCGTTGCAGAGCACGACTGTGTCCAAATCCTTTTCTTCCGCCAAGGACAAATTGCGGGCAACAGCCGGCATGGATGCTGTCGGCGCCGCCACATTAGCAAAGGTCACGAACCCGCCGCAGCAAGTTTGTTCATCTGAATCCACAGGGTTGACTCCGAGAATCTTCAAAGATTCCCACGCGCAGGCTTCGATGCCGGGGTACTTGTTGCTGGCCACACAGCTCTTGAAGAAAAAGATATCCTTCGGTTTAGGAATTTGCACTACCTTATCGAGCCTCGGCATTTTTCTTTCCTCCCGGTTCGCCATAATTGTAGAAGCGATAGTGGGTCTTGATCTTCCCGACTTTCGATGGCATTGGCTTGGTCTTGCACCGTTTCTCCTGCTCCGGCGTGCAGGTCTGGCAATCGAGGAGCTCGACTCCACCGATCTGCTTCATGAAGGAAGTCATGCCGCTTAGGTCGGAAATCATGTTGATCTCGGCTATGGTGCGGTCGGTAACCTTGCGTTCCGGCGGCAGTCCCGCTTCCATCCGGATTTTCTTGATGTCCCCGATCCGCTCGATCACTTCTGGGTTCCGTTCAAATGTGGAAACTGTGATCCCTTTTTTCAGATAGTCTCTCTCTGCATAGCCTTCCAACTGCTTGACATCTTCCCAGCCATAGCCTTCATTCATGGCGGCCAACCGCAACATGAACACGAAAAACGGGAAATTGATGTCCATCGGGCAAACTGAATAACAACCGCTGCAGAAAAAGCACTGCCAAAGTTCGGCACTGGATAAAATACGCTTAATATTTCCGTTGACCAAGTCCCGGATCATTTTCCGGGGGTTGTAACTGGGCGTCACCGCCGCCGCCGGGCATTGGCCCGTGCATTTGCCGCACTGCAGGCATTTCTCGGCATCGTTGACAAACCCCATGGCGATGGGCTTCCACCGCTCATAAAAGTCATCGCTCCAGTCCTTGACTTGTTCGAGCACGCTTCGTCCCCCCTATTCCTTCTTGCCGGTGATCGCCTGCTTCATCATGGGCATCATCTGCGGCATAAAGCTAAATAAATCCTCACGCGTGTCCTTGCTGTGCAGCATAAATTTGACCATCCCGGGCATCATTTTCATCATCCGCCCCAGCGGCATCTCCAGACTGAAAAGCTCCTGGAAATATGCCAATGTTCTCTCACCCACTTCTTGGCTGGTCTCTTTTCCGTATTCCTGCAAATAGTTGTCCGCCATCCCTTTCACCTCCCGAGCAAAATTATTCTAAACATAAAAGAAAGTTATGAGTTTCACAAGTTCACAGGTTCTCCTGCTTGCAGCTAAAAATCTCCACAAGAAATCTCGGAAAACTCTCTGGAGACTAGGAACTCTCTAGACACTAGCGGGAATACGGCTGGCTTAAGCACTGCCCCCGACAACCAAGGTTGAGAACTTGCTCCGGTTGCAGCGGATTATAAAGGGGCCTGAAAAAACCGCATTGAGCGCAAAAATCAAGGTTAATCGCATAATTTAACCCGCCACAGTCCGGACAATGAATCTCCTTAATATTCGGCGGCAGCGGGTCAACCTTTTCTAGGACCATAAAAAACTTGGGTCGCAATTCAGCAATTAGTGTTCCACAGTGCGAGCATTCCAGCATGTCATTACCCCCCTCCCCTCCCGGTAGGGTTCGTTGCCATCTTTAGAATAACGCCAAAGATCGCATCGGTCAATATGTTTTTGTCGCTTTCGCCAACTCCAAAAGTGAAAGGAAGAATGACACGGATGGCGAAACAAACAAAAAACCGGCTCTCATCGCCATGAGCTGCCGGCTAAAGAGAAACGCATGTGGATCTCCGGGCGAAGGCCAATCGCCCAGGGTTTGCCAAAGCGTCTAAGGATTTAATTTCATTAAGGTCTCAATCACGCGGTTGAGCACCTCTTGTTTGTTTTCACCCCGCTCGATCGTTTCCAGCAGGCAAGAATTAGCATAGTGCTGGGCCACAGCTGTTGACACTTTGTGAATAGCCGAACGAATCGCCACTAATTGCAAAAGAATATCCTCACACGCTTTTTCTTCTTCGATCATCCGTTCGACCCCAGCGATATGGCCGCGGACAGTCTTGAGGCGAGTAAGGATTTCCTTGTATTCAGCCGGATCGACGTTTCTCAATGCCGCTACACTCCCCATTGTCTCCTTGCACCCCCTTCCGGGGGTAGGGTACGAACCGGAAATCCTTACCCAGAATGGTTTATTGCACACTACCGTTGATTTCCTGCGTACCATATAAGTTAATATATTTTCCGTAACTTTTCAAGACTCGCTGCACATAATCCCTGGTCTCGCGGAAGGGAATATCTGCCACGCGCAGGTTGGCCAGATCAATTTGGGAACTCTGAATCCACCCCCGAACATGGCCACTGCCGCCATTATAGGCGGCCAAGACCAACATCTTGTTGCCTTTGAACTCCCTGGCCAAGCTGGCTAAATACCAAGTGCCGTATTGAATGTTCTTCTCCGGAATGATCATTTCTTCTTCCGCAAAATGGGTGTCCCCAAGGCTTTGGGCGATCCAACGCGCCGTATCCGGCATGAGCTGCATCAACCCCATGGCCCCCTTATGCGACTCCGACCGCGGCAAAAACTTGCTCTCTTCCCTAATAACGGCCACAACCAGCAGCGGGTCAACCCCATACTCCTTGGCATAGTGCTCAATGACCGGCCGGTATGGATACGGATACAAGAAGCGTTGCACCAGCGTACTCTCCGCGCTGCCCCAAACCAAGAGGCCAAACAAGGCCAGCAAACCGGCAAGCCGCACCAAAAGCCATACCGGCGCAGGCAACCTTTTTCTTTTCATAAAAGTTCTTCGCTTTCCCACAAACTAGGTGCACCATTGGCGACTGTTTTACCACTATCTATTCAGGCTTGAGGCACGGTATGTACAGTCTGACCCGAAACATAGCGCTGGATCCGCTGCCATGCTTTGTTCAACTGGATCTCAGTATCCGCCCAGGTGCCGGAGTTGTCGATCAGGACGTCGGCCAGACTCTTTTTCTTCTCCAAGGGCATTTGCGCGGCAATCCTCGCTTGCACTTCAGCCACACTGAGCTTGTCCCGTTGCTGGACACGCTGAATCTGTACTTCCTCAGGAACCCAAACGACCCAAACCTCATCGACCCGGCCGGCAAAGCCAGCTTCAAACAGCAGCGGCACATCCCAGACACAAATCTGCTGCCCCGTGGCCTCGATCTGTTCACTAGCCGTACGCATGGCCGCCAAAACCCGCGGATGAACCCACGCCTCCAGACGCCGGCGGGCGCCGGAGCTGGCAAAGACGATTTTTGCCAGAGCCCGCCGGTCGATCGCACTGTTGGCATCAAGAATACCCGTGCCGAATTCCCCTGCCAGACCGGCAATCAGCCGGCGGTCCTCAGAAAGCAGGCGATGAACTACCGCATCGGCATCAACAACGGCAACCCCATGCTCCCGCAGCCAGTCGGCTACACTGGATTTGCCGCTGCCGATCCCGCCCGTCAATCCGATTATATACATCTGACATCACCCATCGCTAAATAAGCTTGCCACAGCCAACGACAATCAGCACGATCCCGGGAAGAAATTCAGCCCTGGCCATCAACCACTCTGGTGTGCGGTGGGCCAACAATTCCCCTAAGCGCAGCATAGCCAACTGGGTCAAGGCCACCAGGCCAATGACGGAAAAGCTGATGCCGGCAAGTGCCGCCCCTATGCCCGAAGCGAAGGCATCCATCGCCAGGGCAATTCCCAGGAGAAAGCTTTCTCGGAAACTTATCCCGCCGGACCCGTCCATGTCAGCAATGGCTGGTGTGCGCAGCACCTGGATCACGAGGCCGAGAAAGCGCAGCCGGATCTGGAACACCTGCCTCGATTCCGGCTGTTCGCTGCCAACGGCTAAGGCCGGAACGGCCTCCGGCAGTGCCTCTGAACTGTCCCGCTGGTGGCGGATAGCGCGGGCCAGCTGAAACAAACCCAGCAAAACTATGATCAATGCTCCGAGCAAGCGCGTCGGAACAAAAGTTAACCATACGGTAACGAGGTTGCCAAACAGCATGGAAATGCTCATCGCTGCTGCAGTACAGAGGGCAATAACCCCCAGCGACACGAAAGGAATCCGAATGCGCTTTAAGCCATAGGCCAAACCGACCCCGAACCCGTCCAGGCTCAGAGCCACCGCCATCAGAAGTCCTGCCCCCATTATGTAATCCCTCCACCCTTTTCGATTCACCGATAATATATGGGTGGAGAAATCGATTGGTGAAGAACCGGCACGGTACTTCTATTCGGCGATTTGCTCCCAAGTTGCCCAGGCGTCGGCAAGATCCGCCCTGGTTTGTTCCCAGGCTTGATGAAGCTTGCATGCTTGGCTATAGTCGCTGGCGCAAGCGGCCAATTCTTCTTCCAGGCGGCTTAACTGCATCTCCAAAGCGGTAATGCGTTCTTCCAGATTTTGCAGCAGCTTGTGGCGGCGCCGTTCTTCTTTGAGCTCCTGCCGCGTGAAACCACCCGCACGCTCCGCTTCTCTCCGGGCCATGTCTTGCTTGCTGGCTTCTGTCTCTTCTGCGGGCAGCGGTTCCGACCGTCGCAGCCGCTGCAGCTCCCGAAACTCCGTATAATTCCCGGGAAACAGGTTCAGCCCTGCTGGACTGAGCTCAGCTACCTTGGTAACTACCTTGTCCAGAAAATAGCGGTCATGTGACACAATCAGCGCTGTCCCCGGGTAATCCTCGAGAGCTTCTTCCAGCAATTCGCGCGTCAAGGTATCCAGATGGTTGGTCGGCTCGTCCAGCAGCAGCAGGTTGCCACTGGTCAAAAACAACTTGCACAGGGCCAAACGGCTCTTTTCGCCGCCGCTCAGCACCCGCACCGGCTTAAAGACATCTTCGCCCCGAAAACCGTAGCGGGCCAAAAGGTTGCGGATCTGCGGATCAAGCAGTTTGGATGCCCGCCTGATCTCATCGATCACCGTCGAAGTTAAATCTAAGTCCTCGTGCTCCTGAGCATAATACGCCGCGCGCACATTGGCGCCAAGGTCAATAAAACCGCGGTAAGCAACCTGCTGCAGGATCGCTTTGAGCAAAGTAGTCTTGCCTACGCCATTGCGTCCCAAGACAGCCACTTTGTCACCCCGGCGCAATTCGAAAGTGACCCCGCGAAACAGCTCCCTGACGCCGAAACTGACCGTCAAATTCTCGACTAAGAGAACCCGCTCGCCGCTGCGTTCCGCCGAGCCAAGGGATATCGACAAATCCCGGTTGTTTGCACCTCTGGCTGCCGGCTGCAGCTTGCGGAGCTGCGTCTCCCGGCCGCGGGCTTGCCGGGCATTCACCCCAGCTTTGTTGCGTCGGATATATTCTTCCAGGCGGGCAATTTTCTTAGCCATGCGCTCAGCTTCCCGAGCCAAGGTTTTTTCTTCGTTTGCCCGCAGCAGCTCATACTCAGAGAAATTTCCCGGATAGACTTTAAGCGTTCCCGCCTCCAGACAAAAAATCTTGCTGACGACCCGGTCCAGAAAGTAGCGATCATGTGAAACTACAATCACAGCGCCGTCGTAATCCCGCAGGAAGTTTTCCAACCACTCCAAAGCCGCTAAATCCAGGTGGTTGGTCGGCTCGTCCAAAACAAGCAATTGTGGAGCACACAGCAAAAGCTTAGCCAGCGCTAGCCGGGTTTTTTGGCCCCCGCTCAGCTTGCTGACCAATACAGAGCTTTCTTCGGCCAGACCCAAGCCGGCCAGAATCTTCCGGACTTGGGCTTCCAAAGCATAGCCGCCACTCCGTTCGTACTCTTCAATAAGCCGGCCGTATTGCTCAAAGATTCTAGCCTCCGGATCCCCGGCCATGGCCGCTTCCAAATCATTCAGGCGCGCGCGCAGCTCCAGCAGATCGGAACGCTCTTGGAGAAGGCAATCGTATACCGTGCCAGTGTCAGCGAGAGTAGGAGTCTGGGGCAGGTAGCCATATGAGCCGCGTAGAGAGGCAACACCGCTCTCCAGCGGCCATTGGCCCAGACATGCTTTGAGCAAGGTGGTCTTGCCAGCCCCGTTCGGGCCGATCAGGCCGACTTTCTCGCCGGCCTCCAGACGAAAGCTCACCCCGCGAAACAGAGCCTCACCGGCAACGTCGGCACCACAATTATGACAGGCTAAAATATTCATGGTTATGTCCCTTTGTTTCTTTGATGGATCTACCTCTGGCACTCCGGACAAAACACCGTCGTCCGCCCGCCCAGCCGCAGCTTGGCAAGTGCGCGCCCGCACTTGCGGCACGGTTCCCCGGCACGGCCGTAGACATTAAGCCTGGCTTGGAAACTTCCCATTTCCCCATTGGCATCGCGGTAATCGCGGAAGGATGTGCCCCGAGAGTCAATGCCCGCCTGCAAGACTGACTGAATTGCGCCGTGCAGTTTGACCAACTCCGTACCGTTCAGGGCAGCAGCCGGCTTTTCCGGATGCAGTCCCGCAGCAAACAGAGCCTCATCAGCATAGATGTTTCCCAGGCCGGCTATGACCGCTTGGTCCAACAATGCTGCCTTCAGCTTGACCTTCTTGGCGTGCAGCCGTTGACCCAGAACCTCCGGCGTAAAGCTCTCGTCCAGCGGTTCCGGTCCCAGCCGCCGCAACGCCGGCACTTCTCCCAACCAGGCGTTGGGAACCGCCTGAATCCTCCCAAACTTCCGGGTATCCATAAAATGCAGTTCACCACGGTCGAGCTCGAAAACTGCGTGGGTGTGCTTGTTGGCCGCATGGGCCTCCGGGAAATAATACAGGCGGCCGGTCATGCGCATATGCGCTACCAGCGTCCATTCCCGCTGCAAATGGATCAGCAGATACTTGCCGCGCCGCCCGAGGCTGGCAATTTTCTGCCCTTGAACAATGTCTGCCATCTCCCGGCCTTCCCACCCGCTCAGGGCAGGCGGCCAAAAGACATGCACCTGTCTAATCACTAACCCGCCAACATGGGCAGCCAGCGTACGACGGATGGTCTCTACTTCCGGCAGTTCAGGCATGCTCTCTAACCTCCGGCACCCATGGCTCCATCGCATACCAATCAGGCCCGACTTTGCATTCCACCGTCAAAGGCACGGCCAAGCGCAGGGCGTTTTCCATCTTGTCCTTGACCATGGCAGCCACTTCGGCCAATTCTTCGGGCGGTACCTGCAAAACCAATTCGTCATGGACCTGGAGCAGCAACTCCGCCCGGTAGGGTTGAAGCGCAGAGGCAACATCGATCATGGCCAATTTCATAATGTCCGCGGCGGTGCCTTGGATGGGAGTATTCATGGCGATACGCTCACCAAACTGCCGCTGGGTGCGGTTTGGCGAATTGAGCTCCGGGATCCGGCGCAACCGGTTCAACAGCGTGCGAACTTGGCCCTCAGCCTTAGCCTTGGCCACAACTTCAGTCAGGTAGCGTTTGACTCCGCTATACCGGGCAAAATACTGCTCGATATAAAACTTCGCCTCTTTGCGGGAAATCCCCAGATCCCTGGCCAAACCAAAATCACTGAGCCCGTAGACAAGGCCAAAATTGACTGCTTTGGCCCGCCGCCGCATTTCCTTGGTGACTTGGGCCAACGGTACCCCAAATACCTCCGCCGCGGTCCGGGCATGCACATCTTGCTTGAGCCGAAAGGACTCGATGAGCAGTTCATCAGCGGCATAATGAGCCAAAATCCGCAGCTCGATCTGGGAGTAGTCAGCCGAAAGCAAGAACCAGCCTGCGGCGGTAGGCTTAAAAACTTGGCGCAATTGCCTTCCGTACTCAAGGCGGATCGGAATGTTCTGCAAGTTTGGTTCAGTACTGGACAGCCGGCCCGTAGCAGTGACTGTCTGCTGGAAGGTCGTATGAATCTTGCCCTCGCGCGTTTGGGCCAGCAAGCCGTTCACGTATGTCGACATCAACTTGCTGAGTTGCCGATAGTCAAGCACTTTCACGATGATCGGATGGGCATGCCGCAGTTCTTCCAATGTCTCCGCGTCGGTTGAATATCCGGTCTTGGTTTTTTTGGCTGGGGGCAAGCCCAACTTTTCAAAGAGAACCGCTCCCAATTGTTGCGGGGAATTCAAATTGAAGGCCTTTCCGGCCAACTCCTGCACTTCGCTTTCCAAACGCTGGAGAGCGACTGTCAGTTCGCGCCCGAACTCTTCCAAACGGGAGGTGTCAATAGCTATGCCGTGGTGTTCCATCCGGGCGAGCACCGCGCTGAGAGGCTCTTCCACTTCATGGAGCAAAGCAGTCAACCCTTGCTCATTTAACGCATGCTCAAAGTACGGGAACACTTGAGCCAATGCGGCAGCCTCATCAGCGAGGTCAGCAAACGGCTCGGCAGCCGGGCAGCAATCCCGAACCAGGTCGAGCGGCGCAAACCTGCTGCGGGCAGAATCAAGCAAATAAGCGGCCAAGGCTAGATCACAGCGCAAGCCCCGCAGCTCCACCCCTTCAGCCAGCAACAACCCTGCCACAGTCTTGGCATCTACCATGACTTTGCCGACATCCTGGTTTGCCAGTAGGGAACACCAAGCCTGGCTTACTTCGCTTGAACAGGCCGTCAAATCCAGCAAGAACGTCTCGCCGCCAATGGCCGCCGCCCAAGCCTGCAGCCTCCCCAAGCGGGCGTTCGGCCCGTGATAGCGGTAAGCCAAAACCAAGTTTTCGCGTTTCCTTTGCCATTCGGCAATCTTGCTCAGCCAGTCCTCGTTGTTCAATTGGCGCTGCGGCCAGTGTGCCAAGGACTTCGCCGCCCCGCTCTGCCAAGCGGGCGATTGGTTGGCCGGGACAGGCCTGGCGGCTTGAGCCGCAGTAATGTTTGCAGCCGCGGTGGCGCCGCCCCAAGCAGCCTCCGGCCGCACGGCCTTGCCGCTTGCCTGCCGCTCCTGCCACAGACGTTGAATATTGCGCAAATAGTATTTGTCCAGAACCGCCAGCACCGCTTCCGTGCTGGGCTGGCGATAGGCGAAATCGTCCAGCCGAATCTCGATGGGGATTTCGTGCAGCATTGTCGCCAGACGTTTGCTCAGGAGCGCCTGGTCTGCATATTCCTGGAGAACGTTCTGCAGTTTCTTGCCGGATA
>Ga0334722_10002747_pt1 | contig 19517 bp, 37 predicted proteins | sample C3_bottom_MG_FD_207210 | JGI IMG/M metagenome (GOLD analysis project Ga0334722, IMG submission 207210) | Sediment microbial communities from Yellowstone Lake, YNP, Wyoming, USA - C3_bottom | ecosystem: Environmental > Aquatic > Freshwater > Lake > Sediment | place: USA: Wyoming | collected...
CTCCTTCGGCCACCTCAACCCTCGCCAGTCCGCGATCGTCGCTCGCTTCATCCACAACGCGACCGTCCACGATCTCGGTGCCGGCGAGTTCGCTCTTTCCAAGAAGCTCATTGACCTTGGCGCTGCCCAGGTCATCGCGATCGAATCCGCTACTCATTCTCGTGGCCGTCTTGAGTACGGCACCCCCTACGAGCGCATCATCGTCTCACCATCCGGATTTCGTGCTCATGAGCGAGTCACCCGGTTTCAATCTCGGCTGACTCCAGGCCCAGCCCCCATCAAGATCGCCTTCGTTTCCTGGCCCTCCGCTCAAAGCTCCAGCTCCAGCTCAAGCTCCAGCTCCAGCTCCAGCTCCAGCTCCCACCTCTCTGCCCCCGACTATTCGCTCCTCGGTCTCGTTCGCCGCGCTCCCCTCGTGATCTACCTCGGCAAGAACACGGACGGCACATCCTGCGGCTCGCGCAAGCTCTACGAGCACCTCTCGAAGCGCAAGGTCCTGGCGCACGAGCCGGATCGTGCGAACACCCTCATCGTCTACGACGGGCTCCTTCGAGCCGGCAAGGAGCGCGAACTCTTGCCCGAGGAGCTTGCCGGCATCGACCGTTCCGTCATCTATCGGTACGACGACGTCTATCGGAAGATCACACCAGGCGAGCTTCGCAAGCTCCTGGCTCGATAGTCCTCGCTCCTGGCTCGATAGTCCTCGCTCCTGGCTCGATAGTCTCGCCGCTCAGCTCTCCACTCCCACCTCCCCACTCCCCACGCGCCCCACGGCACGTCCCACGTGCCCGGTTGGATGAAGAGAGCATCCACCCTCCACTCCCCACGCGCGACAGGCCACGGGCCACCTGCCCGGCTGGAAGTCCATGCTCGCTCGTGGCCGGTTTCGCCGCCCGCCGCTAGTGGGCGCCCACCCGGTGAGGAGCCCCATTGACGGAGGGGGCCTCGTGAGGAGCCCCAAGGATGAGGGGTCGTGCCGGCAGGCTCCATCCCTTCGGGTCGCTGCTCGAGTGGGTCTGGAGGGGCGCCTGGAGGTCGGAACGTGGTGATTCGAGGGGGTGGGAGGGTGGTGGAGTGGCGGGTGGAGAGCGGCAGGAGGCAAACCATCCCGCTCGCCCAGTCCCACGTGCGACGTGCCTGTGGGGCGGCGCGCGGCGCGGGGGACGTGGCCCCCGGGAGGATTCGGCTGGACCCCGGGGGTGGAGTCAAAACCCAGACCCCCACCCACATAACTTTTTATCTTGACCGTTACCGGTTCGGTGCTTAGAAGAGGGGGCGGTTCATGAAGAAGAAACTGGTGACTTTCCTGCTGGAGGGGCTCACGCTCGACCAGATCGCGGATCTGGATGAGGCAGGCAGGGTCGAGTACTACGGCCGGCGGGCGATCTTCGTGTCGGAGAGGCCTCCGAAGGTCGACCGGCATCTGATCGTCCGGGACTTTCCCGGGGATCAGGTGGATTTCCTGAAGCCCTGGCTGGAGCAGAACGTCGTCGATCTCCTGCACGACGAGTACCTTCTCTCGGCGCCGGTTCCCCAGGCCCGGCAGAAGAAGGCTGTTGCTGTTTGGGCCAAGGTGAAGCAGCGCAGGACGGAGGCGGAGAGGGCTCTCAAGGAGGAGGGGATCGTCTGGAAGCGTCGGCGCGATGAGCTCGAGAAGATCATCGAGGAGAGCAAGGACGTCGAGGTCGCGGCGAGCGAGGAGCTCATCCGGACGCACGGTCGAGGACCGATCGAGATCAACGGGGTGACCTGGGACCCGGGACAGAACAGCGGTCGGTGCTACTTCATCCCCCGTCGAAAGAAGGAGGGGTCCGATGCGTAGGCAACAAGAAGATGCCGACTTTCTTCTCACGACGCGTGATGGCGAGCGCGGGGGAAGCATCGACGTCTACATCGACGACCAGTGTCGGTTGGTGATCGTGGATTGCTATGGGGATCTGACTTTCGGGACGTTCGACTCGCTTCAGATCTCCGAGGAGATCCGCCGCGTGTTCGAGAGGAAGACGTCAGGGATCATGACGACGGAGAACAAGGGAGACGAGGCATGAGTGGCAAGAAGCGAAAACTCCTGACCGTGGACGAGGTGCTCGAAGCTCCTCCGGACCCGGCGCCGAACGCGATCGGGTGGTCGGCCGATCTCTCGAAGAGGCTCGGGCAGGTGATGTTCTTCTACGAGGTCGCGATGGAGATCGACAAGCACGTGAGGCTCATCGACTACGCCATGACGACGCTGCTCTCGGGCGACATGGAGGAGGCTGGTGAGGCGTTCCGGTTTTGCGGGCTTCTCGAGCCAAAGAACGACGAGGAGCGGAAGCGTCTGAAGAGCTACCTCCATCCTGATTTCAAGGAGCCTGGGAAGTAAATGCCCACCGGCTACACCATGGCGGTCGAGGACGGCAACGCGACCTTCGCATCCTTCATCTGGAAGTGTGCGTCGGCATTCTTCGCCGAGGGAGAGATCCACGTGGACCAGGATCGGGAGCTTCTCTTCCATGAGAAGGAAGTGAAGAAGGCTACCGAGACCGTGCGTGTTTTCAAGGAGCGGAGCATGGACGCCTGGCGGCGCGACTACGACCGGGAGACCGAGCGGCTTCGGGCGTTCGAGAAGGAGATCGTGGTTTCGTACCAGGCCAAGGTCGATCGCTACAACAAGATGATCGAGGAGGTGACCGCGTGGAAGCTTCCGAGCGACAATCACACGAAGCTGAAGGCCTTTGCACTGGAACAGCTCAAGGATAGCCGGGAGTTTTGTACTCCGAGCGACTACGGTTACCTCGCTCGGCACCTGGAAACGTCGCTCGATGACTACATCGCGGCGGAGGAGACGAAGGCGCTCGCAGATCTGGCCTATGCCGAGAGGAAGCTCGGTGAGTATCGAGGCCGGTTGGCCGAGAGGATGAAGTGGCTTCGGGACCTCGAGAAGAGCGTTCCGCGTCCGAAGGAGATCCGATGAACACGAAGATCATCATCACCATCGTCATGCTGTCCTCGACGCTCGTCGCCTGCGGCGGAGGGGATTTTGGCAGCGCGTCGCGTGACGCTCTCGACGGAGGCCCGATCGACGGCGCTCTTTCGGGGATCGGAGGCGCCGGAAGCTCCGGAGGCTCCGGAAGCTCGGGAGGCGCGGCGGGCAACGTTGGAGGCCCAGGAGGTTCCTCGACTGGAGCGACTCCAAACGCAGGCGGCTCGATCGCCGCCGGCAACGGAGGCTCAACATCAGGGGGAGGTCACAACACGGGCGGCATGCCCGACGCGGCAGGAGGTTCTGGTAGTGGCAACGCCGGAGCCGGAGCCGGAGCCGGAGCCGGAGGAGCCGAAGCCGGCGGTGGAAGTACAGGCGTCGAAGCTGGCGTCACCATCGACGCAGCTCCAGAGGCCTCGCCTGGCGCGGGCGGCGCGCGAGGCTCGGGGACGCGCCTGGTGGGGCAGAGCTGTCTCAGCACGGCCGAGTGCGTCCCGACGCACCTGATTCCGGGAGCAAATTGCGGGTGCCCGCCCTCGAAGCCCTACTGCAGGAACACGGTCGAGTGTCTTTCTGACGGGGAGTGTCATGATGCCTACGTCATCGGGTGCGAGTGATGAAGCGCGAGCGTGAGGTCGGTGAAGTGATCAGCCAGATGCTGGTCAAGATCCCCCTCGACGAGGTCGACCTACGCCATGGTCTCATCCAGGTTCGAGAAGACTCAGGATGGAAGCCTCCGGAGGGCCAGTACATTTGCTGGCGGCGTGGTTCGGAGGTGCTCTTCGATCGGTTCGGAGAGCCTCCGGTTCCGGAGGGATGGCCGAAGGAGATTTTCGAGATCTGGACGGGGAAGTCATGAAACGAACAGTGATCTTGCCCGTCGAGATTCTTTCGGCTGAAAGAGCTTCGCCAGGACCATCTTTCGCCCTGGTCGGTCGTCTTCGGGCGATGCTCGCTGAGTACGGGCCTCACGCGGCCAGGGTGGTCGGGCTTCTGGTGCCGACCGAGCAGCACGGGTTCTTCCTCGTCAGGAGGCCCATGCTGGGCAAGAAGGAGGCGCTTCTGAGCGTTCCCGAGTGGACGCCCGTGGGGCAACTGACGCCGGCTTCGCTTCAGGGACTCCCAGGTTTCGATCTCGGATGGCTCATCATGGGGATGTTCTGGGAGATGGAGTTCTGTGACACGACGCGAGGGCAGGTGAAGCCGGTTCTGAATCTGGCCGTCGAGGAGGTCACGAACCAGGAGTGGAACGATCGGTTCCTTGCACGACTCAGGGAGGCAGAATCACATGAACCGTTACATCGGTAAGGAGGAGTCGTGAGCTACCGGGTTCCTCCCAAGCTCGATTTCTCCTGGCTCATCTCGTTGTTCTTGTTGGCGGGTATCGTGGGGTTCTCGGCCTTGCTCGTCTGGGGAGCTGGGGCCACCAAGTGCTCGTTTCTGGGAGACGAGATCGGACACCCTACAAAATACCGGTTTTTCACCGGTTGCTACGTCGAGGTCGATGGGAAGTGGATCCCGCAGACAGCCTGGCGGGTGACGCCTTCCACACCACCGTGATACTCTTTCCGGGTCATGGCGATGACCCTTCAGGTGCTCCCCGGCACCTACTACGTGGGCCTGAAGCGTCCTTCGATGTTCTTCATCCGGGCGTCGAGGTCTCGTATCGACGAGGAGCTCGGCAAGCTCGGATTCCGGAACATCAAGTGGCACGATCGGGGGCCCGACGCGCCACCCGTGAATCCTCGTTCCTACCCGGCGTACCGGGACTCCTGGGACGAGTGGGTCTCGGCGGAAGTCGATTCGGCTCGCATCGTTCAGCTTCCGTCGGCGGCGGCTGATGCGATCGGGTGGATTGTCGGGATGGGCCCGAGCGCTTCGCCGTACACGACGCCTGCGACGTCGCCCGCATCAACACCCACGACACCCAATACTCACCCCTCGATTCCCTCTCCCATGCCCTCGACGCCGGTTGCGACCGAGACCATCGTGCCCACCCCCTTCGATTCTCCGGATGCGAAGGAGTTGCTCCGTGTGGCGGGACCCAGTGCTCTCCTGGGCGAGGTTGCGGTGATGGTGTTCATGGGGCTCTACGCGAGGAACAGAGCGGCAGCGAAGGCCGAGAAAGCCGTGGAACGAGCAGCTTCTCGCCGGTAGCCGGCTTCGGTGGTATCTTCGAATACATGCCGACGTTCACCACCCTCGCCCCCGCGTTCTCTGTCACCCCTCCGTTCGTGTTCCCGAGTGGGCATCCAGCCTACCCGACCATTCCGCCGGTTCAGATCGACGGTCGTGGGCCGATCTACGTGAACGCGGGCAGCGGCGTCATCCTCCGGTAACTCAGAAGTCGAGCTCGATCGCTCCGGACAGATCCCTGACCGCGTCTTCGATGCTCGGCTCGTCGATGTGTCCGGTTGGCGTGTTCTCGTCGGCCCAGTACGTGAGCTGGTAGGCCACGCCCGGTCGTGTGGATTTGGTGAGCGTGAGGAAGCCGGCGCCGCGCCGGAGGGTGGCCTTGAAGCCTCCGGTCTTTGCCATGGAGTCCTTCACGCGATCCTCGAGTCGCTGTCGTCGTTCGCGCATTTCCCGGACGACGTCGCTGAAGGGTTTTTTGTTCAGTAAGTTCACAGAATCGGTGGCTCCGCACTCACGTACCCGAGCAGCACGTCCATCGGGTACCCCTCACCGCAATCGACATGGGTCGGCCACCACGGTTTCGGCACCGCCGCTCTCGGGTTCGGCAGGCCGTACTTGTTCCATTTCTGCCACACCATCGTGAGTTGACGGTGTTGGCAGATCCCACCCTTCACGCCCGACATCGTCCCTTTCACCTTGCCCTGCATCACCAGCGCGTCCCGGACGCAGCTCGCGACCTCCTCCTCGGCGAGCGTCACCTTCGGCAGGCCGAAGTGTTCGAGCGCGAGGCGTACGTGGGTCGCCATGAGTCGGATCATCGCGCGGTTGTTCGGTTCGAGCCACTGCTCGCGCTTCCACTCGGCATACCCGGCCTGTTCGCAGTGGTAGCTGATGCTGTTGCCGCCCTGGGCGCCCCAGGCGATGTCGTTCGGCAGGACACACTGGACGATGCTGTCCATGTCGCCGCAGACGTGCGCGCTCGCGTCTGGCGGAGCGCCCCGAGCTCCGGCGAACCATGCGGCGACGCCTTCGGCCGTGTCGGGTTTCTGGGGCGCCTGCATCGTGTGCATGGTGACGAGCGTCACCGTTCTCGGGGTGTTGACGCGGGTGCAGCGGGCGGCCTGGAGGAACCTCCAGCGGGGGTCGAAGATCTCCGGATGCTCCATCGCCGCGATCGGCCCCTTCGGCGGGGTCCCGATGGCAGCGCGGGTGGCAGGGCCCACCGACCCGTCGGGCTTGAGCTTCCGGCTGACCTGAAAGGCAATCGTGGCCTTCTCGGTCTTTCGACCGAAGTCTCCATCGACGTCAGCCTGGTCGAGGAGATCTGACTCGACCAGCACGCCTTGCCACTCGGCGACGTCCGCTCCGGACATGCCGCGGGTGAGTGGAGAGCGCCAGGTGGAGGGGTTCATTTCGAAATGATGACCGGCGTGTGCTGGTTCTCGATCGCCGTCCTGAAAAGGAATCCCACGCTCGTGGCGAGCGCCACGGCCAGGAGCCCCGCGATCCACCCTCGCATGAACTTCTGTCTGTCATCGGACACTGTCGTGAGGTTCTTGAGCTGGGTTTTCATCACCCCGATCTCGCTCATGACCTTCCCTTCTCGGTCCGCATCCTCGAGCGCGTGTTCGGAGAGCTTGTTCCCGAGTCCGTGGATGGTTTCCTGGAGGGCCACCATGCCGTCTTTCAGATCCCTCCGGATTTCCTTCAGATCCTCTCTCACAGGGTCCATTGGTCCTGATCCTAACGGAAAACCGGACGTCGTGCTACCGTCTGGCCGGTCGCCATGAAGAGTGAAGACGAGACCGCTCGGAGGATTGACCTCATCCGAGAGAAGGTCGCTCCGCTCGTCATGCACGAGCCGCTCTTCGAGACGGCCATGGCACTCACGCTCCTCGCGGCTCACTCGGTCGTCCATGACGGCGCGAGCGAGGATGAATTCCTGGCGATGGCGAGGGCTGCTTACCGGCGCTCGCTCGAGGTTCATCGCGCGGGGCGCGGCAGCAAGGAAGACGCCTAGAGCGCAGGCGTCGATCGCCGCTTGGCGTCGCTCTGGATCTGGAGCATGAGCCCCTGCCACGAGGGGTACTTCTTGAGCCGCTCGGCCGCTGCCGCCATGAGGAACGGGTCACCGCCCGCGTAGGCTCGGTCGATCTGCCAGATCACGTCCATCGGCAGACCCCAGAACATGCCGGCCGGGATGCCGGTGTTTCCGAGCGTGCCGTTGGCCTTGATCGGCGGAGCCCCGACGGGAACCGAGGCGGTCTGGGCCGGAGTCTTCGTTCCGGTCGTTCCTCCGCTCCCACCGCCTCCAGAAGGCGTCTTCGTGGGGGGCGGAGGGGGTGGCGGGGGTGGGGGCGGAGCCGGCATCCTCGCGGCGGTGGCAGAGCCACCGCTCGCGAGGAGGAACGCGAGGATCCCGAGGCCGATGACGATTGCCGGCATGACGGCTCAGGGCTTCTGAGGACCCGCGGCGAAGGCTTCGCGGACCTTCTCGGCAGCGTCTTTTCCGAGAGCCTTGTTGATGGCGGCGTTTGCCTCGGAGAACGTGACCGGGATGAGCTGCTTCGAGACGAGCCAGAGGAGCGCGACACCGTTCTCCTTGGCAACGCGCTCGGTGTCCGAGGCTTGCCACCCGTCCGGGTAGCTGATCGAGGAGAGGCCCTTCGCCTTCTTGGCGAAGTGAGCGACGCTGCACGGATCGCACTCGGCGATCTTCGAGAGTTCGAGGGTGAAGGCCATGGTGTTTTCTTCCTCCGGTTCAGAAGGGGATGAGGGTCGAGGGACCCGGTTGTGGGACCGAGAGGGCGGCGATCTCGGAAGCCTTGAGCGTGCTTCCCGGGAATCCGACGAATGGGGCGTCGGTGCCGGCGACGGAGAGCCCGTCCGTGTCGGTGATGTAGAAGAGCTGGACAGTGGCGATGGTCGCACTGGCTGGGATGATGACGGCCGTGAGGCTCCGGAGGTTTCCGACCCGGCCAGGATCGACCGTGTTGCCGGTCTGGCTGTTGTCGATGAAGAAGAAGCTGGAGGCTGGAGCGAGGACGGTTGTACCGTCGAAGCTCACGACACCGAAGACGGCAACCTGGACCGGGTCGTCTCCACCGTTCGGGAGGTTCAGGTTGAAGTCGACCTCGAGCACGTTGCCCGGCACGACGCCCGGGAGCTGGACCTGGAGCGGCGCCAGAGCGACGTCGCGCGGAATGGTCGTGGTGGGTCCCGCAGTGGGCAGGACCTGGGTCTTGATCGGCTGGTCGTAGCCGCACTGGATGAGACCGAGCTTGGGGGCAAGCGGGCCCGAAGGACCGCGACGGAGGAATGGACGGCCGGTGAGCGACATGGGTATTTCCTTTCTTGTCCAGGATCCACGCCTGTGAGGATTGTCCTCTCAGGCGTGGTTCCTGGGACTGGTTCAGGCCGTGCCGGCCGGGATCCAGGAGAAGAACACGCGGGAGATGGGCGCGGCGCCGCCGAAGGCGGGCGCGGTCATCTGGAGTGAAACGAGGTCGCCTTCGGCGACGGCGACGTCCGAGAGATCGACCTTCACCGGTCCGCTCGCGTTGTTCGGGATCACGAGGGCAGGGCCGACGCTTGCGCCGTTTTTCCGTGCCCGGAAGGTGACGTTCACGGCATCGGCACCGACGGGAGCGTTCTGGATGAGGAGCGTTCCGAGTACGCCCTTCGCAGGGATCCGGTACTCGGTTCCGGCTTCGGTGCCGGAGGATCCAGCAGCGCCGATGGTCGCGTAGGTGGTCGCGGCCGTGGTCGGCGCGGTGTCGTAGTACGGGAGCTGGATCTGCTGGGCAGGTCCGCTCGGCGAACGGCGGGTTCCGATCTTCGTGGACATTGTACTTCTTTCTTGTTGAGGCACGCCCGAGCGGAGGATTTCATTCCGCTCGGGTCAGTGCCGGAGAACTCACTGCGGGAGCCAGGTGAGCGAGATGCGGGCGGTGGGAGCCGTTCCAGCGAAGGCCGGAGATGTGGCCGAGATGGAGATGAGGTCGCCTTCGACCACCGAGATGCCCGAGAGATCGAGCTCGACCGGACCCGCCGCGTTGTTGGCGATGTTCAGCGGGGTGGCGACGTTCACGCCGTTCTTCCTGACCCGGTAGGTGGTGACCGTCGGGTTTGCTCCGACCGGGTTGTTCTGGACGGTGAGCGAGAAGAGAGTGCCCGGCGCCGGCATCCGGTACTGAGAGCTGGATTCGGATGGAGCGATGCTTCCGGAGGGCGGGGCGATCTTCTGCACGAGCAGCGTTGCCGACACCGGGTGAGTTCCGCCAGCGATCGGCGTGATGGTGAGGGCCGCAGCATTTCCGGTCGGGTTTCGGACCGTGAGGAGCGAGTTGGGAACGCTCGTCGGCACGAGGACGTCGTTGATGATCTGAGAAGTGCCGGTGGCGCGACCTGCGACGGTGTTGGCAAGTTCCACCACACCCGATCCGCTGTCGAGGCCGACGACGAGCTGGCCTGCCTCGTCGACGCTCACCTGATAGAAGACCTCGTAGATGCCGACGTCCGGCAGGATGATGCTGCTTGCGCTGGAGCGGACGACGCCGCTCGCAGATCCGTTCTGGGGAAACTCGACCGGGGCTCCCACGGCGACCGTGGCCGCGTTGTCGCCCGGCATGAGGGCGAAGAAGTGCCCGAACTTCGGATCGGTTCCTGCCGAACCGGCCGGAGCAGCGAACCCACCGACGAAGATCGTGGAGCTCGCGACCGGAGTCAGGAGGTAGAAGGGCAGCTCGATGAGGGTCTTGGGGCCCGACGGGCTTCGACGGTTCAGGAATTTGGATGACATTTTTGTTCTTTCTGATGTCTCGGTCTGTTTGATCAGCGATGCGTCATTCCACCGGCTCGTCTTGGCCGAGGAGCCTTGTACGCCGCCATGAGGATCGGCTCAGGTTTCCTGGGGAACTGGTAGACGATAGCACGCTCGTGCTTCTTTCGGCGCTTCGGGATCTTGACGCCCTTCGGCACCGCCCAGCTCGGGTGCTCCTGGTGGATCTTCTGGAGGAGATCGATCGCGTCCTTGCAGTCCTTCGGCAGCCCCCCACCACGTGCTTTCTTGTCCCAGGTCCAGCACTTCCAGCGATGCGCCCACTCCCGGGCCATCTTCTTCGGGAACTGGCCACGCGCTTCGGCAGCGAAGGCCCACTTGACCTGTCGCCTGGAGGAGGGGTGGATGCCGGGCATGGGGACGAAGCAGAGAGGAGAGACAGAGCAGAGAAGAGAGAAACGAGGCGCGCGAGTCTCTTCGCGCGCCTCACCTTTCTCAGATCCTGACTTCCTTCGGGCCCGGCCTGAGCCGGGTGGCCGGGACATCGTGGATCCTCACGCCGCGCACGACGTGGCCCGAGGAGCCGCAGCCGGATCGCACCGGACCCGCACAGGCCCAGAAGTCCATCATCCGACCCTTCACCTTCATCCTGGTCCTGGCGCCCTTGATGACGTCGGCGGCTGAAACCTGTCCACCCGCGTGGCCCGTGGGGTAGCTCCTGGTCGGGATCTCCATGGGCGGTCGGGCGAACGAGCGCCCCTTTCCACCGCCCGGGTGGATCCGTGCAGAGCCTGCGTACCCTGCGAGCGGGTGACCACGACGCTTGCCGGCGCGAGCCTTCCTCGCCTTGTGCGGCTTCTTCGCCTTGTGCGCCTTCGCCTTGTGGGCCTTCGCCTTGTGGGCCTTCACCTTGTGCGCCTTCGCCTTCTTCCTCTTGCCCTTGGCCGGCTTGCCAGCCGCGGCAGCCGCGACCTTCGTCGCCGCCTTCGCGTGGGCCTTCTTCGCTTCCCGGATCTTCTTCTGGTACTTCCTCCGGGTCTCCGCGAAGGTGCGCTCGGCCTCCTGCTTGATCTTCTTCATGTCCTCGGCGCACTTGTCGACGACCTGCTCCGCAGCGGCCACGACACGCTTCTGGATCACGCCCTTGTACTGCTTGCGGAGGGCCTTGGCGACGCGCACGGCGGTGGTCTCGCGCTCGTGTTGCGCCATCTGGTTCATGAGCTTGATCCCCGCGACGCCTCCCGGCGGGAGGTTGGGCCCGTACATGACCGGCGTGTGCTTGACCGCCTTCTTCGCGGCCTTGATCACGCGCCTCTTCGAGGGAGACTTGCTCGCCTTCCGGGCGGCTCTCTTCGCGGCCTTCGCGACGTCCTTCTCGGCGCGCTTCTCGGCACGCTTGACGGCCCTCACGACTTTCTTGGCGCTACCGCGGCCGGGGATCGTCCCCGCGGCACGCATCGCGGCAAGCTTCGCTTGCCCCTTGGCCAGGGCCGCCACCTGGGCGGGCGAAAGTCCCTTGCCCCTACCCTTGCCGATCCGGGCAGAGCCCTTGTAGCCGGCGAGCGGGTGGCTTCTCTTCGACTTCTTCTTCGACTTCTTCGGCATGCGAGCGGTGCTCCTTGGAGTGGACTCCTCGAACGAGAGTACCATGGGCCCTCGAATAGGGAAGCAAGACGAAAACCACACTGTTTTTGCCGTGTTTCGTTGGAAGAGAGGATTGAAACGGCTACGCTCTGAGCTGTGGAAATCCTCTCCCTCATGAAGTTCTCGCCGCCAGCCGTGGAGGCGGCTCATGCGATCCAGAACCCGGAGGACATCCCACGACAGTTTCAGCAGGACGCAATCCTCGGTGCTCTTCGCGCGATCCAGGCTGGCGCCGAGCCGTCGCTCGAGTACATGGGCATGGGGATGACGGCCGTCGTCTTCTGCGACCCACACTTCGCCTTCAAGGTGGCGCGCGGCAAGGGGAGCATGCTCGCCGATGAAGCCGACTGGCTTCGGACGGCGGGCACGATTCCCGAGGTACGTCCGCACGTCGCTAAGCTAGAGCACTGGGATCCCGTGAACAGGGTCATCGTGCGCGAGTGCGTGCGGGGCGAGCGCGGCACCTGGGGAGGAAGCGGGAAGATCCACGCGCTCTGGGACAAGCTCGCGCCGTACATGCTTGCCGAGGGGTGGTTGATGCCGGAGCTCAAGGAGGACTCGGTCGTCTTCGTTCATGGGGGTCTTACCCCCGAGGCTCGCGCTAACGCGCGACCTCTCCCCCGCCGCTCCGCGGCTCGCTTCGCTCGTATTCCCGGGACTCCCGTGATCGTGGACGCGGGTTTCGTGTCGCGCGTCTCGAATCGGCTTCTCGGCTATGTGGAGAAGATTCTCGATGGGAAGATCGACCCCGGCGAGTACGAGGACTACGGGTTGCTCGCGTTCTACATCCGGAGCGAGTTCGGCCGGCGACAGCTCGACGAGCCTCGAGCACATCAGCTCCTCGAACGGCTCTACGCGCTCGGCGCGAGAAGATGAATCAGAGCTGGATGTAGAGGCCGGGGCTCTATCTCGAGACTTTTAGTTTGATGCGCTCGATCTCCGACGGCGGCAAGAGCCGCACGAAACTCTCGGCCGTCCCGGCCCCGAACCGGATCGCGTTCGCGAAGCGCCTTCGTGCGGTCTCGACCAGGAGCTCCTCGTAGGTCTTTTCTCGCGGCTTCGGCCTGGCCCGAAACACGACCGTGCCGCGCACCGGCCTGGGGCCGTTGTATCCCCACTCCTCGAGCGAGTCGCCGCTCGTGTGGATGTCGCGAGCTCGGACCCGGGCGGAGATGATGGAGAGGTCCTGGGATGGGTCGGTCGCGTGCTTGGAGTGCTGGCGCGCGTAGCCCTTGGTGAGCGCGACCCAGTCGCCCGGGTTCATGACGAGGACCCCGCGTGGCAGGGCGCGGTAGACGACGACCGTGTGGTTCGGGCGGTTGTGGTAGCGGCGTACGATGGCGACGGCGTCCCAGTAGGACTTGCCTCCGCCTGTGTCGTACCACTCGGGGTGGTCGTAGAAGTCGTCTGGGTAGATGCGGCCCCCACCGGTCACATCATGAAGCGGGGCTCCGCTCTCGGCGTCCGGTGGTCGGTGCTTGATGCCGTAGTTGGGCATCGTCGCTCACCGAGGCTTCAGTCTCTTCATCGTCTCGTCGAACGCGATCACCCGGGCGTGTTCCTCGAGGAGCCGCTTTGCTGCGGCCTCTGGATTGCTCCCGGGGGTGATGAGGGTCTTCACGAGATCGACGAGCAGCGTCTGAAGCCCCGCCGGCAGCTTCGTGAAGAGACGGATGAGCTGGAGCATCAGGGGCACTCCGCGTGGTTCTTCTGGAGCTCCTCCAGGATCGCCACCCTGGACGGGCAGTCCTCCCAGGCCACGTTCTGGCACTCGGTCGCCGCACGCTCGGCAGCTCGCGCTTCGTTCTTTGCGTAGCACGCCTCGCGCGCGGCCCTGGAGGGGCCTCCGCAGGAGATGAGGAGGAATGCGAGGAGGAAGATCACGGAGCGCATTCTATACCCCGCCCATCCGGACCACCAAGTACCCGAACGCCGCCAGCCCGGCCAGCGCCGAGCCCTTCTTCGCGCTCTCCCGGATTTGCGGCGACTTTCGCGACAGCCCGTGCGCGTGATGCACGAAGTGCTCGCAGTTCGACCAGAGCCGCCAGGGTTGGCCAATCTCTTTTCTCGCCCTCTCGAGCACCTCCTCCACCGGCAAGCTCCCGAGGTACCCCTCCGAGTGCATCGGTCCCGCCGCACGGAAGAAGAAATTCCCCATCGGCGCCTCCATCACCCGCTCGTAGAGCTTCGAGTTGTGGATCACCATCGGCCAGCCGTCGTACCCCGCCCGGTCGCTCAAGATCCCCTTGTGCGACACCGCCCCCACCCGGGTCATCACCGGCACCGCCACGACGTGCCCAGGCGCGTAGAAGCCTGGCTTGTGCGGAAACCGGACCATCGTGGAACGGTACCAGGAACCGGAGGTGGGGGCTACGCGCCCCCACACCCCGCGCGCCTGCGGCGGACCCCGGTTGCTTCGCAACCTCGTCCGAGATCAGGTCGCGCAGCGACCGGCGCCGTCCGCAGGACCGCCGGGGCTGGCGGGGGCGGCGTTAGCCCCCGCGCGCTCGCCCGCGCGCTCTCCTTGCCTCCTTCATAGCCGCTGCTATAGTCTTTTCGATGCGAACGGCTCAGGCGAATGGATGGACGGCGAGGACGGTGCGGGGGCTTCGAGCTCGGCTTGGACTGTCGCAGGAAGCGTTTGCACGGAGGCTCGGGGTGAGCTTCACGACGGTGAACCGGTGGGAGCGCGGCAAGGTGGTGCCGACGGGGCTCTACGCGGAGAAGCTGAACGAGATCCGGTGGCCGGAGGGCAAGGGGAGTGGTCCGAGGCCGAAGCGGGTCGTGATTCCATCGGATCAGGTGGAAGCGTTCGGGGGGCCGACCGAGGACCAGATGCGAGAAATCTGGGGAAGCGTGCCGCCGAGTGTTTTCGTCGAGATGCGTGAGATCAAGCCGCTCTGGGGTTCGAAGCCGAACCTCATGCCCAGTGGCCATCTCACGGTGCTGTTGCAGCCGACATCGAGCATGTTCGACCCGATCCCCGAGATGGAAGAAGAGTCAGAGACTCACGAATCGAAGGAAGCGCCGCGGGACGCATGATCCAGGAGGTCGGTGTCACAACGGGCACGGGATGTACAAGGCGAGATGTGGGCTCCGTGTAGTCGGGTAGGTAAGACCCATGAGGCAAGCCCCGGATTCGGCCCACGCGACACCGTCCCTCGGCGTTTCCTTTGGTTCGTGATAGCGTTCTGCTCTCCGTGAACATCGACGCGCACTCCATCACCCCGAACCTCTGGGTCGGCTCTGCTCCGCCGCCCGGGAACTACGCCGGCAAATTCGACTCGATCGTGCTCGTCGCCGAGGAGTACCAGCCTGGGCCGGAGCACTTTCCGGGAGTGACGCTTCACCGCCACCCGTTCGACGACACCCCGGCCCCGACCCGGAAGGACCTCCACGCGGCTTCCGAGGCGTCGAAGGCGGCGGCCTTCGACCTCGCGTCAGGCAAGCGTGTTCTCGTCACTTGCCGGATGGGACGGAACCGAAGCGGGTTCGTCGCGGCGCTTGCGCTCCGAAGGCTCGGGATGTCCGGGAAGGACGCCTACCAGCTTGTGAGATCGAGGCGGGTGGACCCGACGGGGGTGAAGGCGCTCGGGAACCTGACGTTTGCGAGGATCCTGGAGAAGATCTGAACCCGCGTGGATCAGCGGCTCAGCGCCACCACTTGATCTGGTTCGACTTCGCGGGGAGCGCGTCGGACCATTTCTCGACGTACCGGCTCCCGCCGCCCAGGTGGACGCAGCCCCAGTGACGGATGCGGTCGTGAGCACGAGCCTCCATCGGCAATTCTTCCCAGTACGATCGGGTGTGGCCGTGTGTTCGGGCGACGTCCCTGTTCTTTTCCCAGGTGAGATCGTCGAAGGAGATCTCGCACTCCTGGACGTAGTAGCCTTTCCCGGTTTCGCGGGGCTCGATCTCCACGATCTCGATCTGCTCCCCAAGCGAGCTCTCCGCCCGGCGCGTCAAGACCGCGCCGTAGTCCTTCGGGTTCATGTCCCCGCCCGTCTGCGTCCATCGTGTTTCTTTGGCCATGAGACTCTCCAGTTACCGCACTCACGTCTCCCAGATCTGAACCCAGAAAAACTCCGCGCTCGGTATCAGTACCGGTCCATCAAACGATGCCACGTTGATCGTGAACGACCCGTCTGGATGCAAGGACTCCGCGAGTGCCATAGTCTCCGTGGCTCAGGTTGACGCGCCACCACTTGGGCGGGGACGGTGAAGACGTTGCAGTCTTCGAGAGCACCTGCTTTTTGCGCGTCGTGGTCATCGAATCCTGTACTTCTTCTGGTTTCGCTCCACCCAGTCGCCCCAGCTCGTCACGAGGAACTTCTGCGTGTCCGTCTCGTAGAGGAGCGTCGGGATGTACGTGTCGCCCATGTTCACGTAGAGTGCCACGATGTCCATGTAGAAGTTGCTCACGTGATAGTCCCCGTTGATGGGCTCGATCCCGTGGCCGTTCAGCATCGTGTTCGCAGCCTCGAGCACCCGGTCCACTCTGTCCGCGTAGCGCCCTTCACGGCCGAGGAGTCCCGGGTCCTTCACGAGCGCCGCGAGTCGCTTGACCCCCTCGGGCGTCGCGTAGTTCTCCTGGAGGTACTTCCCCAGCCACGCCTTGATGTTCTTCTCGTTCGCTACGGGCATCGTTCGTTCTTTCTTCTCGCCTCAATCCACCGGCCTCGCGGCTCGCCTCAATCTACCAGCCTCGTGGCTCGCTTCTCAGCCTACCGCTCAACCTACCACCCTCAGAGCTTTCCGTGCCTCGCTCGCCGCACGCCACGCGCCCCGGAGCAGGCGGCGGCACCGGAGGATGAGCGCCATCCCTTCCCTCACGACCTCCGCCTCCGTCTTCGATGCTCGGCGAGGATTTCCTTGGCCGTCACGCCCGGTACCCGGACCAGCGATTTTCTCCGGAACCGGTAGTTGCCCGCATCGTCCTGGACCACCACGGACGCGCCCTCGGGACCCTTCACGACGTCCACCACCTCGAACTCGCGCCCCGTGAAGCGGTCCTCGTAGGCGTTCACCGGAAACTCCATCCGGACCAGATCCCCGGGCTTCATCGCCGTTTCGCTCCGCGAAGAATGTCATCGGCCGTCACCTCTCCCACGCGACCGGCACGCTCTTGCTCGAGCTTCTTGAAATGCTTCTCCATCACCTCGATTCGCGCTTCGGCTTTTCTGAGCTGGGCCGGTGTGAGCGTGTGGATGAGCTCTCGATAGTTCCGGTGTGCCAGCGTGAGCCGCTCGCGAGCCGCGGTGAGCGCGTCGGCAGAGAGACGGGGGCTCATGCCGCTCTCCCTGGACGAGATGCAGGGGTTGCGCGCCCCCGCGCCCCGCGCACCTGCGGTGGGCGCGGACGCTTCGCGTCCATTCGAGGTCGCGCAGCGACCGGGGCCGTCCGCAGGACCGCCGGGGGTGGGGGGCGGCGTGAGCCCCCCACGCGATCCGTCACGACATCCATCGAGTCGCTCCTTTGGGACTTCGAGCGACGGCGTAGCTGCCCTGGTCATCCTGGGCCCAGGAGGTGGCTTCGGAGATGGCATCGGCGACTTCGGCGCGCGGCGCCCAGTCGGGGGTGTCCGAACCTCGGTTGCCTCTCGTGTAGTACGAGCCAAAGCCAACCGCGCTCGCGGCCATCGAGTCGTACGCCTCGGGCGAGTCGTAACCGATGCCGGCGCCGTGGCCCGCACGCGGTGCATGCAGGTCCCGGAACGCCCAGGTGTACCGGCCGGCCTTGATGCTGCCACGGTAGTCGCCCGAGTCGTGGTAGGCGATCGTGATGACGGCGTCTCCGATGTATCGCTTGGCCATGGACCTGGAAAGTACCACGTCCGGCCCCCGTGGTCGGACGGTTTTCCCGGCCTGCTGGGCCGCCGCGTAAACGTCCTCGACCATCCGAGCATGCTCTCGCCCCGGTCCCGTTCGGACGACCCTCATCGCGATCTGCGGCCCCGTCTGGGCCGGCCTTCCAGGAACTGGTCCCAGCACCGCCGGAGGCCTGGGACGCCGCCTCCGGACTCCCATGAGCTCGTCGATGGACCTGGCTCTAGGGAGAGGAGAGCGGGGGCTAACGCCGCCCCCGGACCCCGGCGCACCTGCGGTGAGCCCCGGTCGCTGCGCGACCTCGGGATGCGAAGCATCCAGGTCGCCCGCAGGGCCGCCCGGGGTGGTGGGGGCGGCGTGAGCCCCCACGCGGTCCCCACGCGACCTACCTTCTGAGGCCACGGAGGATGTCGGCGGCGTTCATGATGCGGCGACGCGGGCCTTTGGTGGTGCTCTTGAGTCTGATGAGCTCGGAGTAGTAGCGGGGGTCTTCGGCGAGGTGGTCGAGGGCGATCTGCCGGGCGACGGAGGGGTCATCGGTGTGTTCCATCTCGTGCCGCTGTCCGAGGTGGAGCTCGGTCGGCGAGACGTCGCGTTCGGTGACTCCGAGCCGTTCGGCGGCGCCGCCGCGAAGAGGATTTTCGAGAACTCGAAGATGACGGTCGGCGGAACGCGAGTGCGGCGTCACTTGCTTCCGCTGCCTCCGACGGGTTTCAGGAGCCGGCGTTCCCGGTCACGGAACGGGATGGGCTTCTTCTCCTGTTCCTTCGCGTCGTCGTCCCGGTAGGACTTGTAGAGCTCGATGAAGGCGAGCTTGTTCTTGTCCTTGATGTTGCTCATGACGCCCTCGATCTCCTCGGTCGATAGATTCTTCAGGACCCGCCCGACGGCCTGATCGCGTGCAGCACCGTTCGCGGTACCCGCGATCGGGCCCGTTCCGGCGAGGAACTTTGCGGCCAGGAGCGGGACGAAGCTCATCACGGAGCGAGCGAGATCGTGAATCACCGCCTGGCGTGATTCTTCCTTTGCGACGGCGAGATCTCGTTCGGCCTTCCGGTCGAGGAGATCCTGCTCGCGTCGCGTGATCTCCATCATCCGGGTCTCGGCGGCCTCGCGTCGGGCCTGTTCACGCTGCAGCTCGGTCACGAGGCGACCGGCAGTCGAGTCGGCCATCAGCATGATCATGCGGTGCTGGTTCTCGAGCTGGCGCATCTGCTGTGCGCGTTCGCCCCGGTCGGTTGCCGGCTCGGAATCCTGGGAGCTCGTCATGAGCGCGCCAGCAGCGCGTCCGCGGAGCGTGAACGGATGCTGGCTCTGGGGTTCCATCGCCTCGCCGTGATAGCTCCAGAGAACATAGCGTTGAGGCATCCCGGCTGTGCGGGTCTCGGCGTCGGTCTCGGCGACGTCCCAGATCTGCTGTGCCAGCTCCGCGAGGTTCATGCTCTCCTCGGTGGGGAACACCTGACAGCGTTCGGCCCCTTCGCCCTCGACCGCGTGGAAGAGCTCGAAACGGTTCACCGGTTCCCCGGTGATCATCTCCAGCTCGAGCCATTTTACGAGCTTCTGGTCGGCGATCATGGGGCGAAGAATAGCAAGAGAAAAGTGAGGATGCTAGACCGGAGTCCCGGTCGCATCGATCCATGTCGAGCCGTTCCACCAGATGGGCTTGGCATCGGGCGAAATCGTCGTATCGACGTACCGCTGGGTGATGGCCGGGTTCGGGGGCCTGGTGGACGTGGGGCCGTAGAGGGGAAACGGCGTCTGGGAGTCTTCTGGGAGGTTCACGACCGGATCATAGGTCATACGAGGACTCCGTTGAATTCGACATCCGAGAGCCTGAAAGCCCGGATGATCTGGTTGATGCTGTCGCCCGTGACGAGCATGAGGCCGGGGGTCTTGTTCGGGGACTTCGGCAGGCCTCCATCGAGGGTGTTGCCTTCCGCGATGCGGCAGGCGGGGTAGGCGCCGAGGATGGTGGAGATCTTGTAGCTCGAGTTTGGCCACCCGCCCGTGAACCCGTACGTCGGCGGAGCCGCCCCCTGTACGTCCGGCGGCACGTAGGGAGGCCCAGGCGCCGGCACGGCCGTGCCGAGACCGTTCACGATGAGCACGTTGTGTGTGGCCGCATCGAACGTGGTGGTTCTCGACCCATCGGGGTTCAGGATGGTCG
>Ga0334722_10002748_pt1 | contig 19514 bp, 18 predicted proteins | sample C3_bottom_MG_FD_207210 | JGI IMG/M metagenome (GOLD analysis project Ga0334722, IMG submission 207210) | Sediment microbial communities from Yellowstone Lake, YNP, Wyoming, USA - C3_bottom | ecosystem: Environmental > Aquatic > Freshwater > Lake > Sediment | place: USA: Wyoming | collected...
GCACCTGCACCTCGCGCACCCGCTTCCCGGACGCGTCGTAGATGTCCAGCACGCCTTTCGTCCGGACGTGCGTGCGGCTCACATTCTTGAGCGTGGCCACCACCGACGGCGCCTGTCCCTTCGGCGTGACGACCTGCAGGTCGGTGAGATCGACGGACGGCACGGGGTTGCCAACCGTGGCGTAGAGCAGCGTGGCCACGCGCCCGCGGAACATGACGTCGCGGGACTTGGCGGCCGGGTCGGCGTCGGGCGGATCGAACTCGAACATCACCGCGCACCGGTATCCGCCGTCCTTGACGCCGGCCGGGACGGTGGTCGTGAAGCGCACGGACGCGGTCTGCGTCGGCGAGACGAGCTGTTCGGGCGGATTGACGCGCACCCACGCAGCCGCGGAATACGGATCGGCGGGATCGGCCGGCTTGAACTGCGGCGTGCCGTCCTTCGACAAGTACCAGTCGTCGACACGCGCGCGGATCCTGACGGCCTTCTTGCCGTCGTTGCGCAGCGTGACGACCTGGGTGTGCGTGGCGCCCGCGCCGAGCTTGAGTTCGACGCGCAGCGGCGTGACCTCGATCGAGAGCGAGTCCTGGGCGCGGGCCGGCGCCGGCAGCGACAGGAGCGCGACGGCCGCGAGCGCCGCCGCGCCGCACATGCGGGTTCGGGCGCTGGGGTTCATCCGGGCGTCGAGTGTGTTCATCAGGAGTCTCATTTCAGCAAAGCCGCCGCGTGCGCTGCGGCGCAACGCCTCAGGGGGCCGTGAGCGTATAGGTCAGTGTGGTGGTGTACGTGCCGGTGGAGTAGGTCCACGAGTTCGCGAGCTGGTAGCTCTGCGTGCCCGTCCAGGCGCCCGAATTCGCCCACGTGCCAACGGTCTGCGCCGCGGTGTGGCTGAGCGTGCCGGCCACGAATCCCGTTCCCGTCGCCGCCCAGCTCAACTGCTCAATCGGAATGGCGTCGAGGCCGGACTGGAGATCGCCGCTGGCGAGGACGACGAGGGTGACCGTGCTGCCGACCGTGGTGCGGCCCTTGGCCATGATCGTGAGGGCGCCGCCGCCGGGAGACACCACGGGCGTCGTGTCGGGATCGGCGTCGGCAAACGCCATCGACCCGCTCGACAGCGTGAGCTTGGCACGGGCGGCAATCGTCGCGCTCACCGAGAGCGTGTCGGTGCGGCTGGCGGCCAGAAGCAGCGGCGCGAAGGAGACCGCGGCCGTGGCAGCGATCAGGGCGGCGCGGCGCAGACGGGATCTCATCGGTCAGGGCGCCGTCATGGTGAAGGTGAACGTGGCGCTGTACGTGCCGACGTTGTAGCTCCACGAGTTGGCAAGGCTGAATACCACGGTGCCGGTCCTGGTCGTCGACACATTCCCGGCTCCCGCCGCCACGGTCTGCTGGATCGTCTTGCTCATCGTGCCCGGCTGGAACGGCGGCGCCGGCGTTGCCGTCCACGTCACGTTGGTGATGGGAATGGCGGTCGAACCGCTGAGCAGGTCGTTGCCCGAGATGACCGTGATCAGCCAGTTCCCGTTCTTGTTGCCGGTGACCTGGTAGTTGACCGTCACAGTGGGCGCGGTGATGCTGGGCGTCGTGTCCGGGTCGGCATCCGAGAACGAGATCGAACTCTGCGTAATCGAGAACGTGATCGTCTGCGCGGCCGCGGCCGCCGGCAGCGCCAGCAGGCCGGCCGCCATCACCAGGCACGCCGCTATTCCAGATCCCACTCGCATCGTTCTATTCCCAGATCCTTCGGCTCGCGCGAAATGCAAACGGGCCGACGTCCGTGTCGGCATGCCCCGGATGGCCTACGGCGCCGTCAGCGTATAGGTGGCCGTCGCCGAGAAGACGCCGGTCGGATAGGACCAGCTGTTCGCCAGCCCGTACGACTGCGTGCCGACGCGGCTGCCCGATCCCACCCAGGCCGCGACCGACTGCGCCGTGACGCGGCTCATCGTCCCCGCCACGAATCCGGCACCCGTGGCCGTCCACGACACGCTGCTGGCGGGAATGGTGTCCGTGCCGCTCATCAGGTCGCCGCCGGCAATCACGGTCAGGCTGACCGTCGCGCCGGTGGCCGTCTTGGCCTTGGCCGTCACCGTGAGGGCACCCCCGGCTGCCGGAATCAGGGGTGTCGTGTCGGGGTCCGCATTGGGAAACGTGAGTGTCGACGTGCTCAGTGACAGTTTCGCGATGGCCGCAATCGTCACCGTCACGCCGACCGTGCCGCCCGACGTGGCAGCGTGGATGGCGGGCGCGGCGGCCGCGGCCAGGAGGACGAGCGTGAACAGCAGGTGTCGCGTCTTCACGTCAGAGTCCACGTAGGATACCGCGTCCGGGGGAGCCGCGGCCACCACTGTGGCGCGGGGCTCCCGGAGACGGTATTGATAAGGCGGGTCAGGGCGCGGTCAGCGTGTAGGTCGCCGTCGCGGAGAAGCTGCCGGTGGGGTACGACCAGCTGTTGGCCAGGGCGAACGTCTGGGTGCCGGTCCGGTTGCCCGAATTCGTCCACGAGGCGACCGTCTGTGCCGTCGTCTTGTTCATCGTGCCGGCGACGAATCCGGCGCCGCTCACGGTCCACGTCATGTTCGAAATGGCGATCGTGTCGGTGCCGCTGGTCAGGTCGGCGCCGGACAGCAGGGTCAGCGTGACCGTCGAACCAGTGCTGGTCTTGGCCTTGGCGGTCACCGTGACCGCACCTTCGGTGGCCGCGATGCTTGGCGTGGTGTCCGGGTCGGCGTTCGGGAAGGTGAGGGTTGCCGCGCTGACGCTCAGCTTCGCGGTCGCCGACACGGTGGCCGACATGGTGACGCTGCTCGTGGTACTCGCCGCGGTGAGCGGCTGCAGGGCCGCCAGGGCGATGGCCGCGGTGCCAACGAGGAGGATTCGCGATTTCATACGTGCACTCCGAGTGAGTAGTGCTCACCACCAAAGGTGAGCGACGTCCGGTCGTTCAGGCGCACCGGTCTTCGGAGCGCCTTTAATGACATTATCGTAACGAGACTAACGAACTTTATATGTCGATATGTATGTTTTTGGGAGGCGCTGGCTCCACGCGTACAGCCAACAGGCCCTGCCCGGAGGCAGAGCCTGTCGAGTACCCAGGGACGGTCTGTCAGCTGAGGTTTAGGGCGCGGTCAGCGTGTAGGTCGCCTGCGCGGAGTAGCTGCCCGTCGCGTAGGACCAGCTGTTCGCCAGCGCGAAGCTCTGCGAGCCCGAGCGGGTGCCGGAGTTCGACCACGAGGCCACGGTCTGCGCCGCCGTCTTGCTCATCGTGCCCGACACGAAGTCCGTGCCCGAGGCCGACCAGGTGAGGTTGGAGATGGCAATCGAATCCGTCCCGCTCAGCAGGTCGCCGGCGGCGAGCAGCGTCAGCGTGACCGTCGATCCGGCGCTGGTCTTCGCCTTCGCACTGATGGACACCGCGCCTTCGGACGCCACGATGGACGGCGTCACGTCGGGGTCGGCGTTCGGGAAGGTCAGCGTGGACGTGCCCACGCTGAGTTTCGCGGTGGCCGACACGGTGGCCGACACCGACACGTTGCTCGTGGAGTTGGCCGCGCTGAGCGGCTGCACCAGGGCAATGGCACCAATTGCGAGTCCGAGCACCAGCAACTTCGTCTTCATCGTACGTCTCCTTCGATAAGCGCTCCGGTCAGTTGGGAGCGGCACGCGGCATCAGTGATCCGGTCCTGTCGGCTCCGCGTGCCACGAGCCAGGTCCGGGGTGGTAATGGCGCCCGCGTCAGAGGTCTGGCGCTGGAGCCACAGTTCGAAATCGGTCGGGCGGATGCGCCATTGCCGGCCAATCCGCACCGCGGGAAACTGCCCTTCGTTCATCAGCCGGTAGAGCGTCCTGGCGTTCACCCGAAGCCGCTGAAGGACTTCGGCTGGCGTCATATACGCGGCGGCCGGCACGTGATGGCGAAGGTGAATCTTCATTTGCGTTCCACGTTCACGAGAGCGTTCTGACGATCAAGACAAGAGCAACCCCTGTGCCATGTCCGCGCCCCGGCGTCAGAGTGTGAAGCCGCAGGAAGCCGTGGACACCGCCTGCCCCCCGCGCACGGAACGGGAAGCGTGAGGCCTACACGCGCGGGGGCGCGATGAGCCGCCCGGACCTACGCAGCTGGTGGGAGGTGAGAAGAAGTGTGAACGACGGGACTGCGGGCCGGACGCCCCGGGCTATTCGCCGAGCGCCTTGGCCGCGGTGGAGAGAATCCTGGCGATGCGGAACGGCTTGGTGAGATAGCCCTGGACGCCCAGGTTCACCGCCTCGATCGCGCTCGCCTCGGTCGAGAATGCCGTGATGATGATGACGGGCAGCGCCGGCGACAGGCGCCGCGCGTCCCGGATCAGCGCCAGGCCATCCATGCCGGGCATCTTGAGGTCCGTGATCAGCAGATCGAACGACGACGCGCGCAGCAGGTTGAGCGCAGCCTTGCCATCCGGCGCTTCCTCGACGTCATACTCCGCCAGCGCGAGCGTTTTCGACAGCAGGTCCCGGATCGATGCCTCGTCATCCGCCACGAGCACACGCGGCCGGCGCGACGAGGACCGTTCGCCCGATGCCGCCGGCGCGTGTCCGCTCGCCGGCTCGGGGATGACGTGCGCCGTGCCCTGGTTGCCCAGCCACCGGTCGATGTCCGCCTTGCGAAACCGCCACTGCCGGCCCACGCGGACCGCAGGAATCTTGCCCGCCTTGATCAGGCGGTAGATGGTGCGCAGATTGACCTGAAGGTACTCGAGAACTTCTTCGGTGGTGAGGAAGACGTCGTCCATGTGCGTCGACGGCCCTTACTGTATCACCGTTTGGCTTTCGGCATGGCGGGAAGCGTCACCGTGAACACGGCCCCGCCGCCCGGCCGCGGCGTGGTCATCACGTCGCCGCCGTGCTCGCGCACGATACGCAGTGTCATTGCCAGGCCCAGTCCGCTGCCCGTGTCCTTGGTGGTAAAGAACGGGTCGAAGACGCGCGGCAGGATCTCGGGCGCAATCCCCGATCCCGAGTCCTTCACCTCGACCGTCACCTGTTTCCGGCTTGTCGAGTACGACGATCGGACCTCGATTCGCCCGGGCCGGCCCTCGAGCGCCTGCTCGGCGTTGAGCAGCAGATTCAGGAACGCCTGCTGGAGCAGCAGCCCGTCCCCGGCCACGCTGGGGATCGTCGCCGGCAGGCGGCGCACCACCGTGACCTTCGCGCGCCGGCACGAGGCCGAGCGGAGCGCCAGCGCCCGTCGAAGTGCCGCATTGACGCTGACGGGCCGTTTCGCCACCTGGCCGGACCCGGCCAGCACGAGCAGGTTGTGGACGATCCGGGCGGCGCGGTCGGACTCCTTGTACACCTGCCGGAGGCCGCTGGCCAGTGGCGCGGCCAGGCGTCGCGTGCGCTGCATCAGCTCGATGTGCCCGAGCACGGCCTGCAGCGGGTTGTTCAGCTCGTGCGCAATCCCGGCCACCAGATGCCCGAGCGCTTCGGACCGCGCCAGTTGCTCACGCAGCGCCGCGCGTTCCGCGCCCAGGCGCCGTTCCTCCGACACGTCCCGGGCCACGAGCACGGACCCGGTCAGCGACGGGTTCTTTTCCGCCAGCGGCGTCACCGTCACGAGGAACGTGCCGCCCAGGACGGGGTCGTTCACCTCCACCGTCCGCATCATGGCGGCGTCGTCCGTGCCGGCGTCCGGTTCCGAGAGCCATCGCGCCAGCGTGTCGCCGACCATTGACGCGACCGGCTGGCCGACGAGCTCCCCGCGCAGGCGGTGCAGCCGGCGGACGACGGCCTGGTTGACATGCGTCACGCGGCCGTCGTGGCTGATGACGGTAACGAGATCCCGCATCGAGTCGAACGTGTTCTCGAGTTCCCGTCTCGTCCGGAGCACGTCGTCGAGCAGCTGGGTGCTTTCAATGACGTTCGCGAGTTGATGGCCGAACCCGTCAAGTTGCTGGAGCAGGACGGCGGGGGAGCCCTGCGGCAGGCGGATCCCTTCGAGGAGCAGCACGCCCAGGGCCCGCCGGCGTCCCTGCAGCGGGACCGTGATCGTCGTCGTCCGGGCCTCGGCCGCCGCGCCGGCCGCCGCAGCGAACGCCGGGACCACGGCGGCACGCTGATGGCGCAGCGCGTCGGTCACGAGCGCGGCGAGGGCATCGAGCGGCACCTCCGCGGCTTCGTCGTCCGCGGACGCGCGCGCGGACACGAGGCGTTCCATCTTCCGGCCGTGCCGGTCGAAATGCCACACCTCCACGCGCCCGGCGTCCACGGTCCGCGCCAGGTCGCCACAGAACGCCTCGAACCGATCCGTCGGAATCGTGGGCGTCCCGCTGCGGCCGAGGGCGACGACGAGCCCCTGCAGGTCGCGCTGGCGGGCGGCGTCCCGCCGCGCCGCCGCCGCCGCCATGACCAGTGCCATCGCGTCGGTGCATTCGGCCAGCGGCCCGGACCATTCGAGCGCAGGCACGATCGCCGGAACGCCGAGGACGAGGAGCGCGAACGGCTGGCCGCCCTGCGACACTGGCGCCAGGATGGCCGCCGGCGTGCCCAGGCGGCGGGCCAGTTCCGGCATGGCCGACGCATCGATCTTGAACTGGTGATGGCGTCCGGCGGCGAGGACTTCGCTCGCCAGGCTCGCCTCGGGCCCGGCCGTCATCCATGACGTGCCGGCCGGAAGTCCTGGGCCGGCATCGGCGGCCGCGGTCAGCCTGCCCGTCACGGCGTCGAGGTCGAGGAACGCCAGGCGTGCGGCGCCGGTGACCGACCCGGCGCGCCGAAGGAGCGCAGCGACGGCGTCGGGGCCTGGCTCCGACCGCGCGATCAGGCGGATGACGGATTCGGCTGGCGAGGGTGCGGTATCCACAGCAGGCGGCGCCCTTTCGTTGACGGCAATCTCTCACGCGGGCTGCCGGGCCGCCCGGTGGATGGCCCGGATTCTACTCCGCCCGGGGGGCCGCGGAAAGCGCGTTGCTGGCAAACTGGCGAACGCGGATGTAGTATCCGTCACCATCGCAACCTGAATCGGCCCCATCGAGAACAAAGGAGATGACCCGTGAACCACCCGGCCACGAAAGCCCGCCTGCTGAGGCGGCTCGGCACGCTCGCGCTGGCGGTCCTCGTCGCGACGGGCCTGATGTATGCGCTTGTGTCGGCGCAGGCGCCGCCCGCGGCGCCAGCCCAGGCGCCCTCGCAGACCGCGACGCCGCAGGCGGCGAAGAAGGTGCTCACGGTTGACGACTACACGAAGTGGCGCACCATCAGCGCGCAGGAACTGTCCGGCGACGGCACGTGGCTCGCCTACGAACTGCAGCCCGCGAACCTGCCCCGGCTCGAGACGAAGCCGCTGCTGCACCTCGTGAATCTCGCGGCCGACAAGGATGTCGAGATTGCCAGCGCGAGCGGCGCGAAGTTCTCGGCCGATTCGATGTGGGTCGCCTACCAGGTGGACCCGAGCGGCCGCGGCGGAGCGGGCCGCGGCGGGCGTGGCGCGACGGTCGCGCCGGCCGCGACTGCCGGCGGACAGCCGGACCCGGCCGCGGCGCAGACGGGAGGCGGCCAGGCAGGCCGAAGCGGCACGACGCCGCCGGCGCAGCCGCAGCGCGTGGAACTGCGCCGCCTCGACACCGGCGCGATCCAGTCCTGGCAGGACGTGGAGTCGTTCTCGTTCTCCGCCAACGCCACGCACCTGCTGCTGCGGCGCAGGCCGGTCGCGGCGGCCGGGGCAGCCTCCGGGCGCGCGGCAGCGGGCGGTGATTCGGGCGGCGCGCCGCCTGCACCCGCGGCGCCCGCCGCGGCAGCCGCGGCCACTCCCGCGGCGGCGCGCGGCGTCGACGTCACCCTGCACAACCTCGCCACAGGGCGGGACCTCTTCCTCGGCAGCGTCGGGGATGCCGCGTTCAACAAGTCCGGCGAACTGCTGGCGTATTCGGTCGACGCGGCGACCAAGGACGCCAACGGCCTGTTCGTGCTCGACTTGCGCAACGGCCGGGTTCATGCGCTGGACAACGCGGCACGCAGTTACGCGCGTCTCACGTGGAGCGAAGACGGCGTCGCGCTGGCCGTCCTCAAGGGTGCCGACGTCGACCGGATGCGCGAGCGCGACAACGTTCTCGTGGCGTTCCCGAACGTGCAGGCGGCACTCGACGCCGGCCCGAAGCCGGTGACGCTCGAACCTGCGAAGGCTGACGGTTTCCCCAAGGGCTGGGTCGTCAGCGATCGCGCGGCCCTCTCGTGGAGCGACGACAAGAAGCGCGTCTTCTTCGGCATGAAGGCGCAGGTGGCCGCGCCCGATCCCAACCGGCGGCGTGAGACCACCGATGCCGCGGCCGACGTGGACGTCTGGAACACGGCCGACGAGCGCGTCCAGTCGTTCCAGATGGCCAGGGCGGAGGCGGATCGCAACTTCACGTTCCGTTCGGTGTTCGACGTGGCGGCATCAAAGTTCGTCAGGCTGGCCGACGAGACCATGCGCGAACTCGACGTCGCGCCGGATGGCCGGTGGGCCGTCGGTCGCGACATCCGCGGCTACGTTCACGACTACAAGCGGGCGTCCGCCGACATCTACCGCGTCAACACGACGACGGGCGAGCGCACGCTGATGCTGAAGGCCCAGATGACCAATACGTCGACGGGCGCGCACACGTATGGCCTCTCGCCGGACGGACGGTTCTTCCTCTACTGGAAGGACAACAAGTTCCAGGCGTACGACCTCGATGCGGGCGCCAGCAAGACGCTCGCCGCGCCCGCCGCCGTCAGTTTCGTCGACATGGAGTTCGACCATCCCGGCCCGAAGCCGTCGTACGGCATCGCCGGCTACACCAGCGACGGCAAGCACGTCATCGTGCAGCATCGCTACGATCTGTGGCTGCTGCCGCTCGACGGCACCGCGGGCCGCAACCTGACGAACGGCGTCGGGACGAAGAACGAAATCCGCTTCCGCTACGTGCGGACCGAACCGCTCGATCCCGGTGCGGGCGGCGCTCCCGGCGGTCCGGGGGGCGGCGGCGGGCGAGGAGGCGGCGCGTCGGCGCGGGCGACGATCGATCTCGCGAAGCCCATTACGCTGTCGGCATACGGGGAATACACGAAGAAGGCCGGGTTCTACGAACTGGCCGGCGGCCAGTTGAAGGAGATCGTCTACGAGGACGCGTCCTTCAGCAATCCGGTGAAGGCGGCCAAGGCCGACAAGTTCCTCTTTACGCGCCAGACCTTCGTCGAGTTCCCCGACCTTCGCGTCTCGGGGCCGAACTTCAAGGATTCGAAGAAGGTCAGCAACGCCAACCCGCAGCAGGCCGAGTACCGGTGGGGGCACCGCATTCTGTTCGACTACAAGAACAAGGACGGCGTGCGCCTGCAGGGCATTCTCGCCATCCCGGACGACTACAAGCCGGGCGAGAAGCGGCCGATGATCGTCACGTTCTACGAGAAGAACTCGCAGAACATGCACCGCTACACCGCGCCGTCGTACCTCACCGGCATGGGCGCATCAGCGATCCAGGCCGTCAGCGAGGGCTACCTGACGATGCTGCCGGATGTGTACTTCCGGACGGGCGCATCGCACAGCGACATGCTCGAATGCGTGGAAGCGGCGACGAAGAAGGTCATCGAGATGGGATACGTCGATCCCAAGCACATCGGCGTCCACGGTCACAGCTACGGTGGCGAGGGCGCGGCGTTCATCGGCACGCGCTCGCGGTTGTTCGCGGCCGTCGGCATGGGCGCCGGCGTCGTCGACCTGACGTTCGACTTCACCCAGAACTGGGGCTGGTCGTATGCGGTGACAGCCGCCGGCAGCGGGGGCGGCAACAACGCCTTCGACTACTACCTCTACAGCCAGGGGCGTGAGGGCGTGTCGCCCTGGGACAAGCCGGAACTCTACCGGTTCGAATCCGCGCTGACGCACGCGCCGGAAGTGACGGCGCCGTTCCTCATCATGCATGGCGGCGCGGACCCGACGGTGCCCTTCACGAACGGGCTGGCGATGTACAACGCCCTGCGCTACCTCGGGAAGACGGCGGTGTTCCTCTCGTATCCGGGCGAGGGGCACGGCCTGGCCGGTATGGCCAACCGCAAGGACCTGACGGTCCGGTACTTCGAGTTCTTCAACCACTACCTGAAGGGGGCCGCGGCGCCGAAGTGGCTGAGCGAAGGCGTGACGTTCCTGCAGAAGGAAGCGGCCCGGGATGCGCGCCCGGCCGCACCGGCGGCGGCGCCGGTGGTGCGGTGAGGCAGCCGTCCTAGCGGTTGACGATTGGCAGGACGGCGTCCGGGCTCCCGGACGCCGTCCCGCCCAGTTTCCTGATCAGGCGCACGGCCGACTGGACGATCTCGGCCGCGTCCGGGTCGCCGGCGGCAGCCCTCGTCTCCGCCAGGCGCTTCGCGCGATCGTAGACAGTCCGCGCTTCTGCCGGGGCGCCCGTCTCCGCCAGCGCCTCGCCCAGGACGAGCAGGTTGTCGGCGTCATCCGGCACGCGCGCGTCCGCGCGGCGCGCGTGCACGAGCGCCTCGTCCGGATCGCCGGGCCCCGCCGGCCATCCCGGCGCGCGGAGCAGCACGAGGGCCAGCACGCGATCGCCCCCGGCGCGGTCGAAGCCGGGATCGGCTGCAATCACGTCTTTCAGCAGCGCCATCATCTTCTTGAGACCGTCCACCGCAGTGCCGGGATGCTCGCGCGTCTGCTGGCCGATGGCGAGCGCCAGCCGGTACCTGCACGCGACGTTCGAGGGCGCGCGTGTGACGCACCACTGGCAGACCTGGACGCCTTCGGTGGCGAGCGTCGCGCGGCGCGCATCTGACGATTCGTGTTCGATCAGCCAGGCCACCGCGCGGGCGGCGCCGAGCAAGCCTTCGACGCGTGTCTCATTGGCGCGGGCTGCGGCGAGGTACGCCAAGTACGCGCCGGCGACGGCCTGGGAATCGGGCCTGCGCCCGAACCGCGCCTCGGCATCGGTGAGCAGCCTGTCGACGTCGGCGGCCACGGACGCAGGCGGTGCCACGGACGCAGGCGGTGCCACGGACGCAGGCGGTGCCCCGGTGCCGGCAGGGCCGCCGAGTGCCGACAGTGGGGGAGGTTCCCTGAGCGCGGGGGCGCACGCGATGAACAGGCTGGCGCACGAGCCGAGGAGGCCCGCGCCAATGGCGGACGGCGAAGGGCGGGCGAGGCGCACGCTCACTCCTTGATGCGGTCGAAGGCGTCCCGGGCCCTGGTCAGCGCCGCATGGTCGGCGGCGACGAAACCCGTGAGCCGGACGCCGGCCAGGGCCTCGGCGCCCGCAGGCGTGGAACCCAGCGACGCGAGCACCTTCAGCAGCGCCGTGCGGCGCGAGGGCGGCAGCCGGTCGCCGACGCTGGCGAGCACGGACACTGGCAGGGGCGCTGACTTCGTCACGACCTGCAGCTTCGACGCAAACGGCAGCGACCCCAGCGCGGCGGCCTGCGCGCGATCGAGCAGCAGGGCCACCTTCGCGCCGGTGCTCGCGCGCCGCAGCGCCGACAGCACGGCCGACGATGGCGTCACCTTGAGGTCGCGGGGCAATTCTCCCCACGCGGCGAGCGCCGGGCCGCGGACGAAGCGCGGCGCGTAGCCGGCCACGGTCACCAGTTCGAATCCGGCGAGACTCTGCGGGCCCGACACCAGCCCGGTGCCGGCGACGAGCGTCCAGGCCTCGGCGGCGCCGCCGCCCTGCTCGACGGCTTGCATGAGCGCCTCGAGCCTGAGGGGCACCCGATGCTGAAGGTAAAACGGCAGCGGCGTCAGGGCGATGGCGGCGTCGGCCGACCGCAGCCGGTCGAGGCCGGCCTTCTCCGTCTCGAAGTAGATCGCGGTCAGTTCCCCGGCCTTCCATCCGGCAGCCGTGGAGACGGCTCCCGCCAGCGTATTCATCGCCGATTGCGCTTCTTCGGTGGACCCCGGGAAGCCCGGCGCGCACAAGACGAGCGCCAGCGGGGCCGGCGCGGCGGCGGGCCGCGCGGAGACGGCCGCGACCGTACCAGCCGCGGCAACCAGTATTCCGACGAATCTGAGGCTGTATCTCATGGGTGGTGCCGCTATGATAACCGGAATGATCGTCACCCAGCACCCCAGGTGGCTCGAGTCCGCCTTCACGCGGATCGTCCGGTTCCGCTGGCCCATCGTCTGCTTCTACGTGATCCTGGCGCCCTTCGCGCTCAAGGCGGCGCTCAGCATCCCGAGCGACAGCGCCATTGAGCGGATGATTGTCGCGTCGAATCCGGACGTCGTCACCACCCGCCAGTTCGAGCGCCTGTTTCCGGAGCTGCCTGAGGCGCTGCTGCTCGTCGAGTCGGCCGACCCGTTCTCGCGGAAGACGATCGACGCCGCGTGGGCTCTCGAAGCCGCGCTGGCGAAGATCCCGTCCGTGTCCGTGTATTCCGCGGCCGGCGTGCTCGAGCGGATGCGTCCAGGCACCGTGTCCCGCCCCGGCGGACCGGAGGCGCTGCGCGAATTCGTGTCCGGCACGACGTTCTTCCGCGAACAAGGGCTGGTGACGCCCAAGGCCCTCGGGCTGGTGCTGGCCCTCGATGTGAAGGGCCAGGCCGCGCGCGACGCGGCGCTCAAGGCGATTGATCGGACCGTCGAGACCGTGCAGGCGAGTGATGCGGGACGCGCCGGCATCGGAGCCATACGCCGCGTCGGCCGGCCGTGGCTCGATTCGTGGCTGGAGCACGAGACCGGCGCGGCCACCATCCGGTACTTCCCGATCTTCGGTGTCTTCGTGATCGTGCTCACGTTCTCGATGTACCGGTCGGCACGGGCGCTGTTGACCATTCTGGCATCGCTCGGCGTGGCTGTCCTGTGCGGCGTGGCGTTCGCCGGCGTGGCCGGGTTCGGCTACACCATCGTGTCGTCGCTGGTGCCGCTGACGCTCATGATCACGGCCTCGGCGAACCTGGTGTACCTGCATTCCCGTTTCGTCGACCAGGCTCCCGACCTGGAACTCGAACAGCACCGGGTCGTGGCGCTCGCCAACAAGTTCGTCGCCGTCACCGTGTCGAACTTCGCGGCCGGCGTCGGATTTGCTGCGCTCGCGGTCTCGGACATCGTCCCGATCCGCCAGCTGGGCCTCTGGACGGCGGCCGGGATTGGCATCGGCTGGATCGTCTGCTTCACGCTCTATCCGTCACTGCAGACACTGCTTCGCGCGCCGACACGGCGCCACCAGGCGGTGGCGGGGCAGTGGATGGTCCGGGCCGCCGAGGTCCTGCCCCGGTGGTCGTATCGCTGGCGCTGGGTGCTGCCGCCGGTGGGCGTGCTGCTGGCCGCCGCCGGCCTGGCCGCGCTGGTCGGTGTGCCCGGGCTGCTGCCGCCGATGAAGATGCAGTCGGATGCCCTCGACTACGCCGATCCCAACCTGCCCGTCGTGCGCGACACGCGTGCGTTCACGCGCGAGGTCCTCGGACGGACCACGGCGTCGGTCTGGATTACCGTGCCCGAAGGGTCGCTGCTCAGGCCCGAGACGATCGGCGCGATCGACGCGCTCAGCCGGAACCTGCGGAGCCGCGCCGAGGTGGGATCGGTCGTGGGCCTGCCGTCCATTCTCGGCCTGCGCCGCTACGCGGCCGGACAGGGAGACGGCCTGCCGTCCGAGCCGGCGGCGCTCGCGCGAGCGACCGGCGACCTCGAACAGCTCCTGTTGACCGAGCCCATGCTCGGTGCCTGGGTGGACATGGCCACGCTGGGGTCCACGTACCTGCGCGTGACATCCCGGGCGGGCGACACGGAGGGGATCCGCGGCCTCGAGCAAGCCATCAGGCTGGCCTGGACCGAGACGGCTGCGCGGGTGCCCGCTCTCTCCGGAGCGGGCTACAAGGTGGTTGGCCTTGGCGTCCTCGAGGCCCACATTTCCGAGCAGTTGGTGCCGACGCTGGCCCAGAGTTTCGCCCTCACCTTCGGCGTCATCTTCTTTACGTTCCTCATCGTGTTCCGGAGCGGTCCCGCGCGGCTGATTGCGACCGTGCCGTCCATCTTCGCCATCCTCGTGATGTTCCTCGTGATGCGCCTGACCGGGATTGGACTGAACGTGGCGACCATCCTCATCGCGACCGCGGTGCTGGGCGCGACAGAAAACGATCAGGTCCACTTCTTCTTCCATTTCCAGGAGGGACGGGCCACCGGGACGACGGAGCAGGCCGTCAGCCATGCCATCCGCGTCGCCGGCCACGCCATTGTCTTTGCTACCGTCATCAATGCCGGGGGATTCCTGGCGCTCGTCATGTCCAGCCTGCCGCCGATGCGGCAGTTCGGCATCCTGACGGCGCTGGCCTTCGCCCTGGCCCTGCTGGCCGACTTCACCGCCCTGCTGTCCGGGCTGTGGGTCGTCTTCGGCGATCGCCCGGAGGATCGGGCCCTATAATTGACCCGATGGCGACCCGGCCGCCCGGAACCCGACTGCCGGGCCCGGTCGTGCGTCTAACCCAATGAGTGACGGAAAGGTCCCGTCCAGAGGAGCAGCCCGGGAAGCCCCGAACCAGGACCAGGCGCCAGAACGGCATGACGGCCACCGACGAAGAACTGGTAGCCCGCAGCATTGCGGGAGACACAGACTCCTTCAACCAGTTGATTTTGCGCTGGGAACGGCCGATCTACGCCCTCGCGTACCGCCAGATTGGGCGCGAAGACGATGCCCGGGACGTGAGCCAGGAGGCGTTCCTCCGCGCGTTCCGAGCGTTGCCCGGCTTCAAGGGCCAGGCGAAGTTCTCGTCGTGGCTCTACCGCATCACGCTGAATCTGTGCCGCGACTGGATGCGGCGTGAGCGCCGGGCGCCGTTCGTGCAGCCGCCCGAGGGCGTGGACGTCGCGGATCTGGTGTCGGCCGAACTCAGTCCGACCGAGTCGATGGAAGATGTCATCGGGCGGAAGGACCTGGGACGGCACGTGGCGAAGGCGATGAGCGCGCTGCCGGAAGAACAGCGGTCGGCCATCCTGCTGAAGGAATACCACGGTCTCACGTTCCAGGAGATCGCGGAACTGCAGGGTTGCCCGCTGAGCACGGTGAAGACGCGCTTGTATCAGGGGCTGACGGTGCTCCGGCGCGAACTCGAGCGGAGCGGTGTGAAGCCGGCGCTGCCGGCAGGTGGATCATCATGAGCGTTGAACGGTTCTGCGGTGACAGCGATGTCCTGATGTCGTACCTCTACGACGAGGGCGACCAGGCCACGCGCCAGGCCTTCGAAGCGCATCTGGCGTCCTGTGCGGCGTGCGCGCGCGAGGTGGACGGGTTGCGCGGGGTGCGGAGCGGCCTCGCCGCCTGGACGCCGCCCGAGACGGTGCTCGATTTCCAGATCGTGCGGCGGCCGGCTGCGGCGCCGGCGCGGCGGCCCGCGTGGTTTGCCATCCCGGCGCTGCCGGTGTGGGCGCAGTTCGCGGCGGCGTCGCTCGTCGTGGGCGTCGCCGTGGGCATTTCGGGTCTCGAAGTCCGGTACGACGCGTCGGGAATGACGGTGCGGGCGGGTTGGACAAAGCCGGCCGCTGTCCCGGTGCAGGTGCAGGCGGCGGCTGACGGGAAGGCCGTGCCGGCGGCGGCCGTGCCGGCCCCACGCCAGGCGGGTGTGCAGCGGGCCGGCTCGGCCGCTGCCGCCGACGAAGCGCCGTGGCGGGCGGAATTCGCCGCGCTCGAGCAGCGTGTGATGCAGCAGGCGCGGCAGCAGAACGGGGCCGGTGCGCGGCAGGCGTCGCTGGGGGCCGGGCCGGCGATGAGCGACGACGCGTACCTGGCAAAGGTGCGCGAGTTGATCTCGGCGAGCGAGTCGCGCCAGCAGCGCGAGCTGGCCATGCGCCTGACGCAGGTCGTGCGCGACTTCGACACGCAGCGCCGCGGAGATCTCGCGAGAGTGGCCAACGGGTTCGGCGCGCTCGAAGGCCGGACGGGCGCCGCGGTGGCGCAGCAGCGGGAGCTGCTGAACTACCTCGTGCGTGTGTCGCAGACGCAGAAGTAGCCGCAGGAGGAACGACGTGAGCGTGCGAGGCTGGTGCCGGGGGATCGTCGTCGTGGCGTGCGGATGGGCGTTGGTGACGCCTGCGCTGGCCCAGCAGCGGCAGGCGGCCGCGGCGCCCTCCAAGGCCGACCCGCAGGAGAAGGCGCGCTTCGAAATCGCCGTGATGGAAAGCGTCCTCGAGACCGCCGTCCAGCGGGGCGGCATGCAGATGACGCGCCAGTGGCGGTCGGCGGCGCCGGAAATGCTGCTGGTGGGCGGGGCGGCCCGCGCGCGCGGGTTCCGCCTCGACGGCTACGGCGTCTTCTTCGTCGTCGACGTGCCGGCGCTCAGCCGGACCGTCGTCTGGACGTGGCGGATGATGGATCGCGAATCCGGCGTGGCGGAGGCGGACGTCCAGTCGCTGCGCAAGCTCGTGGGCGGTGTGACGGACCCGGGACAGCGCAAGGAGTTCGAGCAGGCCATCCGGCGCATCGAAGCCAAGGTGGCGCCGCTCTCGAGGCTGGTCGATCCCAATGCCGGCGCCGCCGGCACGGCCCGTCCGGGTGCGGCCACGAGCGCGGCCGTCGCGATGCCGGGGGCGCCGGCCGCCCCGCCGCTCGACATGACGACGGACCCGAACGAAGCCTACACGACGGTGGTCAAGGATGCGCTGATCGACGCCATGCTGGACCACAGCCAGGCCCTGCAGGTGAGCCCCGACGAGTCGCTCACCGTGGCCGCGCGCGACAACACCGCGCGGTCCATCGACGGCGACGACGCGGGTGATGCGATGACGATCTTCATCCGCATCAAGGGCAGCGATCTGCAGGCGCTGCGGGCCGGGCGGCTCACCCGCGAGGAGGCGCGCAAGCGGGTCGAGATTCGCGAGTATTGATATAGTGGAACCTTTCACGCCGGCCTGGTGCCTAATGACCGCAGGTGCGCCATGAAACTTCCACGACGATCCTCCATCGCGGTCCTGCTGGCCACGGTGCTCGCGCTGGCCGGCTGTGCCGGTTCGACCATTGACGTCGCCGCCACCATCACGATCACCAACATCGCCACGGGCTGGTTCGACGCGGGCGTCACGGGCGGCACGAACAAGCTCGTGCCGAGCGCCTCGTTTACCGTCACCAACGGGGGATCGAAGGCGCTGGGCGCGCTCCAGGTCTTCAGCGTGTTCCGGTTCGTCGGCGAGTCCGAAGAACTCGGGTCGTCGATGGTCATCCTGGCGGGCGCTGATGCGCTTGGTGCCGGCGCGACCAGCAAGCAGCTCACCGTTCGAGGTGTCTGGGGCTTTACCGGCCAGCAGCCGCGCGCCCAGATGCTGATGCACCGGTCGTTCAAGGACGCGCGCGTCGAGATCTTCGCGAAGTACGGCGCGGGCCAGTTCACCAGGCTGACCGAAGTCCCGATCCGCCGCCAGATCCTGACGCAGTAGCCGGAAGCGGGGCGGGTCCCGGCCCCGGCCGCCTACGCGCCCCTGACCAGCGGCACGAAGCGCACGGGGATCACCGTGCGCTCGCTGATCGTTCCCGCCGCGTCCTTTTCAATCACCTTCAGGTACTGCGTGGCGCCGGCCGGGCCGACCGGGATGACCAGCCGGCCGCCCGGGCCGAGCTGCGCGACGAGAGCGGGAGGCACTTCGCGCGGTGCGGCCGTCACGAGAATCACGCCGAACGGCGCCAGCTCAGGCCAGCCGAGCGCCCCGTCGCCCGGACGGATGGTGACGTTGCCGAATCCCAGGCGCGCGAGCCTGTCGCGGGCGCTGGTTGCCAGATCATCGATGACTTCCACGCTGTAGACGTGATTGACCAGCGTGGACAGCACCGCGGCCTGGTAGCCCGAGCCGGTGCCGATTTCGAGGGCGCGGTCGGACGGCGCGGGACGCGCCAGCTCGGTCATCAGCGCGACGATGAACGGCTGCGAGACTGTCTGCCCGTGACCGAGCGGGACCGGCGCATCGGCGTGGGCCCGGGAACGCTCGTCGGCGGGCACGAACGCGTGGCGCGGGACGTCCCGCATCGCGGCCAGCACGGCGGGGTTCGCGATGCCGCGGGCCGCAATCTGGTCGCGAACCATGGCTGCGCGTGCGGCCGCGTGGCCGTCGGGCTCCGGCATATAATGCGGGCGTGCCTCACTCATCTTCGCCCGACCAGGGTCTCGAACGCCGGCTCGGTCCTCTCGACGCGGCCGCGATCGTCATTTCCAATGTCATTGGCGTCGGCATCTTCATCACGCCTGCGTTCATTGCCCACCTGGTGCCGCACCCGATGTATTTCCTCGGCGTGTGGCTCGGCGGCGGCCTGCTGGCATTCATGGGCGCGCTCGCCTACGCCGAGCTCGGCGCGCTCCGGCCCCGTTCCGGCGGCGAGTATGTGTACCTGCGCGAAGGCTACGGCCCGCTGGCGGCGTTCCTCACGGGCTGGACGTCGTTCGTCGCGGGGTTTGCGGGCGCGATTGCCGCGAGCGCCCTCGGTGCGGCCGATTACCTCGGGCGCTTCCTCCCGATCGCCGGTGACGCGACGCCGCTGCTCACGATTCCGCTGCCGTACCTGCCGATTGTATTCTCGCCGAGGACGCTCGTCGCGCTGACGATGATCGTCGGCCTGGCGCTCGTCCACATCCGGGGCCTGGGGCCGGGCCGGCTGGTCCAGAATACGCTCGCCGTCATCAAGGTGGGCGCACTGGCGCTGTTCGTGGCGGTGGGCATCGGCCTCGGGCGCGGGAGCTTCGCGAACGTGCAGGCGGCGGCGCCCATGGGTGCCACATTCAACTGGTCGCTGGCGTTCATTGTCGTGATGTTTTCGTACAGCGGCTGGAACGCCGCGGCGTACGTGGCCGAGGAAATCCGCGATCCCGGCCGCAACGTGCCCCGGGCGCTGGCGATTGGGACGGTGGCCGTGGTGCTGCTGTACCTCGGCCTGAACTTCCTCTACGTCTACGCCGTGCCGATCGGGGAGATCGGCGCGCAGGGGCAGGCGGAGATCGCGATGGAGACCGCGCGCCGGCTGATCGGCCCGGGCGCGGCCACGCTGCTCGGCGGCCTCGCGGTCGTCGTGCTGCTCGGCAGCCTGAGCGCCATGACCATCGCGGGCCCGCGGGTCTACTTCGCGATGGCGCGCGACGGCGCGTTCTTCCCGGCGGCGGCGCGCGTCCATCCGCGCTTCCATACGCCGTGGGTCGCGATTCTCGCGCAGGCGGTGTGGAGCACGCTGCTCGTCCTGACCAATACGAAGGATCAACTCGCGGAGTACACGGGATTCGCGGTCCTGCTGTTCTCGGCGGTGGCCGTCAGCACGATCTTCATCCTGCGCTGGCGCAATCCGTCCGAACCGCGCCCGTTCAAGGCGTGGGGTTACCCGGTGGCGCCGGCGATCTTCGTGATCGCGTCGCTCGTCATCATGGTCAACGCCATCGCGGGCAGGCTGGGGCCGTCCCTCTACGGCGCGATCATCATCGCGCTGGGCGTGCCCGTCTACTTCGTGTTCAAGATGCGCACAAAGGCCGGGGGAGCCTCGTAGCCGGCGCGTTGGGGCGCCGGCCGGGCTACTCGGCCTGGAGCGCCCGAATCGGATCGAGCGTGGCGGCCTTGTGCGCGG
>Ga0334722_10002749_pt1 | contig 19511 bp, 19 predicted proteins | sample C3_bottom_MG_FD_207210 | JGI IMG/M metagenome (GOLD analysis project Ga0334722, IMG submission 207210) | Sediment microbial communities from Yellowstone Lake, YNP, Wyoming, USA - C3_bottom | ecosystem: Environmental > Aquatic > Freshwater > Lake > Sediment | place: USA: Wyoming | collected...
CGACCGGCCCCTCGTAAGCGTCCACGTGCGGCGCGGGGACTATGTCACGCACGACAATCTGAACCTCTGCTCGCCGCGCTACTACGAAAACGCCGCGCGGGCACTCGCGGAAGCCGGGATCGAGCCCCCGCGTTACCTCGTCTTTTCCGACGACGCCGAGTACTGCCGCAGGGAGCTGGGGTCGTCCATGGCGGGAGCCTTGGTTGTCGACTGGAATCGCGGCAGCGAAAGCTGGCAGGACATGGCGATGATGGCTGCCTGCGACCTGCACATCATCGCCAACTCGTCCTTCAGCTGGTGGGGCGCCTGGCTAGACGAGAAGCCCGGAAGACGGGTGATCGCGCCGGGGATCTGGAACAGGCGCGAGCTCTACGATCGGGACCATTACTATTCATACACCTTCGGCGACATCGTGCCGGAATCCTGGGAGCGTGCGGCACCATGAGTTCGGAGTCATTGGTCTCGGTGCTGATGGGCGCCTACAACTGCGCCCCTACCCTGGGGGCGAGCATCGAGTCGATCCTCCTGCAGGATCATCGGAATCTCGAGCTCCTGGTCTGCGACGACGGCTCCAGCGACGGTACGGCAGCGGTGATCGCCGATTGGGCGGGGCGCGACGGACGCGTGAGGGCCCTCGGCAACGAGAGGAACCGGGGTCTCGCGTACACGCTGAACCGTTGCATCGCGGCCGCGGGCGGAGCGTACCTGGCGCGTATGGACGGGGACGACCTCGCCCACTCGGACCGCTTTTCAAAGCAACTCGCCTTTCTCGAGGCCCATCCCGAACTCGGATTTTGCGGATCCTCCATCCGGCTCTTCGACGAGGGCGGGGTTTGGGGGGAGGTAGCCTACGCGGAGAAGGTGGAGGCGCGAAACTTCCTCTTCGGAAATCCCTTCGCCCACCCCACGATCATGTTCCGCGCGAGCTGCCTGCGCGGAACCGGCGGCTATGACGAGGACCCGAAGGTGGGTCGCTCCGAGGACTACGCCCTCTTCATGGATCTCCAGGCCTCGGGCCTGCGGGGGGGGAACCTGACCGAGCCCCTCCTCGATTACCGGGAGGACAGGACAGGCTATCGTAAGCGCAGGTTCCGTTTCGCGCTGTGCGAGGCGAGGGTCAGGGCCCGGGGCTACAGAAAACTGGGACTTCTCCCCACCGGGCTTCCCTTCATCCTCAAGCCCATTCTCCTCGGGCTCCTGCCCAAGGCGCTCTATCTCAGGTTGAGGCGCAGCCTCCACGGAAAGTCATAACTATGAACTTCTTGGTACCGGACACCAGGCTGGCGGGCGACACGCCGCTTAGGCAGGCGCAATTGGTGATGCTCAGGCTCCTCAAGGCCTTTCACCAGCTCTGCGAGGAGGAAGGCCTTCGCTATTGGCTGGACGCGGGGACCCTCCTGGGCGCGGTGAGGCACGGAGGCTTCATCCCCTGGGACGACGATATCGACGTCCTCATGCCGAGGGAGGACTACCTGCGGTTTTGCGCGCTGGCGCCCGAGGCCCTCCCCCCCGACATGTTCTTCCAGAGCCCCGAGACCGATCCGGGCTTCGTCTGCCCCTGGGTGAAGATCCGCGACCGCTACAGTCATCTCGTGGAATCCACCGGTCCCTATCCCTATTCCCAGGCCATTTTCATCGACATCTTTCCCGCGGTCAGAGAGACCCGGCGGCAATTGGCATGGAGGACCTTCTATCCCCTCTTGGCGCCCCTTTCCAAGCGACCTGAGCCCGTCATCGGGGCATTGGCTCCGCTCAGCGCCGCGAAACGCCTCGTCGTCGGGGGGCTCCAATATGCCTTCCTCGCGCTCATGGGCCTGAGTCCGCTTCGGCGAGCCTTTCTGGACTACGTGGGAGGGGGCAGGGCCGATTGGACCTACGAGCCACCGATCCGCTATACGAACCATCTCAGGGACGAGGATATCTTCCCCTTGAAGTCGATCCGCTTCGAAGATGCCGAATTCTGGGGCCCGGCCAATCCCCAAGGCTATCTCCGCGACTATTTCGGGGACTTTATGACGCTTCCACCCCCGGAGAAGCGGAGGAGCGAGCACAACGTGGACGCCATCTTTCCCACGGGTCCCAATCCGCATCGGAGCGGGCTCGAATGGACGAAGGGCGGAACGAGCGCGCAGGGTAGGGGTCGATGAACCGCTACCTCATCACGGGGGCTTCTGGCTTCGTAGCCCGGCATTTTCTCTCACTCCTCGACGAGGTCGAGGCCGGGGCCGAGATCCTTTGCACCGACAAGGCCGCGAGCGCCTCGATCCAGTCGCGGCAATTCGAGTCGCTCGATCTTCTCGATCGCGAGGGGGTGGGACGACTCATGGCCGACTTTCGCCCCACCCGCATCGCGCACTTCGCCTCGTTCAGCAGCGTGGCCGAAAGCTGGCGGGAGCCGGCGAAGTCATTTTCCAACAATACCGACGTGTTTCTGAATTTGCTCGAAGCGGTCAGGACCTTGGCCCTGCCCTGTCGCATCCTGTCGGTGGGTTCCTCGGAGGAATACGGGGATGTCGATCCCTCCCGCCTTCCGCTCCGCGAGGACGCACCCCTCAATCCGATCAGTCCCTATGCCGTGGCGCGCGTGGCCCAGGGCGGCCTTTCCAGGATCTACGCCCGATCCTATGGCCTCGATATCGTCATAACACGGTCTTTCAACCACATCGGGCCCGGCCAGCGGACGGACTTCGTGGTGCCTTCCTTGATCGCGCAGTTTCTGGCGGCAAAGGGCACGTCGATCGAGCTTACGGTCGGGGATGTCGCGATCGTGCGGGATTTCCTGGATGTGCGCGATGTGGCGCGCGCCTATCATGCCCTTTTCGAGAAAGGAAGGGCGGGCGAGACCTACAATGTCTGTTCGGGGCGGGGCGTTACCATCGCCTACCTGATCGCCGCCATCGCGAAGGCCGCGGGCAAGGCCTATTCCCTAAAGGTGGACGAGGATCGCATCCGGCCCAGGGACAACCGGGCCATCGTCGGAGACTGCCGCAAGATCCGCAAGGAATTGGGGTGGCAAGCATCCATCCCCTTGGAGCGATCAATCGCGGATATCCTGGCAAGCTTGAGGGCGTCGTGATGAGGGACTTCAGGGGCCTGCTTCGGGCCGGCAAAGCGCTCTACCTCGATTCGCCGCGCCAGGACAGGGAGGCACGCAACACCCTCGCGGAGCTCGAACGAAGCTCGGGCGTAGCGGTGGAGTACGGCCTGGGAACGCCGCAATCGAGTTCCCTGCCCATCGATGTACTCATTCCCGTCATCGACAAGGACGCCGACAGCCTGCCTTTCGTCATCGATTCCGCGCGCACCGAGCTCAGACATCCGCTGGGAACCATCTTTCTCGTCTGTCCCGAGGCGAGCCCGCGCATCAAGGAAATCGCCCGCGATCGCTCGTGCACGACCATCGACGAAGCGGGACTCCTCCCCATCGGAAAGAAGGATATCGCATACGCGCCGAAGGGCGTGAACCGTTCCGGCTGGATCTACCAGCAATTCCTGAAGTGGTGCGGTGATTCCTTCGTATCCCAGCGCCATTATCTCATCCTCGATTCCGACACCGTGCTGATCCGGCCTCATGTGTTCGAGGCCGAGGGCCGACAGATTTTCGACTGCTGCGACGAGGTGCATCATCCCTACTTCGCCGCCGCGGAGCGCGTGCTCGGGCGACGCCCGAGCTCGAGCGTCTCGTTCACGAGCCACCATGCGCTCATCGACCTGGGCGTCATGGCCGAACTCAAGGCCGAGCTCGAGGCAAGGCATGGGAGGGCCTGGTACGAGGCCATCATCCGTTGTCTCGACCCGCAGGAAATATCGTCCCATTCGGACTATGATACCTACGGTTTCCACTACTTCGAACGACACCGAGAGGCCATGAAGGTTCGATACTGGTACAACAAGAGCCTGCGCCGCGCCGACCTCACGGATCTCGAAGGTCTCAAGAAGATCTACAAGAGCCGGTACAGGACGCTGTCCTTCCACGAGCACCGGAAATAGATGCGGCGCGCAACCATTGTCCAGGTCCACCTCGGGAAGGAACTGCCACCCTACGTCGCGAACCAGCTCCGGCAGAGCCGGATCCTCAATCCTTCCGAGAATATCTGCTTGCTGATCGATTCTGCGGTGGACTACGAGGGTGCGACGATGCGGGAGCTCGGCGTCACGGTCGTCTTGGTGGACCGTCTCGCAAAGAGCCGGAATCACGCACGCTTCGCCCGCTGGAACCAGTTTCGACGCAACGAGCGAGGGCGATTCTGGCGCTACGCCTTCGAGCGCTTTTTTGCCATCGAGACCTTCCTTGAAGCCTGCCCCCGCGAAGACATCGTGCATCTCGAAAACGACGTAATGCTCTACGCGCGGCTGGAAAGCCTGCTGCCGAAGCTGCGCGAGGGCCCGGGAGGCATCAAGCTGACGATGGACTCGGAGCGGCGCTGCATCCCTGGATTCGTCTATATCCGCGACCGCAGCGCCCTCGCGGCGATGAACGAGGCCCTGCTCCGACGATCCTTGCGCAAGCGCCACAACGACATGGAAGCCCTCGCGCTCTATCTCCGCGAGGAGGGCAGCGAGGCCTGTTCGGCCCTGCCCGTCGTGCCGGAGGGCTACCGGAAAGAGCACGGACTCAGGGACGTCGCCGGACGCGAAGGCACGAGCCCTTGGTATGACGAGGAATTCCCCCGCTACGGCGGGGTTTTCGACGCGGCCGCTTTGGGTCAATTCCTGGGCGGCATCGACAGGATCCACCAGGACGGAGACAGCCGCGGTTTCGTCAACGAGACGGCCGTCTACGACCCGCGGCTCTTCGACTTGCATTGGCGGAAGGACGATGGTCTGCTCTTCCCCTACGGACGCGTGAAGGGCCTCGAGTTCCCCCTTTTCAACCTCCACATCCATTCCAAACAATTGGAAGAGTTTTCGTCGGAACGGGGCGCATCATCGACTTTGCCGTGAATTTTGACGCTGAAATCCCCGACCTGCGCCCGGAGGGCGACAGCGACCTGCGTTCTTGCCAGCTCGTCATGCTCCGGTTGCTCAGGATCTTCGATCGGATCTGTCGTGACGCGGGGCTGCGCTACTGGCTCGACTCGGGCACGCTGCTCGGGGCGGTGCGTCACGGGGGCTTCATCCCCTGGGACGACGATGTCGACGTGAAGATGCCGATCGAGGACTACCGGCGTTTCCTCGCCCTCGCGCCGGCGGCCCTGCCCTACGATATCTTCCTCCAGACCAAGGAAAGCGACCCGGCCCACGGGGTGAGCTGGGCCAAACTCAGGGACCGCTTCAGCTACCTCGACGACACGGGAAGGCCCGAGGCCTACGCCCAGGGCATCCCGATAGACATCTTTCCCGCGCGTCTCATGACGAGGCGCCAGCATCGCCTACGGAAGTTCTTCGCCCTCTTGCCGCCCTACGATTTAGGCCCGGCCTGGCCTCAGCCTCGCTGGTCGCCGGCACACAGGCTCTACAGCGGGGCCTTCGCGGTGGCCCAGTGGCTCAGCCGTCCCCTCCTCAGGATGGGGCCGATCGCCAGGGCCTTCGCGGCCTGGGGCGAGGGAGGTGAAATAGTCTGGGCCAACGAGTATCCGATCGAGTGGATGCGCGAGGCCTGGACTCCGGAAACGATCTTTCCCCTCGGGCAGGTCACTTTCGAGGGCCACGAGTTCCTGGCGCCGGCCGATCCGGCGGGCTACCTCGCGACCATGTACGGCCCCGCCTACATGACGCCGCCGCCCGAGGGCGAGCGAGGCGCGCATTCAGTCACCGCCTATCACATCACCGGCCCGAACCCGCATTTCTCGGGGCTGAGATGGGAGGACTTCGCCGAGAAGAGACGATCCACGGCGAAGCCGACCGCGCCAAGCAGGCAGGGATGAGAATCCTCCACGTCGTCACGAACGCGGATCTCGGAGGAGCGCCTAGGGTCGTTACCGAGCTCGCGAAGCGAGCCGTCGCGGCCGGGCATGTGTGCGGGGCGGCTTCGATGCCGCAGGGGCCCTTCTGGGAACAGCTCGACGAGAGGGTCGAGCGATTGCCTCTCTTCCAGCTTCGGCGCGAGATAGATCCCCTCCACGACCTGGCCGCCTACTTCGAACTCAGGCGCCTGTTTCGAACCTGGCGCCCCGACATCATCCATCTCCACTCCTCCAAGGCGGGGGTGCTGGGAAGATTGGCCGCGGGAAGGCTCTCGGGCCGTGTCGTCTACACGATCCACGGTTTCGACACCATCCTTAAGAGCCACCGCATCTTCCTGCCCCTCGAACGGCTCCTGTCCGGGCGCTGCGGGGCGATCGTGCCTGTCTCGGACTACGACAAAAGAAACCTCGCGGCTTCGGGCATCGTGGGAAGGATCGAGCTCATCCGGAACGGGGCGAGCGACCGCCTGACCACCGAGCCGAAGAAGGCCGAGGCCGCGGAGAGACTCAGAGCCGCGAAGGCCAGCGGAGCCCTGGTGGTGCTCTCGATAGCGCGCCTGGCACCGCCGAAACGCTTCGACCTCTTCCTCGAGACCGCGCGCGCCTTTTCTTCCGCGGCGGGGCGGTTCTTCTGGATCGGAAACAGGGAAGCCGTCGATCCGGGCGGGCTCCCAGCCAATGTCGAGGTCCTCGGCGAGCTCGCGGAGGCCGGGGACTACATCAAGCTCGCCGATGTCTTTTTGCTTTTGTCCGACTACGAGGGCCTTCCGATGTCGATCATCGAGGCCCTCTCCTCCGGAAGGCCCGTCGTGGCCTCGAGAGTGGGCGGTATCGGAGAGCTCGTGGACGCGGGGTGCGGCAGGCTCGTGGAGAACGAGGCGCCCGCCGTCATCGACGCAATTCGGGGAATGCTGAGGGACGGACCGTGGCGCGAGGAACTGGGGAAGGCCGCCCGGCGAAAGTACGACGACGAGGCAGGCGCCGAGGCCATGGCTCGGCGCTATCAGGATCTCTATGCGAAGCTGGTGACGCTGTCACCCCGAGCCTAAGGAAGAGTAGAGGACCATGCGCAAGACCCACAAGCGAAGACAGGTCGCCCTCCTTCTCGCCGATATCGTCCTCCTGTACGCGGCCCTGCTCCTGGCCCTCATCATCAGAAGGGGGGAATTCCCCTCGATCTGGTCGATGCAGGAGCACCTCCGTTATTTCACCGTGATCTTCGTCGGCTGGATCCTCGTGTTCTACACGATCGGGATGTACAGGCTCGAGCTTCCCTTCGACAATCTCGATTTCGTGAAGAGGCTGGGGATAGGGGCCCTGATCGCGGGGCTCGCGAGCGCCGCCTATTTCTACATCCTCCCCGATACTTCCATCGAACCCAAGACCGTCCTCCTAATCTTCATCATCCTGTACTCGGCGATCTTCCTCGGCTGGCGTTACGCCTACAGCAGGACGAGGAGACATGGAAGGCAGAGGATAGGCGTGGGCTTCATCGGCTTCGGCCCCGACTCGCGCAATATGGCGCGGGAATTGAAGCTCCGCCCGGCCCTCGGTTACGACGCCCGCTTTGCCTATGAAGAGAACCAGGGGGTCACCGACCCGGAGCTTCCCGTCATCCATGCAGCCCCGATGATCAGGCTTTTCGTCGAGGACAGCGACGCCAACCTTCTCGTCATATCGGGAGACCGCGAGCTCGATGCCGAGCTCTGCCGCGAGCTTTATGGCCTTCTCGACCGGAGGGTGCGCTTCATACGACTTCCGGACTTCTACGAGCTTATCCTACGGCGCGTGCCCGTGGGCTCGATCAACGAGACCTGGTTCCTCGAAAACATCGACCTCAAGGCCAAGGTGCCCTATGAGGCGGTGAAGCGCGTGACCGACATCTTCCTGGCCATCCTCGTGTTCATCGTGACCTCGTGGCTCTGGCCCCTCGTGGCCCTGGGCATCAAGCTGGAGAGCAGGGGCCCGGTCTTTTTCAGCCAGAAGAGGCTCGGTCGTTTCGACCGGCCCTTTACCATGGTGAAGTTCAGGACTATGAGGGTGGAGGGGAACGATCAATCGCCCACGGGCCTCGGGGACAGCAGGATCACCGGACTGGGCCGTTTTATCAGGGCGACCCGCATCGACGAGCTGCCCCAAATCCTCAATATTATCCGGGGCGAAATGAGCTTCGTCGGCCCGCGACCCGAGCGGCCCGAACTCGCGACCGAGCTCGAGCGGGCCATCCCCTACTACAGGCAGCGGCACCTCGTGAAGCCGGGGATAACCGGCTGGGACCAGGTTTCGGGGGAGTACCACTCCCCCTCGATCGAGGACACGAACAAGAAGCTCCAATACGACCTCTACTATCTCAAGAACATGTCGCTCTACCTGGACATCTCGATCTTCTTCAAGACCATCGTCACGGTCGTGCAGAGGGAGGGGCGATGAGGCATCGCGAGAAACACCTGATCCATTATGAGTGCCGTCGTGGCGGCTTCCTCTACTTCAAGCCAGAATCAAAAGAGACGCATCGATGAACTACCTGCAACCCCTCGTCCCCTCCTTTATCGCGGCCTTCATCTCCATGATCCTGGTGCCCCTGATCATCAGGCTGGCACATCGAAAGGGCTGGTTCGACGATCCCAACGACCCGCGCAAGATCCATACCGGGAAGATCCCGCGCCTGGGCGGACCGGCCATGTTCCTGTCATTCTTCGCAGCCCTCTGCGTCATCGAGGCCATGAACGGGGGGAGGGACTGGGCCACCCTGTCGATGATCATCGGAGGAGGGCTGGCGTTGCACCTCGTCGGGCTTCTGGATGACTTCAAGAACCTTCGGGCACGCTTCAAGTTCCTCGTACAGCTCCTAGCCGCGATCGGTGTAGTACTCGCAGGCTATTCCTTCGACCGTCTCTATCTACCCTTCCTGGCCGAGCCGATACAGTTGGGGCTGGCCGGGGCTGTGATCACAGTGATCTGGATAGCCGGCATCGCGAATGCCATCAATATGATCGACGGATTGGACGGTTTGGCGGGAGGAATCAGCCTCATCGCTTCCATCGCCTATGGCGCCATCTACCTCTCGCTCGGGATTCCCTTCATGGCAGCCGTTTCCTTCGCTCTGACGGGGGCGATCATCGGCTTCCTCTTTTTTAACCTGCCTCCGGCACGCATCTTCATGGGGGATTCGGGAAGTCTTTTTTTAGGTTTCATCCTGGCCGTGATTCCCCTCGTCGGAGCCACGCAAGCTCCGGCCGCCCTGGGTGTTCTGCCCTCGGCGACGATCTTGGCAATTCCGATCTTCGACGTCTTCGCGGCTATCATCCGAAGACGGCGGAGGAGGGTCCACGTCATGAGTCCCGACCGGGAGCACCTTCACCACAAGCTCATGGACTTCGGACTCGACACGAGGCAGATACTCGCCCTCGTCTATTCGGTGTGTATCGCCCTCGGGGCAGTGGCGGCATCGACCGGAGTGATAGGGGAAGTGGCCACCTTTCTGGCCCTCGCAGCTGCGCTCGTCGCCCTGGCTTGCGGGTTCGTTTTTCTCCATTTCGCGAAGGAAAGGGCGCTGAATGCCGAAACAAGCAAATAGACCTGAGTTCAGGAGTCAGACATGAAGGGTATCATTCTCGCTGGCGGGACAGCGACACGGCTCTTCCCGGCAACACGGGCAATTTCAAAGCAGCTCCTGCCCGTCTACGACAAACCGATGATCTACTATCCCCTCTCCACTCTCATGCTCGCGGGGATACGGGAAGTGCTGGTCATATCCACGCCGCGGGATCTGCCGCAATTCAAAGAGTTGCTCGGCGACGGGAGTGACATAGGCATGCGATTTTCCTACGCCGTGCAGGAAAAGCCGCGAGGTCTGGCAGACGCCTTCCTCGTTGGAGAAGGGTTTATAGGAAAAGACTCTGTCGCCCTGGTGCTCGGCGATAATATCTTCTATGGACAGGGATTCTCCAGCATGCTTGAGCGGGCTGCTTCACGGAAGGCGGGAGCCACTATCTTCGGCTACCCGGTAAAGGATCCGCGGGCTTACGGAGTTGTCGAGTTCGACGGCACTGGCAAGGCCCTCTCCATAGACGAAAAACCCGCACAGCCCAAATCAAACTACGCCGTTCCAGGTCTGTACTTCTACGATAACGAGGTCATAGCTATAGCCAAGGGGGTCAAGCCCTCGGCTCGGGGAGAGATCGAGATTACCAGCGTCAACAACGAATACTTAAAGCGTGGGAGCTTGCAGGTGGAGATTTTCGGGCGCGGTTTTGCCTGGCTCGATACGGGGAACCCGACCGATCTCCTCGAGGCTGCCAACTTCGTCGAAACCGTGCAGCGCAGACAGGGGCTCTATATCGCCTGTATCGAAGAGATCGCCTTTCACAAAGGCTGGATAGGCCGTGATAGCCTTCTTTCGACTGCCTCTACACTAAAGACCGAATACGGAGAATATCTCCGCTACATCGCGGGGTAGCAAAAGATGCCCTTCACATTTAGATACGGTTCGATACCTGGACTCATGATTGTCGAACCGCGCAGATTTCAAGATGAACGCGGTTTCTTCATGGAGACGTGGCAAGCCTCAGATTTCATCAAGGCTGGGATTCCAGGCCCCTTCCTGCAAGACAATCACTCCAGCTCGGCCAGGGGGACTGTGCGGGGAATGCATTTTCAGAGAGCGCCCCACGCTCAGGGCAAACTCGTTCGTGTGGTTAGGGGAGCCGCCTGGGACGTTGCGGTGGATCTCCGGGACGGATCCTCTCACTTCGGAACTTGGCAGGCGATGGAATTATCCGCCGAGAATGGCCTGTTGCTCTATATCCCACCGGGCTTCGCCCATGGTTTCTTGGCGCTCGAGGAGGGCACTGAACTCCTTTACAAGTGTACGGCGGAATACCACGCCGCAAGCGAGGGCGGGATTCGCTGGGATGATCCGGGAATTGGCATAAGTTGGCCCCTTTCTGAAGTGCTTGTGTCTTCCAAAGACACCGCACTTCCCCCCTTCGACTTGCGTGGTGGATATTTCACTATCGAGGCTCCAGGGTGAACTGCTGATAGCTAGCATCATGTTGAATCTTTTCGAATGACTGAGGCTTTTGAGTTGGACGATATTCGATGAAGGAAGACTTGAGATATATTGAACAGCGATCTGATCGGTACTGGTCTCTTCAAGGCCACCACTTTTGCCGAAAGAGAAGCGCGACTATTTGTTTTTGACGGATACTTTGCTCGCGAGGAACTAACCATACCATTGCAGTCGAGCTCTTTTTGAAAACAATACCTGAGGATAGACCCGATGTTAACCTTAGCCCTGATTGGTTGTGGCCGCATTAGTTTTAAGCACGTGGAGGCGGCGGTCAAGAATGCCGATAAGATTCGGCTAATCGCGACTTGCGACCCTCGGATCGATCGCGCCGAAGAAAAGGCTGCCGATTACCGAAAGGCCTTTCCGGCTGCGAAGGTCGCCATCTACGCCGACTACCGCCAAATGCTCGAGAAGGAAAGGCCTGACATCTGTGCTATTGCGACCGAGTCCGGTTACCATTCGCGGATTTCCATGGACTGCTCGGCCGCTGGCGCTCACGTGATTTGCGAGAAGCCGATGGCGCTCTCTACCACAGACGCGGATGCGATGATAGCTGCTGCGCTTGCGGCGGAGAAAAAGCTCGCCGTCTGTTTTCAGAACCGCTTCAATGCCCCCGTGCAAAAAGCGCGAAAGGCGCTCGATGCCGGGCGATTCGGAAGGATGCTCCACGGCTCGATACAGGTGCGCTGGAACCGGAACGAAGCATACTACGCAGAAGCGCCATGGCGCGGTACCTGGGCTCTCGATGGCGGCACGCTGATGAACCAGTGCACCCACGGTATCGATCTGCTTCAGTGGATGATGGGCGAGGATGCGGTGCGTGTGCATGCCGTGACACGCCGCTATCTGAGGAAGATCGAGGCCGAGGATTTCGGCGCCGCGATCATCGAGTTCGGGAGCGGGGCGGTCGGAATAATCGAAGGTACCGCTGACGTCTATCCGACAAACCTGGAAGAGTCGCTTTCGCTTTTTGGCTCGAGCGGGACGGCTGTCATAGGGGGCCTTGCGATAAATCGCATTCAGGTTTGGCGCTTCGCTGATTCCGATGAGATCGGTGATCCCGAGGAGCTGGTCCTTAATCCGAACGAGTTGGATCCACCAACCGTCTATGGATTTGGCCACTCGGCGCTATATGCAGATTTTCTTGATGCCATCTCGGCAAATCGAGAGCTCTTGGTGAACGGGAGCAAAGGCAGGAAAGCTCTCGAGATCATACTGGCCATATACCAGTCGCAGAAGCTAGGTCGGGCTATTGATCTTCCGAGCGTCTTTTCGACAAGCGACATGACAAGCGCGGATTTGACTCCCTGCAAACGAGGATAAGCAGATGCAAGTTCCTTTTTACACCTCTACGCGCGAGTACCTCGCGAGAAAAGCCGAGTTCGACGCGGCTGTACAAGGAGTCATGTCCCGGGGCGATTTTATTCTTGGTGGCGAGGTGGCCGAGTTCGAACGCGAGGCCGCAGCCTGGCTCGGGGTGAAGCATGCAATTGGCGTGGCATCCGGATCTGACGCTCTCGTCATCGGCGCGGATATCTTGGGTTTCCGCTCCGGGGTCGAGGTCTTAACACCGACCTTCACTTTCTTCGCATCCACGAGCTGCGTAGCTCGAGTAGGCGGGAAGCCAGTATTCGTCGATCTTGACGAGGAGACGCTCAATATGGATCTGGCCGATGCGGAGCGGCGCCTCACGAAGGCGACGAAAGGTATCATCCCGGTCCATCTTTTCCTCCAGGCTACTCCAATGGCTACGGTCTTGGAGCTGGCCTCTTCCGCGGGCCTCAGTATCCTCGAGGATGCAGCCGAAGCTTGGGGGATGGGCTGCAGCGTCCAAGGGGTCTGGAGGAAGGCCGGTACAATTGGCGACATCGGCATTTTTTCATTCTTCCCGACGAAGACCCTCGGTGCCTACGGCGATGCCGGGCTAATGGTGACCGACGATGACGAGCTGGCCCGAAAGATCCGGAGCTACCGCGTCCATGGCTCAGTCCAGAAGTACAGCCATGATTATGTAGGCTACAACTCGCGCCTTGATACTCTTCAAGCCGCCATACTACGGGTCAAGCTTCGCGGTACCGATGCCTCGATCCAGGCTCGAGCCAGGCATGCATCTCATTATTACGAGCGGCTGTCTCGAGTCCCAGGCCTTCGCTTCCCGAGGGTGGCCGAGGGGAATCGGCCCGTCTATTATGTTTACAACATCCTAGCCCCCGATCGTGATGGGCTCGTAGCTTGGCTCAAGGAGAGGGGCATCGGCTACTCCATCTACTACCCTATCCCACTTCACCTCCAAAAATGCTTCGCATACTTGGGCTACAAGGAAGGCGACTTCCCGGTAGCCGAGCGGGTCTGTCGGGAGATTCTCGCCCTTCCCATGTATCCGGAACTCCTTGACGACGAGGTCGATCATGTTTGCGACGTGATTGGGGAGTTCTGCAGATCCTGAGGCATGAAGCCTGGTGGAATGGCCTGGGGCCGTGCCATAGATTTCCATGGAGGAAACCATGAAACTGAGTGAAGCCTGCGTCTTGATGGGCGAAGGTATACGCGTCGTCAAGGACGGCGATTTCGATGACCTTGAACTCCTGGCCACGAGCAATGGGAGACGGATTCTGAGTTTTATCGAAAGAACCAAGTATAAGGGCGAATTGGAGCGGAATCAGAGCATCGCCTGCATCCTCACCACCGAGGAGGTCTTGCGAGAACTCGATATGGATAGATACTCCGGTATCGCGGTGGCGGATCGTCCGCGACTCCAGTTCTTCATCCTCCATCACGCCCTCATGGACAAGACTGAGTTCTACGGCAGTCCCTTCTCGTCACGCATCCATCCAGGCGCCGTGGTGCATCCGACAGCATATGTGGATCCCGTAAACGTAATAATTGGTCCCGGAACCAGGGTTGGTCCCAAAGCCGTCGTCCTTTCCAATGTGGAACTTGGAGAGAGATGCGTCATCGGTCCAGGCACCGTGCTCGGTGGGGATGGCTTTGAGGCCTTTCGGTACGATGAGGTCGCGATGTCCGTCAGGCACGCCGGCTGGGTTCGAATCGGAAACGATGTGGAGATACAGGCCAATTGCTGCGTCGATCGGGGGCTCTTCGGCGAGGCGACAAAGCTGGGAGATTATACCAAATTGGACAATATGGTGCACATTGCGCATAACGTAGTCATCGGGCGCAGGGTCTTCATCGCCGCCGCGGCGATGCTAGCAGGCAGGATAACCATCGGCGATGATGCCTGGATCGGTCCGGGCGCGAGTCTCACGAATGGCATGTCGGTCGGAGCTGGCGCCTCTGTGACCATTGGCGCGGTGGCGACTCGGAATGTCGAGGCTGGCAAGACGGTATCAGGCAATTTCGCCGTCGACCATGAGAAGTTCATCGCCTTCATCAGGACTATTAGATGAGGAACACGAAGACGCCCATTGCCAACAATAAAGACTGGAGTTGTCCATGCCAATTCTGAGCATCGTCGGAGCGCGTCCGCAGTTCATCAAGGAAGCGATCGTCCAGCGGGAGCTGCTGGACAAAGGCATCGAGGAGATACTGGTACATACGGGACAGCACTACGATGCCAATATGTCAGATGTATTCTTTTCCTCATTGAAGATGAGAGAACCCGACTACAACCTCAACATAGGCTCGGGGGGCCATGGTCACATGACGGGTTTGATGATGATCAAGCTTGAGGAGATCATGATGGACCGGAAGCCCGAGATGGTCCTTCTCTACGGCGATACCAATTCAACCTTGGCGGGCGCTCTTGTGGCGGCGAAGTTGAAGATACCGATCGCCCATGTCGAGGCGGGCCTGCGGCAGAAACCCAAGGATATGCCCGAGGAGATCAACCGAGTTCTCACCGACCATTCATCCTCCCTTCTGTTCTGTCCCAGCCTGACCGGAGTGCGAAACCTTGAGCAGGAAGGCATAACAAGGGGTGTTCATTTCGTCGGCGATGTAATGTTCGACATATACCTGGCAACCCAAGCAGACTTCTCTACCAGCATTGCCAAAGGACTCCGTCTCCAGGCGGGCAAGTATGTGGTCGTTACGATGCATCGCGATTTCAATGTCGACAAGAAGGAGATCTTGACTGCCGCTCTCGAAAGCCTTAGCACTCTCGCCAAGGAGATCGAGGTCATTTTTCCTCTCCATCCCCGCACCCGTCGGCGAATCCAGGAATTCGGTCTCTCCTCGCACCTTTCGGCGCTCAAAGTGATCGAGCCCATCGGATATCTCGAGATGATGGGTCTCGTCTCGGGAGCGCACTCGGTTGTCACGGATTCGGGTGGTCTCCAGAAAGAGGCGTATTTCGCCGGGAAAAGGGCGGTAATCCTGATGGAGGACTCGGGCTGGCGAGAGCTGGTTGACGGCGGTTGGAACATTCTGGCTCAGCCAGCGGACATCGCGAGGTCGGTTCTTGATATGACGTCAGTCCCCTATCCCCAGGGGATCTATGGTGATGGCCATGCGGCAGGAAAAGTAGTAGAAATCCTGGAGGGACTGTGATGAGCAGCTCGTTTGATGACTTGATGCAGAAAATCGAGTGCGGAAACGTCCGGGTCGGCGTCGTCGGTCTTGGCTATGTCGGACTTCCCCTTGCCGTAGCGTTCGCCAAAAAGGGCATCAGCGTCCTTGGTTTCGAGAAGAGCAAGAAGAAGGCTGAGATGGTCAACGCTGGAACCAACTACATCGGTGATGTAGCAGATGCTGATCTGGCAACTGCCCTCGCCTCTGGGTCACTTTCGGCTACCACCGATTTTACCCGTCTGGCCGAGTGCGATGCCGCCATCATCGCAGTGCCTACACCTCTCGATCGCTTCAAGAAACCGGACATGACCTATATCGAGGCATCCTGCATCGATATAGGGCGTTACATGAAAGCCGGCACTTTCATCGCGCTTGAGAGCACCACCTATCCAACCACGACCGAGGAGTTCATGAAGCCGATTATCGAGCGAGAATCAGGCCTTAAAGAGGGTTCGGATTTCTGGCTCTGTTTCAGCCCTGAGCGAGTCGATCCGGGCAACAAGGATTACAAGACAGACAATACCCCCAAAGTGGTTGGCGGCTTGGGCGAGCAGGCACAGAAAATTGCGATGGCTCTCTACGGGAAAGCCATCAAACAACTATATCCGGTATCATCTCCCCGCGCTGCCGAGATGGTCAAAATCCTCGAGAACACATATCGGCTCGTAAACATTTCTCTCATCAACGAACTGGCTCTGCTCGCCGGCAAGATGAACATCAATATTTGGGAAGTCATAGAAGCCGCCAAGACCAAGCCCTACGGCTTTCAGGCTTTCTACCCCGGCCCGGGGATCGGCGGTCATTGTATTCCCCTCGATCCATTTTACCTTGAATACATCGCGAAGGGATTCAATTTCGACTTAACTATGATCAACACAGCCGGCAACGTCAACAACTTAATGCCCTATCGAATGATGAACAAGATCGCGTTCGCCTTGAACCGGCAACAAAAACCCATGAATGGCTCCAGGATCTTGTTCCTCGGGGTGGCTTACAAGCCAGATATCGACGATGCACGCGAAAGTCCCGCATTGTTGGTCATGGAACAGGTCGCCCACAAGGGCGCAACGGTCGCATACCACGATCCATATATTCCTGAAGTGACCGAAGAGCACGGCCATGCATGGTCGAGCGTCGACCTAACTGACGAAGAGATCCAACGTGCCGACTGCGTGGTGTTCACGACAAATCATAGTTGCTTTGATGTAGACCATATAGTGGAAAAGGCCAGGCTGATTGTCGACACACGAAACGCAGTGAAAAATGTCCATATCGAGGATGAGAAAGTCTACAAGCTGTAGAGTGACAGGACGAGGGGCTCGAGCCCGGGCCCCCGCCGCCCTGGCGCTTTTGACCTGCCTATATACGCTGATGAATTCTGGTCGCCGGGGGTAACGCTGTTGAAGCTGATCTTTTTTGAATTCACCGTCAGGGGCGACGATAGGGGATCCCTGATAGCTGTCGAGTCAGAACGTGATATCCCTTTCGCGATCAGAAGGGTGTATTACATTTTCGGAACCAAGGAACACACCGGGCGAGGCATGCACGCGCATCGCAAGCTCGAGCAAGTCTTGGTATGCACGAGCGGTGCCTGTACAATAATCCTCGACGACGGAATTGAGAGGGAAAGCGTCATCTTGGATTCCCCGGCTCGAGGATTATACATCGGACCCATGGTCTGGCGAGAAATGCGGGATTTCAGCAGCGATTGCGTGCTTATGGTCCTGGCTAGCGAGCACTACGACGCGGATGACTATATCCGCGATTACGCGGAGTTCAAGAATGCCCGGATATAGAATACATGATCTCGCGGACGTACAGACTTCCGCTATCGGCGACGATACGAGGATCTGGCAATTCTGTGTCGTTCTTTCCGGCGCCAGGATCGGGAGGAACTGCAATATAAACGCGCTGGTCCTGATCGAGAACGATGTAGTCCTCGGGGACAACGTCACGATCAAGTCCGGTGTGCAGATCTGGGACGGTATCCGCATTGAGGAAAACGTCTTCGTCGGACCCAACGTGACCTTCACGAACGATTTCTCTCCGCGGTCAAAAATTCGGCCAGCACAGTTCCTCAAGACGACAGTGCGAAGGAACGCCTCGATTGGAGCGAATGCAACGATCATCGGGGGCATCGAAATTGGCGAGTTCGCGATGATCGGCGCGGGAAGCGTTGTGACCCGTGATGTGCCTGAGTATGGTCTCGTCTACGGGAACCCAGCTAGCCTCAGGGGTTATGTCTGCGCGTGCGGCAACAAGCTCGAGTCAGATTATTCCTGTGTCAAGTGCGAAGCGAGATACAAAAAAACACCAAATGGAATAGCGCCTGTTTCGTGATAACTTGTATGTGAAATAATCCAGCATAATCCTTTCGCTGTACGGGCTCCGCGGGGCATGGCACCTTCGCAGCTAGCAATTCCGAATTCGACTGGAGGTAGTCCATGGACGTACCATTCTTGCCCCTCAACAGGGTCAATCAGCAATATGCCGATCGCTTCCGAGACCGCATGGAAGACATGCTGACCAGCGGGTGGTACTTGCTGGGGAAGTACAAGGACGAGTTCGAGGCCAAATTTGCCTCGTATTGCGGTGCCAAGTATTGCGTAGGCGTCGCGAACGGACTGGACGCCCTGACGCTGATTCTGGATGGATACAAGGAACTTGGCCGGCTCCGAGATGGTGACGAGGTCATCGTGCCGGCCAACACTTTCATCGCGACGATACTCGCGATTACCCGGACGGGCCTAAAGCCAATCTTGGTGGAACCGTCTATCCATACCTACAACCTCGACCCTGAATGCGCTCGAATTGCAGTCACTCCACGGGTGAAGGCGCTTTTGCCGGTGCATCTATACGGACAAACGGCTGACATGACCGCGCTAAGATCCATATGCGACGAAAATGGAATGCTTCTCATTGAGGACGCGGCGCAGGCCCACGGAGCGCGACATAACGGGATTATGGCAGGGTCGCTAGGCGATGCGGCCGGCTTTAGCTTCTACCCCGGCAAGAATCTCGGCGCGATAGGCGATGGGGGGGCGGTTGTAACCAACGACGACCGATTGAATGATGCAGTTCGAACGCTGGCAATATACGGGTCGAAGGAAAAATACAATCATTTGATGAAGGGCTACAATTCGCGACTGGATGAAATCCAGGCAGCCTTCCTTTCGATCAAGCTCGATCGCCTGGAAGAGGAGAACCAGAAACGGCGCAAAATCGCGCGAAGGTACCTGGATTCCATTACCAATCCGAGGATCATGCTTCCTGAAGCGAAGGATGAAGCGTCCCACGTTTGGTATGTCTTTCCAATCAGATGCGAATCGAGGGATGGCCTCCAGGCCTTCCTCGAAGGCAAAGGGATACACACTCTGATACATTATCCCAAGCCACCGCATAAACAGCCTGCATTCAAAGAGTTCTCCCATCTGCGGCTCCCTGTTTCTGAGCAGATTTCCCATACTATCCTTTCGATACCGATGCATCCGGCCATGACGGATGATGAAATTGACACCGTCGTGAATGCTCTGCAAGCATATCGTTGATCGGAAATTGGAGCGCGAAATCGCAGGCAAGGAATTTGCATGAGTTTGACAAAATCAGTTCTGATCGCGGCTATTGTCGGCCTTGCCATGGGTTGTTCCCAGATAACGATAGTAGAATCGACTTCTTTTGCTGTCATCGTCGCGGCGAGCGACTCATCGATAGATAACAAAGCCATTGCGGATTATGTCTGCACGGGAACGGACGATCAGGTGCAAATTAACGCGGCTCTTGCTTCCCTTCCTGTGAACGGCGGCGAGGTCTTGCTGAGCGATGGGCATTTCAATCTCACGGCTCCAATAGTAATCAATAATTCCCAGGGTGCCCAAAGCAAGTCACTCAAACTGGCAGGCAGTGGTGCGAGTCTGCTCAAAATTAAGCCTCAGACTTCGACGGCGCTCGCGACAGCGGTCGCTGTTGGAGAACGGCGACTGCATGTCGTGTCTACTTCAGGGTTC
>Ga0334722_10002750_pt1 | contig 19511 bp, 23 predicted proteins | sample C3_bottom_MG_FD_207210 | JGI IMG/M metagenome (GOLD analysis project Ga0334722, IMG submission 207210) | Sediment microbial communities from Yellowstone Lake, YNP, Wyoming, USA - C3_bottom | ecosystem: Environmental > Aquatic > Freshwater > Lake > Sediment | place: USA: Wyoming | collected...
AAACGGTGTTGCGCCAATGATAGTATGGATTACCCATGCGAAAGTAGGTCATCGTCAGGTCCCCAAAAACAAAAAGCCCCAACCTAATACGGTCGGGGCTTTTTGCGTTTTGAAACATCCCTAGCCGCAGCATTTGCCCGCCCACGCAGAAGCATGGCGCGGTCCGAGACGACGACCTACAATCCTATCCGTATGACCCGAGCACGCAGCGCAGTCCCAACGATTCGACCGGTACCGGACGAACATCCGGCAACGGGACAGGACGGGGCCACGACGCGATGCTTTCACTGCGCGCTGCCCGTGGTCGATCCGGACCGCTACCGCGTCAAGGTCGATGGCAAATGGCAGCCGGTCTGCTGCCCCGGCTGCGAGGCCGTGGCTGCGGCCATACTCGGCTACGGGCTGCAAGGCTATTACGAACATCGCACCGGCCCGGCGCCTACCGCAGAAGCGAGGGCTGAAGCCGAGGACTTCCGCATCTACGACGACCCCGAAGTGCAGCGCGGTTTCGTCCATGCTGATGCCGGCGGCGAACGCGATGCTGCGCTCATGCTCGAAGGCATACGCTGTACCGCCTGCGTCTGGCTGAACGAACGCGTGATTGGCCGCTTACCCGGAGTGACTGGCATCGGCATCAATGCCGCCACGCATCGTGCCCAGGTGCGCTGGGATCCGCAGAAGATCCGGCTGAGCGAGATTCTCGCCGCGGTTCGACGCATCGGCTATCGCGCACACCCTTACGATGCGCGCCACGCGGAAGTCGCGCAGCGTTCGGAACAGAAGCAGAACCTGTGGCGCCTGTTCGTTGCCGGTTTCGGCATGATGCAGGTGATGATGTACGCGCTGCCGGTCTACCTGGCAGAACCAGGCAGCATGACGCCCGATATCGAGCAGCTGATGTGTTGGGCCAGCCTGATGCTCACGCTGCCGGTGATATTGTATTCCGCCGCACCGTTTTTTCGCACCGCCTGGCGCGATCTGCGCATCGGCCGCATGGGCATGGATCTGCCGGTAGCCATAGGAATAGCCGTTGCGTTTGGTGCAAGCGTCTGGTCCACGTTCAGCCGACAGGGGGAAGTCTACTTCGATTCGGTGTCCATGTTCGTATTCCTGCTGTTGTGCGGCAGGTACCTGGAACTGCGCGCGCGCCATGCCGTGGCGCGCAGCCTGGATTACCTGGCGCGTGCCATTCCCGAGGTTGCCTTGCGGATAGGGCCTGCACAAGATGCGGAGCAGATCCCGGTGTCCGCCCTGCGCTGTGGCGACCGGGTATTGGTGCGCTCGGGTGAGCGCGTTCCCGCCGATGGCGTGGTCCTGGTGGGCACGAGCTTCGTCGACGAATCGCTGCTCTCCGGCGAGAGCCGGCCAGTAGCGAAGCGAGCCGGCGAGCGTCTGGTCGGAGGCTCAACCAACGTCGCCGACCCGCTGACGATGCAGGTCGAGCGCATCGGCGCCGATACGGTATTGTCATCCATCGTACGCCTGATGCAGCACGCGGCAACCGAGCGTCCGGCAATTGCCGCCAATGCCGAGCGCATAACCGGTTGGTTCGTCGTCGCGACGCTCGCCGTCGCGGCCGCCGCGGCCGCGGCCTGGTGGTTCATCGACCCCGGACAAGCACTGCTGGTAGCGGTGTCCATCCTGGTCGTCACCTGCCCCTGCGCGTTGTCCCTGGCAACACCGGTCGCGCTGACCGTGGCGACAGGCCGACTCGCGCGCCAGGGTCTGATCGTCTGCCGCGGCCATGTGATCGAGACACTGGCGCGCGCCACCGACGTGGTGCTGGACAAGACCGGCACTCTGACCCTGGGCAAGCTGCGCCTGACGCGCATCCAGGTGCTCGCGGACATGGGCGAAGCCGATTGTCTCGCAATCGCCGCGGCGCTGGAGCGGGGCTCCATGCACCCGATCGCGACAGCCTTGAATGCCGCAGTTCCGCAAGCGCTTCCTGTATGCGAATCCAGGCATCATGCAGGACTGGGCGTGGAGGCGGAATTGGACGGACAGGTATATAGGCTGGGCCGTGCGGAGTTTGTCGTCGGAGGGCACACGGGACGCGCGCCGTTGCACGATGCGAATGTATCGCCCGGCAGTTCCATCGCCATGCTCGGCGATGCGTCGCGCTGCCTTGCACTGTTCGTGTTCGGCGATACACTGCGACCGGATGCGAGCGGATTCATCGACGCGCTGCGCCATGCAGGCAAACGCGTGCATTTGCTGAGCGGCGATCGCGATGCGGCGGTTGGCCAGATCGCCGCGACGCTTGGCATCGAAGCCGCCACCGCGAACGCATCGCCGCAAACAAAACTTGAATACGTGCAGGCGCTACAGACCCGGGGCCGGGTGGTGGCGATGATAGGCGACGGTATCAACGATGCTCCGGTGCTGGCCCAGGCCAGCGTATCGATCGCCATGGGCGACGGTGCGTGGATGTCGCAGCGCCACGCCGACGCGGTGCTGCTCTCCGGACGCTTGGTCGATCTGCGCGCTGCGTTCGACACCTCGGCACGTACGCTAGCCATCATCCGCGAAAACCTGTTTTGGGCGCTTGCGTACAACCTGACGGCCGTGCCTCTGGCGGCGCTGGGCATGGTCACACCCTGGATGGCGGGCGTAGGCATGTCGGCTAGCTCGCTGGTCGTGATCCTGAATTCGCTGCGCCTGTTCCGGCAGCCGGGAACGTCCGCGGCAAGGCCGAAGCCACAGGATTCGGCACCGGGCGGCTGAGCGCATGGATATCCTGTTCCTGCTCATCCCCTTGAGCGTAGTGCTGGTGTTCCTGATCGGCGGCGTGTTCTGGTTTGCGCTCAGAAGCGGACAATTCGATGATCTGGAAAGCCCCGGGCTGAACGTCGTTCTCGACGACGACAAACCGGCGCAAGATATGCCGGAAGCCGCGCGAATCGCCGACAAGGATGACGGCAGAAATTCAAGTTAGGACGGTCGCTGTGCGGCCGGGAAGGCGCGCCGAGCCGGAAACGGCCGGCTAAAAATCCGGTTCCTGCTCTACTTCCACGGCGCGGCCTTGTTGCCGGTGATGCTGCCACAGCGCGAAAAACACGGAGGCCACCGATAGCACCAGCAGCAATCCGGAAATCGGGCGCGTCACGAACAGCCACGGATTGGGGTCGCTCATAATCGCGCGCAGCAGATTGACTTCGATCTGGTCGCCCAGAATCAGACCCAATATCAGCGGCGCGAGCGGGAAGCGCAGCTTCACCAGGCCGTAACCGACGAAGCCGAACAACAGCAGCACTATGACGTCACTCATGATGTTGTTCAGCGCATAGGCGCCGATCACACACAATACCAGCACATTGGGGATGAGGATGGATTTGGGCACCGTCACCACCCGCAGGAACAAGCGCGCGCCCAGGGCGCAGATCAACACCATGAGCGGATGCGCCAGCAGATAGGCTGCGTAGATGCCGTAGGCGATCTGCGGGTGCTGGCTGACGAACAGTGGACCCGACTGTATGCCGTGGATGGTCATCGCCCCCAGCATCACCGCGGTCACCGCATCGCCAGGAATGCCGAAGGCCATGATGGTGACTAGTGAGCCGCCGACGTTGGCGTTGCAGGAGGCTTCGGAGGCGATGATCCCCTCTGGATTGCCCTTGCCGAAGCGCTCCGGATACTTGGAGAATTTCTTCGCCTGGTCGTAGGCCATGACCGTTGCCGCGCTGCCGCCGATCGCCGGCAGCACGCCGATGAGGATGCCGACCAGCGTCGACCATACGAGCAGGAACGGCCGGGACAGGATCTCCCACAGCACCTTGAGGTGCGACACGGTTAGCGGCGGCGCTTTGATCGGTGCGCTCGACCGGTCCGCTGCGCTCATTTTTTCAATGTCGGTCATCAGCTGGGCGAACGCGAAAATTCCGATCAGCACCGGCAGGAACGGAAATCCGCCGCGCAGAAACTCTGTCCCCAGAGTCAGGCGCGGCACGCTCATGATCGGGTCGGCGCCGACGATGGTGATGGCGAGGCCGATCGCACCGGAGAGCAGGCCCTTGAGCAGCGACGCCTCGGTCAGTCCGGCCACCATGGAGAGTGCAAATACGAATAGCGCGAAGTATTCCCAGGGTCCGAACTCCAGCGCGATCGCGGCCAGCGGGCCGGTGGCGCCGATCAGGAACACGCCAGCCAGAAGTCCGCCGAGGAAAGACGACCAGATACCTAGCCAGACCGCTCGCCCCGGCTGGCCTTTCTGAGTCATGGGAAAGCCGTCGAAGGTGGTGGTGATGGCCGAGGGGGTACCGGGGATACCGATCAGCGCCGCCGTGATTGCGCCTCCGGCAGAGCCGCCTACGTACACGCCGGTCATCGTCGCCAGGCCTTGCAGCGGATCTAAGCCGAAGGTGAAGGGGAGGACGATGATGATGGTCATGGTGATGGTGACGCCGGGCAGCGCGCCGCCGATCAAGCCGACCAAGGTGCCGAGAAACAGCGGCACCAAATATTTCAGGTGCAGTACATTTTCGATACCAGCCAGCAACAGGTCAATCACGGCTTACCATCCAGTCCAGCTTCCGCGCGGCAGCAGCACGGAAAGATAATGCTCGAAGACGACATAGGTGACAGCGGCCGAGGCGAGCGCCGAGACCATGATCACGACCCAGTGCCGCGCGCCGCGCGGCGGATCGATCACGGCCTGCAGCGCTACCATGAACAGGAAAGTCGAGAGGCGATAGCCTGTCAGCGGCAGCAGGATCACGTAGCCCGCGAACACGGCGAAAGTTATCCCTACCAGCGAATAGTTGCGGATTTCCGGCGTGGATTCCGCGTCGGTCTTCTCCTGCGGGTGTTGCGTCCGCCTGCGCCACAGATCGGAGGCGATCAGCAGCACCGAGAGTGCCGACATGATGAATAACACGATGCGCGGATAGAAGTCCGGACCGATAGGAACGAAAGACGACTGCGGCAGTCCGCGCGTCAGCAGCAGCATGCCGACGGACAGCGCCAGGCAGATCAGTCCGGCGATACCGTCACGAGTCATCGATTGACGCAGCCAGGGGGGAAGCAATGATCTCCGCGCTCTAACGCTTCAGAATACCGAGTTCGCGCGACAAGTCCTTGTTGAGGACATCGTTTTGCTTGAGAAACTCGGCGTAGCCCTTGCGGTCGAGATAGCGCACGTCGGTACCTTGTTTTTTCATCGAATCGGCGAACGCCGGATCCTTCGCCGCCTGGCTGCAGGCGCCCTCGAGCTTGGACAGAACCTCAGCCGGCGTGCCCTTCGGAGCAAGGAGCCCGCGGGAGACGGAATAGAGGACGTTGTAGCCCAGTTCCTTGAGCGTCGGCACATTGGGCAGTTCCGGGCTGCGATGCTCGGTTGCAATGGCCAGGAACTTGAGCTGAGCGGCGTCGACCTTGCCTTTTTGCGTAAGATTGCCGTCGGTCAGGTCGATATGGCCGCCGAGAATCGCGTTCATGCGCTGCGCCAGGCCATCGTAGGATATGTATTTGAACTTGATGCCTGCGGCCTTCTCCACCAGTGCCGGAAAGTAATGGCTGGTCGATCCCAGGGTAGCGCCGACCGAAAACTGGCCGGGATGCGCTTTCGCGTCCTCGACGAGTTCCTTCATCGTAGTCCATTTCGTCTTGGGGCTGGCGGTCACGATCGACGGCGTTGCGGCGATCAGGCAGACCGGTTCGAAATCCCAGTAGTTCACATCCGAGATGCCGATGTAATAGGTCGAATGAATGTAGTCGTGCACCGCATACAGGGTATAGCCGTCGGCGGGCGCACTCTTGGCTTCGCGCGCGCCCACGGTGCCGGAGGCGCCGCCCACGTTGGCAATGACGACTGTCGCGCCCCCAAGCGCCTTCTGCAACGCCGGAGCGAACGGGCGGAAGATATTGTCGGTATCGCCACCGGCTGCCCAAGGCACGATCATCTTTAGCGGGCGCTCGGGATAGGCCGCTTGGACGTCGGCAAAGGTACAGAGTGCGAGTCCGGCAAGCGCGGTAGTGAAGATCCTCATGTATTCCTCCTCAGGAATGTGACTTCCAGTTTCATCTTAGCAACCCAGGGCAGGGTTGGCAATTTCGACGCGACATCTTTCGACACGGTATCTTCGACGGGCATCTCGGCTGCGGCGCCACGCCGCTCGCACAACGAGCAAATTTCGAGACTGGATTTCTCGACAACATGCCGTCAGGGTGAAGGCGGTGTAGCGAGAACCGTCAATACCCCAGCGTACGCGGCAGCCACAGCGCAAGCTGAGGAAAGACCGCCACCAGGGTCAGCGCGATCAGCATCGCGCCCACCATCCATATTACCCACTTCACCGTCGATTCCATGGAGACGCCGGCGATGCGCGTGGTCACCATCAAATTGACCGCCATCGGTGGCGTGAACTGTCCGATCGCCATGTTCATGGTCATCAGCACCCCGAACCACACCAGATCCCACTTGAAAGTTTGCGCGATAGGCAGCAGGATCGGCAAGAACACCAGAAAAATCGACACCGCATCGAGCAGCATTCCCGCGATCAGCAGCATCACCATGATCATCATCAGCATGAGCCACTCAGTCGAGGTGACGCCGATCAGCGCTTTGGCGAACGCATCGAACGCGCCGAGCGTCGAGCCCGCATGGGCGAATACCCCGGCGAGCGAGATAATGATCATCACCACTGCCGAGATCTCCGCCGACTCCACCAGCACGCGATAGACGCCGCGCCAGGTGAGCGTGCGATAGACAAACACGCCGACGAAAAAGCCGTAGAACACCGCCACCACCGCGGCTTCGGTGGGCGTAAACATGCCCGAGCGCAGACCGCCGAGAATGATCACCGGGGCCAACAGCCCCCAACTCGCATCCTTGAAGCTTTGCCACACCGTCACCTCGCGCGCGCCGCCTTCGGCACCCCAGTTCTCGCGGATGGAAAAATAAAGCACCGGAATCAACAGCGACAGTCCGGCGAGGATGCCCGGGATCATGCCGGCGGCGAACAATGCCGGCACGCCTGCGCTCGGCACCAGGACACTGTAGACGATGAAAGCGATCGAGGGGGGGATCAGGATCGCCGTGGACCCCGCCGCCGCAATCAGGCTCGCCGAGAATTCCCGCGGATAGCCTTGCTTCGCCATGCCCGGAATCATCACCATCGCCACCGCCGCGGCGTCCGCGGGCCCCGAGCCCGAGATGCCGCCGAGGAACATGCACACCAGGATCGCCACCACGCCCTGCGCGCCGCGGCGCTTGCCCACCAGCGCCGCGGTGAAATTGACGATGCGCAAAGCGACGCCGGCGCGCTCGAAGATCATGCCCGCGAGCACGAACACCGGCAGCGCCAGCAGCGGGTACTTGGCCAGGCCGGCGTACGCATTGGTCGGCACCGACATCACCCCCAGCCCTTCGATCATGATCACCGCGGTGCCGGCGACGCCCAGGGCGACGGCAAGCGGCGCTCCGAGCGCCAGCAACAGCGCGAAGCCGAGGAACAGGATCAGGCTGCCTTCAGCCAACATGACTAAACCCTGTGTCGCGCGAGGCGGACGATGCGCCCGATGATGCGCAAGGTAATGACCGCCGATAGTAGCGGCAGCCAGATGGTGTAGATCCACTGCGGGATGCCGATGCCGGGCGAGGTGGTGTCGAATTTCCAGTCGTCGAGAAACAGCCTGGTGCCGTACCAGACAATGATCATGAACAGTATCGCCGCGGCTACCATCACCGCCAATTCGACGTAATAGAAAATGCGCGGCGGCAGTTTCTCCACCAGGAAGCTCATACGGATATGCGAATTCTTGGCGAATGCCGCCGACGCACCGACGAAGGTGAGCACCACCATGAGGAATACCGAGAACTCCTCGGTAAACGCGAACGATTCATCCGTGAAGTAGCGTACGAGCACATTGGCAAAGGTGATCAAGCAGATCAATGCCATCGCCATGGCGGCGAAGAACTCCTCGATCTTGACGGGGATGCGGGGATGCTCTTCAACCGATGGTTGAATCAGGTCCGGATGCTCGCTCATGTTTGCGAAAAAACAAACGCTGCCGCACCCGTGCGGCAGCGTCGTTTTGGTTCTGAATCGATCAGATTTTCTTGCGCGCGGCCACGGCCTTCTCGGACTTGTTTACCAAGTCCTGGCCGATGCTCTTCGACCATTTCTGGTAGACTTTGCGTGTCGCTTTCACGAACGCCTCGCGTTCGCCCGGCGAGAGCTTCACCACATTTACGCCGAGCTTTTCGACATCGGAGATGGTCGACAGGTCGGGTGCGATCAATCCTTTGCGCGCCATCTTGATGACCTGTTGCCCGGCTTCGACCGCCGCTTCCTTGACGATCTTGCGGTCTTCCGGCGTCCAGCTTTCCCACACTTCCTTGTTGACGACGAAAATCAGGGGATCGGCGACGTAGCCCCACAGTGTCACATTTTTCTGCCCGACAGTATGCAGTTTGGCCGCGGAAAAAATGGTGAGCGGGTTTTCCTGGCCATCGACGGCGCCGGACGCGAGCGCCGGTTGTGCGTCGGCCCAACTCATCTGGGTCGGGTTGGCGCCGAGCGCGGTGAAGGTCTCGTTGAAAATCGGCGAACCGACCACACGGAACTTCAAGCCCTTCATGTCATCCGGCGTTTTGATCGGACGCTTGGAATTGGTGACTTCGCGGTAGCCGTTCTCGCCCCAGGCTAATGGCACGACGCCGTTCTTTTCCAGGATTTTGAAAAATTCCTTGCCGACTTCGCCCTGTGTGAGCGCGTCGATGGCGGCGTAATCCGGCATCAGGAACGGCAGCGAGAAAAGATTCAGCTCCTTCACCTGCGGCGACCAATTGATGGTCGAGCCAATGGCGAGATCGATCACGCCTTGGCGGATTGCGGTAAATTCCCGCGTCTGGTCACCGGCTACCAGCGACACGCCGGGATAGAGTTTGATGTTGATTTTGCCCTTGGTGCGCTCGCGCACCAGATTGGCCCAGATCTCGCCGCCTTTGCCCCAGGGGAAAGCGGTGCCGACCACCGTCGACAGACGATACTCGGCCTGGTACTTGTCTTGCTGCGCGGCGGCGGGGAGGGTGCATGCCATTGTGGCCGCTGCCAACGCCAACAGCATATTTCTGCGTTTCATGTTTGGCTCCTTTTACTATTTTTTAACTATTCGAATCGGTGCAAGCATAACAGTACCACATAGCCCAATGCCTATGCGGCCGGCTGCCGCTGCCGGTCACGCTCGACAAAGCGCTTGATTTCTTGCAGCAATGTTTTCGCAGAGATGCGCGCCACGTCTTCGAGCGTGCGCGCATAGCCGACCGGGATGCGTGGTGCGCCCACGCGCTTGACGGGAATGCCGAGCGCTTCGGCGACCGTCGCGGCAATTTCGGCACCGAACCCTGCAACCTGCGTGGCTTCGTGCGCGACCAGCATGCGCCCGGTGCGCGCGGCCGATGCCAGCACCAGATCCCGATCCCAGGGCCAGAGAGTGCGCAGGTCGATCACCTCGGTTGAAATGCCTTGCAGCGCCGCTTGGGCGGCCGCCTCTACCGCGGTGTGCACCAGCTTCGACCAGGTGACCAGGGTCAAGTCGGCGCCGGCGCGGGCGATGCGCGCTTTTCCGAGGGCGGCCGAGCGCTGCGGTGGGATTTCGCCTTCCAAGCCCCACAATTCCTTGTGTTCCATGTAAACGACGGGATCGTCGCAAGCGATCGACGCCGCGAGCAGTTCGTAGTTGTCGGCTGCCGTTGCCGGCGCCACCACCACCAAGCCGGGAATGTGGGCGAACCAGGCTTCCAGCGATTGCGAGTGCTGCGCAGCGGAAGCGCTCCAGATGCCGATCGGCAGCCGCGCCACCAGCGGCACCCGGCCCTGGCCGCCGAACATGTAGCGATTCTTCGCCGCCTGGTTGACGATCTCGTCGATCGCGCACAGCGCAAAATCGGCGACGCGCATTTCGACCACCGGGCGTATGCCGGTCAGCGCCATGCCGACTGCGGCGCCCATGATGGTGGACTCCGAGATCGGCGTGTCGATGATGCGCGCCGCGCCGAATTCCTGTTGCAGTCCCCGGTACTGGCCGAAAATGCCGCCGCGACCGACGTCCTCGCCCAGCGCAATCACGTTTGCGTCGGCACGCATCGCCTCGGCCAGCGCTTGGCAGGCGGCCTGGGCATAGTTGATCAACGCCATTGGCCGTTCCCCGTGTCCTGCACGTCGGTGTAGGCGGAATCTGCGTGCGGCCAGGGCGCGGCGCGTGCCGCTGCAAGCGCGGCTTCGATTTCGGCGTGCGCCTCGGCATCGATCGCGGCAATGCGTTCGGCCGCCACGCCGAGCGCCGCCAGGCGCGCGACCGCGAGTTTCAGCGGATCAGACTGCAGCGCGCTTTCGACTTCGCTATTTTCACGGTAGGCCGCCGGATCCACCGACACGTGTCCTTTCACGCGGTAGGTAAGCGCATGCAGGAACTGCGGTCCGCTGCCGGCGCGGACGCGCGCCACCAGGTCGCGCGCCACCTTATCCACCGCGACCACGTCGTTGCCGTCCACGGTTTCGGCCGGAATGTCCATGCTCTGCGCGCGCGCCGCCGCACCGGCACCCGCGGTCATGGCATCGGTTGCGGTGGTGGCGGAATAGCGGTTGTCCTCGCAAACGAACAACACCGGCAGGCCGAAAACTTTCGCCCAATTGAGCCCTTCCAGAAACGGTCCGCGGTTGATCGCGCCGTCGCCGAAAAAACAGGCGACGATGGCGCGGCTGCCGCGCAGCTTCGCCGAATGGGCCGCGCCGACCGCGATCGGGATGCCTGCTGCGACCACGCCGTTCGCCCCGAGCATGCCGACCGCGAAATCGGCGATATGCATGGAACCGCCCTTGCCGTGGTTGGTGCCGGTTGCGCGGCCAAACAGTTCGCACATCATCGAAGCCGGGTTGGCGCCCTTGGCGAGCGTGTGGCCGTGGCCGCGATGGGTGGAGGTCAGGTAGTCGCTGCGCTCGAGATTGGCGCACACTCCAGCCGCGACCGCCTCCTGGCCGGTCGAAAGATGCAGCGGCCCGCGCACCAGCGCGATCGTATCGGCCGTGCTGCCGAACACGGCGACGCCGCCGCGGCTCGTTTCTTCCGCCGCATTTTCGAAGGCGCGGATGCGCGCCATCATTCGATACAACTCGAGCAGATGTTCTGCGGGCGATGGGCTGGCGGGGCGGGAAATGGCCGGCACGGACGGCTCCGGAATTTTTGTTGTTCAGGACCCCGCAGTTTAATTGCGCGCGTCTGGCGCGTCAAACTTGTGCCTGTCTCGATGGCTCGAAAGTTTCCTGCCAGTTCAGTAGGGACGGGCGTCTTCAGGCGCTTTACTGCGCAAGCGAAATGCGCTCGGCGCAGGTCAAATGACCTTGGCGCCTCTTTCGGTGAGCAAAGCGCGCAGCACCGAGCGATGACAGCGCGATTCATCTTCGCAGTAGCAACCGACGGAGAAATTGGCCTGTTGCGAAAGCGCCGCGAGCAGGTCGAGCGTTCGGCTTTGATCGGGGTTCGACATCTCGGCTCGAAACTTCTTCCTGAATGCGAGCCACTCGCCGGCGGTGGTGGCTTGCTGCCCGAATTTCATGGTTTCGACGCTGGGCGCAAGATTTGGATACCAGACGTCGTACCAGTTCTGGGAAGCAAAGGCTGTCTTCGGCACGCCGCGCGGCGGGCGGCGCACCGTGCCGATGCGTGTGCCTTCGTCTTTGCCTCTGGCGCCTCCGAGCCTAACGACGCGTATGACCATGGCTGTTTGCTCCGAAGTGAGTGCTGGACGGTTACTCAATCATGCAATCGCAGTTCGAGGAACACCGTTCCTGGAATGGGATTGTAGCGATAGGGTGCGATAGACCTGAATCCCACTGCTTGGTAAAGCGACTGCGCCTCAAGCATGGACGGCAGTGTGTCCAGAACCAGGCGCGCGTAGTTGATCAACTTGGCCTCATCGACGATGCCTCGCACCAACGCCAGCCCCAGACCGAGCCCGCGCGCAGTCGGCCGCACGTACAGACGTTTGATTTCGCCAACGCCGTCAGACAGCTTGCGCAGTCCCACGCATCCAACCAGGGCGCCATTGTTCTGAGCCAACAAGAAAGCGCCATAGGGCGCGGAATACTCGTTCTCGAAATGCTCCAGTTCATGTGCGAAGTTCTGGAACGACAGATCCAGGTCCAAGGAAGATGCATACTCTTCGACCAGGCGGCGCGCCTCGCACCATTCAGCGGCGGTACTCGGTGCAAGCAAGCGCACGGTCACGTTATGTCGTCCTGATTACCGTTGGCTGTCCGTGTGCTGCAATGCGCGGCCGACATCGGTTGATTATTCTTTGCGCAACCAGTATCTGCGCATGAGTTCATGCGACCATTCAGGCTGCCGAACTTCCTGGCGCGGCAGGAATTCCACCATGACGGGTTTGATATCGAGCACGGGCGTCCCGTCGATTGCGTCCAGCTCGGCGACCAGGAGTTTGCAGGCCTCCACGCGCACGAGCCGGCAGATGGTGCTGCCGATCCGATTGGGGCGGTTCTTTCCGCGCTGGGCAAAAATGCCGACGGCGGGCCAGGTTTGATTGTTTCGCGGGTGGCGCGCGCCGGCGACGATCTTTGCTGGATCGACTTGGTGGAACAGGAACAACACTTCGACGTGCGAGAAGGCGGATAGACCTTGCAGCGCTTCGGGGGCGAACTGCTCGGTGAGCGAGATCCACACTTCTTCTCCGCCCCAGAAGTCGTCTTCCGCGTGGCGCCGCAGAGCCGCGACGTACCCGACTGCCTGGACTTGGAAGTTCATCGTGTAGGCTCCTGATACGCAGGCTGCACATGCCTAGCGTTTGACGCGAGCGCCGGACGCCGGTTTGCCGCTGGCTTTGTGTTCGACGTCGGGGTCGGCGTCTGCTGCATCGCCACTGCGCCTGGCGGTCGGTGGAAAGCGCCACCAGCTTGCCGCCACCAGCAGGCCAAACAGCGAGTAGACAAGGGTGAAGACCCAGGATGGGGCATCATAGTACAGAAGCCGCTGAATCCAGTGTTCGATAAAGCTGTCATTGTAGGTGGCGGCGCCGGACTTTGCACGCAGCCACATTTCGAGCGAAGTGAGGGGGCAGGCGGCACCGAGCCAGGTTTGTGCCACGATCACCGTGATAGCGGCCAGGTGCAAAAGCCGGAACCAAAGTGCGTTGACCCACTGCCAGGCGTTGAGGTTGCCGACGATCACCAGAACCAGGCCGCCGATTACGAATGCGACGACAAGAAAATGGAGCGAGAGCACCGCATCCGCGAGCAGCTGATACGCCAGGTCGTCGCGCATTTAGAATGCCTAGGAGGCTCCGTAATCTGGGGGCGATACACCGAGTTCATCCGGCCGGGCCATTATCTCAGGTCGCTGACCGGGGTAGCCATACCAAACGCAATCTTGGTCAAGCGCAGGAATTTCATCAACTGCACCGCCGCGGGCAGCGGTCGGCGTTCCGGCAGCAGTGGCGCAAACCGCTCGCCGTCGGAGGCATAGCAACGCCTCAGTGAGCATGTCCCGACTGATACCGCTTGATCCAGTCGGCAATGTCTTTGGTGACAACGGCTTCCATCCCCAGAAACTGATGGTGGCCAGTATGGCAGGGATTGCCGGCCGCTGATCCTCCTTCCGCAGAAATGAGTTCAACTATTTTCGCCGATCCAAGCGCCGCGACCAGTCCGGGCATCGCGTCGTAGGGCGTGACCGCGCAGCCGTCCTGTTTGTGGTGTACCAGCAATACTGGCACCTTCACATCGTGCAAGGGTGCCGCCGTAACCGGATGCGCTGCCGCGACCGGGGCTTTGGTCACCGATGAGGTAAGCACCAGTCCGTCCGGCCCCATTTCCTTCAGGTGGGTCGACGCGGCGGCAGCCGACAGCGAACCATTGCTGGTGCCGATCGCCCAGACCGGGACCTTCGATTGTTGCCTTAGAAATTCGATCAACCCGGCGTTATCCTGCGCGTGCTCTAGCGTGTAACGGAAGTTGTCGAGAGTGCGCCGATCCGACGGTACGTCCGGGATCACGACACTGATACCGTTCTGGGTGAATCGGCGCGCGCCGCCAGACAGGAAATTTTCGACTCGCATCGAGCCATTGGGGAATATGCCGATATTGCCGCTGCCGCCCTGAAACAGAATGGCACTGGCAACAGGATGTTCTGCCTTCGCGTAGATGAATCGCACGGTGACGCCGGGGCGCGTAGTCATCTCCTTGACTTCGACCTGCGCCTGACCGGTGATTGGCACCAACGATGCTGACAACAAAACCAGCAGAATGCGAAGCATGACACGCATGGTATTCCTCTCAATCAATCTGAATGTACCCGGCATCTGCCTTACCGATGCCGTTATAGGGTCCGACAGTCTGCTATGGCTCAAGCCGAATATCGGACCAAGTTGCGCCGGTCAGTCTTGATAGCTCCGCGGGCGTTAGCGGAAATACCGAAAATGGTGTGCCTGCGGAAGCCCATATCGTCTGAAACCGCTGCAGATCGAAATCAAGAAACATTCTGACGGAATTGACGTGGCCGAGGGGTGAAACACCGCCAATGACAAATCCCGTCGACTCGCGAACGAAATCGGCGTTGGCTCGACCCAATTTTTCACCGACCAGTTTTGCAACTTTTTCCTCGCAGACATGGTTGTTGCCGCTGGCGACCACTACTACGGCCTGGCTGCTTGCTTTGGTTCGGAACACCACTGACTTTGCGATCTCGGCCACGCTACAGCCAATGGCTGCGGCAGCCTCGGCACTGGTGCGAGTTGGGTACTCGAATTCGACAACTTTGGAGTTGATGCGGGCCTCGGCCAGCAGTTGTTGAATGCGTAAGGACGTGGGGTGAGTTGCGGGTTTCATCGTTCTTTACCATGTAGATCGGAGAGCACTGCCTATATCGGCTGGGCGAGTGACACGGAAAGCATGTTCGCCTGAGGTCGGAGCCTAAGCTGTGGACCACCAACGCGCCGGCGCAGCGGTGGCCGAGAACTGATACGCGCGGCGCGTGCGCTCGACCCGAAGTTGAGAATGATCTCATACATGCGGAAAATCCGGGTTGTGCGCCACCTCCCACAGGAACCCGTCCGGGTCGGTGAAATATCCCGAATAGCCTCCCCAGTCCGTGCGCTGCCCGGGCTTTACGACTTTCGCGCCGGACTTCGCCACGTGGGCCAGCAAGGCGTCAACCTCGGCGGGAGAGCGAACATTGTGGGCCAAGGAAAAGCCCTGGAAGCCCGAGCCCTCAGGTGACAGCCCCGCGTCCGCAGCCAGACTATCGCGCGACCAGAGCGCGAGCCACGTCTTGCCCAGTTCGAAGAAGGTGACCGAGGGCGGGGTCTTGAGCCGTGGCAGGCCAAGGCACTGCTCGTAGAATCGCGTGGCCCGTTCGAGATCGGCGACTCCTAGAGTAATCAGGCTAATGCGTGGTTCCATGCTTATTCTCCTTCATGCCCAACGAAAAGGTACAAAGGCGCGCGCCTTGGAGATTAGCCGTGGACATCAATACTGTCCGTGGGGGCGTCGCTGCGTTCCCAAAATCCATAGTCCCGCTCCACGGCTGCAACGCGTAATCGGTAGTCGGAAAATACGCTACCGCGTCCGCGAGCCTGAGCTTTTCGATGTCCCGCCAGGTTCCGCCATGCGCGAACGGCGTCTTCGTCACGCCAGAACGAGAGCGACAGGTATTTTCCCTTGGTCACCAGGCTCTCGAAACGCTCGACCGAGATGAAGCCGTCGATCTTCTCCAGATCGCCCTTCAGGGCGGCTGCCAGATCGAAGTACTCGCCGGCTCTTCCTTCGGCGGGCCATACTTCAAAGATCACTGCAATCATCGTCGTCTCCTACGGCACGTTGTACGGCTAGCACCCCCGTTTCCCCGACCATGAAAGCCGGTTCTGCGCCGTTTTCACGGGTCCGGCGGAACTGAATGTCTGGCGTCATCTCAGCACGGGAGCGAGCATATTGGCATCGCGCGCAAGCAGCCAATTGCCGTTTTGCTTCCTGAGGATGGTCAGTGTATGACCTGCGCGCGTCATGGATTGAGCGCCACCGGGCGGCGTTACAACGACGGTGAGCTTGGACCACATGAAGGCCCAGTCACCAAGAATCTTGATCTCCTGAATCTCGCTGGAGCCGTCAAATTGTGGAGCGTCTTGACCTGATTGAGCCCGCGCAGCGGCGGCGAAGTCGGCTTTGCGCATGACCGATTGTCCGGGCACGAGAAATACAGCGTCGTCCGCCATGAGCGACAAGACCTTGTCGACATCCCCCGCCTTGCTTGCAGCCATCCAAGTGGTAACGAGCTGTCGAATTTCCTGTTCGTCGTTCTGCATGGGCACTCCTTCGCGATGACGTCCGAAGTAGATCTGTGCGGCGGGCCGGCACGGATGAAGAATGTTACGACGCTTCCAGCTCGTCCGCACCAGCTAGAGTCAGCCACCCGGCGGACCTTTCAGTTCGACAATATTACCTTCCGGGTCTGCGACATAGATGGAAAGTCCTTCTCCCTCTGCGCCGTAGCGCGAGGCGACTGGACCAACTTCGATGCCCAGTGCTTCCAGATGGCGGCGTATGCTCGATTCGTCGAAAGGCTCTACTCTTAAGCAGAAGTGATCGAGGTCGCGTGCTTCTTTTCCAGGCGCTGCGCCGCCGGCTTTTCCGAGTTTGCCATCTACGGGTACGAGATCAACGATAGACCGGCCAGCGCGCAGCTGGACCAAGCCAAGGTCGTCTTGGCGTCGCTCCACCATACATCCGAGCGCACCGCAGTAGAAGCGGAGCATGCTGTCGAGATCGACAACGCGCAGTACAAGATGGTCGATTTCGCGAATACGGATCATCGTGTGCGTGAGGCAGGTGGCTGACGTCTAAGCTGAGCGGCTGCCTTCAGGCGGTCGGCTCGATGGAAAGGCTGGGTATCATGTTGAATTCGCATGGGTCACCAGCACTAGTTGACTGGCCGCGCGTGGCCGCACTGGACGCACTGAGGCTTGTGCATGCAAAGCAGCGAGCCGCATTCCAGGCAGGACCACTTGGCTGTTTGCTCGGCGACGAATCTCCTTGCTCCCACGGCTTGGATGCGCGCCAGGTTCGCGAAGATGCTTACTCCGTATTTAGTGCGATAGCGGCGGTCAAGACGCAGCAGATTTGCGCAGGGATACCTGGCGCAGGAAATGCAAAATCGATGGCCGCCGGCTGCAAGTTCCTCACAATTCTTGATGGCACATGTAAGACACACATTCGACTTGTGGCGGTCACCGCCTCGGCAACCGGGGCAGGGGTGGCGGTCTCGAATGAATGCGCGGCACAGGCTGCAATTCACGCCACATGGCGCCATGATCATCGGATCATTTGCTTGAATTCGCTCGACTTGGTTCGGCACGCCGTTCCCCCAATTCCTGCCGCGAATAGCGACCTACTTCTTTGGATTGTAGAGTTTTCTTTGCTTCAAGGCCCCTGATTTTTCGTACACGCTCCACTCACCGACCTTCTTGCCGTTCGCGAACTCTCCCTCGTCCCAGAGTTGGCCGTTTTCATAAAAGCGCTCCCACGCACCGATCTGTACGCCACAATCATAGGCACCTGCTTGCAGGGGCTGCCCGTTTTCTCGCCACCACTCCCAGTGCTCATCCAACTCGCCGTTGAGGTATTTGCCGGTGGCCTTGAGTCCTCCGCTCTTATAGTAGAAGGTCCATTTGCCATAGCGCTTACCTGCTTTGAGGCGGCCTTCGCCGGATAGAGTCCCATCAGCGAATAGCTCCCGACGTGTTCCGTGAGTCGAAGTTGAGTTCTCTGATTTCATAGATCTCCTTCTGCGGTGACTGCAATGCGGCATGACGATGGCATTACCCGTTCGAAGGTCGCGATAATGCCCGTAGATATCAAATAATACGCAGGCGCTTCACGTAGAATTGCCGGCACCAATGAGCGGCTGGGCGCCAACATAGCTACAGCAGGCCCCGCAGTCGCGCGGCGAGCCAGGGCGAGAGCAGGGTGACCGCAAGCACAACGGGCCAGATGTTGCCCCCCTTGAACGTGTACGCCTCTAGCAATTGTGCCCAATCCTTATGTTGTACGAAACGACCGAAACTGAACTCGAAAAGCAGCGTAAGGAAAAGCCAGAATAAACCTAAGAGCCAATACTGCGACGAGGGAAGCGTGCCATACCAGGGTGCTGTGAGAAAAGCGACCAAGACAATGCAGACGGAGAGAACGATGCCGCTGGAGATCAGAGCACCGAATGACCCCATGGCAGGGATGAGCGCTTTCTCTCGCAGAGTGCCATTGAGAATGGCAAGGACGAGTATGGCAATCCACAGAACGAGCGCCTTCAGCAAAACGCCGACTTGCATCAATATCTCCCTCGCGCCCAAGGTTCACGTTCAAAGTCGCGCTATGGACTGTGCCGGAATACACGATGCCCGCTGATGGGCGTCCTTTGCGACGTATAGTAAGGCACCATTCCCATGGCTATCAATATTTTCCCGTGAGCTTCAGGATGCGGCCCGTATCGGTTTCGGCCACGTACAGACTTCCCGACGCGTCGAACGCCAGCCCGTGAGGCCATGACAGACCTGACGCGACGACACGGACCATTTGCTGCCCTGTGAACGCAACAACCCTTCCTCGATACAACTCGCATATGAGCAGTTCACCTTGCGGATTGAAGTCGAGGTCCACCGGAATTTGGACCTTATCCTTGTAGGTTGTAATGTCACCGGACTAATCTGTTACCTATGCCCCCCCCGACCGCCCATTCCGTTGGGTTGGCTTATTAGCGCAATCACAGTTTCAGCGTATTGCGCAGGGTGCTCGACAAATCCGGAGTGTGCCCCAGGGAGGACGCGCAGAGTGGCGTGAGGAAACTTCGCGGAAAGCTGCTCGGATAGATACGGTGGAGCAAGTTGGTCGTGCTCTCCTACGAGAATTGAAATCGGAACCTGCAGGTCGGAGAGTTGGGCGGGCGCGGCGTACCCGATCAGGGCTTCCGCTTGACGAACGAACCCTTGAAGTGATTGACGGTACGGGTTCTTCAGCATCGCCTGAATAAGAGCCTCATAAGCAGCCTCATTGTTGGCGAGGGCAGGGCTGTAGACCAATCGGGCCACGTGACGAACGACCTGCTCGTAAGGCATGTCGGAACGTCGAATATTGACCCAATTACTAATCGCGTTCTTAAGCATGCCATCTGCAGCCACGAAGCTTCCAAGCAAGACCAAGTGTTTGACCCTTTCAAGATGGCTTACTGCGAGCGACTGGGCAATGATGCCGCCCATGCTCCAGCCAACGATGTTCGCTGAGGGAATCTGGAGATCGTCCATTAACGCGAGAACATCGTCTGCCATCTGCCGGATTGTGTACACCGCGTCTGGTGAACTTGATCGGCCGGCGCCGCGATTATCAAGCGAGATGACACGAAAATGCTTGCTCAGTGCGGGGACGACGAACCTCCATACTTGCAGATCTGCGCCGATTCCGCAGATGAGGATGAGCGGCTCCCCAGAGCCAGTTTCTTCGTAGTAGCAGGTGAAG
>Ga0334722_10002752_pt1 | contig 19506 bp, 25 predicted proteins | sample C3_bottom_MG_FD_207210 | JGI IMG/M metagenome (GOLD analysis project Ga0334722, IMG submission 207210) | Sediment microbial communities from Yellowstone Lake, YNP, Wyoming, USA - C3_bottom | ecosystem: Environmental > Aquatic > Freshwater > Lake > Sediment | place: USA: Wyoming | collected...
TCTTTGTTTATCTTCTCAACTGTGTTAATTGAAGGAGCCAGTACCACATTGTGGATTCGCCTTCCTTTACCTCCTTGGGAGAAAATACTTGAAATTTCAACACTCAGGATAAACCGGACCTTTCTTTTTTGTTGCAGGGTCGGATTTTTCAATTCAAAAATACCAGGGGACGTTTCAGTTAGTTGAGTAACAATTTCTCGGAACCACATGGGGTGAGTCCAGTCTCCGGTTGCGATAAGATCGATACCTTTATATGATGCCCAAGTACCAATGCCATGGAGATCCATTTTCGGTGAGACAGCTCGGGAATATTTGGAGTGAATGTGAAGATCCGCTATGATGCGCATATGGTTATTCTAACATATGATAAAATAAGTCTATGGAAAAGCCTGGTTACTATCTTATTATAGCGGGCATCGGCGCAATCATTGTCGAGCTACTTTTAGGAGTTGCCACAGGATTTGATCTTTTTATCATAGGGATACTTCTTATTATCGGAGGGGTGATTGCTCTTTTCTCGAACCTGATGGTCGGTGGCGGGATTGCGGCTGTTCTTACGCTTTCCTATGTGTTGTTCGGCAGAAAAATTGTTAAACAATCCCTATCTATCGAAACAAATAAAACAAATATAGATGGCATTATCGGAAAAACAGCAATGACAGTAAAGCATATTACTCCAACTCATCCGGGACAGGTTAAAATTGACGGGGAAATATGGCGCGCACAAAGTGAAGATCAAATTGAAGTCGGATTAAAAGCTAAGATTATTTCAGTAAGCGGCGTGACATTAAAAGTTCAAAAAATATAAATCCTATGCCAGCCTTTTTTTTAATTGTACTTGTTATTCTTGCTTTCATTACGCTTATTAAAAGCGTTCGTATTATTAATCAGGGAGAAAAAGCGGTGATTATGCGGTTGGGTAAATTTAAAAGTGTTGGGGAGCCGGGGTTGAATATAATTCTTCCCTATATTGAATCGATGATTACAGTAGATATCCGCGAGAAAGTTATTCAAGTTGAACCGCAGAAAGTTATTACAAAAGATAATGTTACCGTTACGGTTGATGCAGTTATTTACTTTAAGGTTATTGATCCTGTTAAGGCAGAATTTGAAGTAGAGGATTTTGATCTGGCCGCAACGACACTTGCCCAGACAAACCTGCGCAATGTGGTAGGAGATAAATCACTTGATGAGACATTGACTGCTAGGGATCTTATTAATACTAATTTGCGCGACGTATTGGATGAAGTTACTCATAATTGGGGAGTGAAAGTGACCCGTGTTGAGGTGCAAAAGATTGATCCTCCGGCTGAAATAACTGAGGCGATGAGTTTGCAGATGAAAGCAGAGCGGGAAAAAAGAGCATCGATTTTACAGTCTGAAGGCATAAAACAAAGCCAAATACTTGAAGCAGATGGAAAAAAGTCGGCCGAGATATTGAGAGCTGAGGGAGATGCGCAAGCAAAAATCCTACGGGCTGATGCTGAGGCAACCGCAATCCAAAGACTCGCTGAGGCTGCTAATAAATACTTTGATGAAAAAGCACAGATGTGGAAAAGACTTGATGTGGCGTCAATAGTGCTTGCGAACAACACAAAGTTTATTATTCCCTCATCTTCAGACCTTGTGAACGTATTGAATCTTGATGGGGAAAAATCAAACGTTGTTCCTCTGAAAAAATGAGCAAAGCTTACTATCAGGAAGAACAATGGTTGGCTCAGGTTGACAAAGAAGATAACATAATCGGAAAAGTTGAAAAATGGGACGCCCACAAAAGAGCCATTCTTCATCGGGGGTATACGGTAATATTGGAGTGCAACGATGCTGTCATTCTTCAACACAGAAAACATCCGGTATTTGATGGAGTATATGATCTTTCTTTTTCTTCACACCAGCTTTATAAAAACGGGACACTTCAAACGGATGAAGAGGCCATATATGAAGGATTGAAAAGAGAGTGGGGAGTGGACAAACAAAATATTAATGAACTGAAATTCCTCAGCAAAATTTATTATAAGAGTCGGGATTTAAAAAGCGAATATTTCGAACATGAGGTGGATTATATATATTTGGTAACGTTGAACAAAATGCCGATTGCAAATAGAGAATATGCTTATGGTCAGGAAATGGTTGAAAAGAAAAACATATCATCTACTCTTCTCCCAACTCCTGTTGCGCCGTGGATAGATTTAATTTTAATGAAAAAAATAATATGAGTCTGACAGTTATGCTGGCACTTATTACTTTTATCGGTTGGGGAACCGGAGATTTATTCACCATTGTTGCAACGAGAAAAATCGGCGCAAATCTTACCACGTTTTGGGTTTTCTTTTTCAGTTTTTTACTGTCACTTTTTGTCTTACCGTTTGCACCTCATGATATAAACTCAATCACTCTTCCGCTTCTTATTTTTAACATAGTATTGGGAATTCTGTATGTTTCAGGGAATGTATTGGTAAGTGAGGCTTTCAGAGTTTCAAGTGCTCCGTTAGTTGGTATTATCATCCAAGCCTTTCCTGCCGTGGTATTGCTTTTGTCGGTATTAATCTTTAAAGATCCGATAACCGTTACTCAGACAATTTTTATTAGTATCATTTTTTTTGGCGTACTTCTTTGTAGCATAGATATCAAAAAAGTTTTGAAAGCAAAGGTCATAGTAGACAAAGGTACTTTAATAGCTCTTCTTGCAATGGTGTTTTTATCAATTTATTTCACTTTCTCAAGAATTTTAATAAACAAATCAGGTTGGTTTTTACCGAGCTTTATTGCCACAGCCTGTTTTCCTCTTATATATTTATTTATCAGAAACAAAAAAGAAAAGTTTACTATACCAAAGAGCCGGAAAATTATATTTTCTGTTTTTATGGTAGGGTTATTGATTCGGGCGGGGGACTTTGCTCTTAATTACGGATTGTCCCTTCCAAATTCAAGCAGCATTGTGGCCCCAATTGCCGGAGCTTCCCCAATTTTATTTATAACAATGTCTTATCTGATTTTTAAAGACAAGTTAACGAAACAACAAATATTGGGTATTATAACCACGTTGGTTGGAGTTCTCTCACTAACCTTTTTTTCCGGGTTGTAAAAAACCACAATAAACCTAACGATATTGGTGGAGATGGGGGAAGAAAGTTTGAACCAGGTTCATGAGTATATCTGGAAGTGGTTTCCAGTGCTCAGTTCACAGCTTCTTTATCACAAGTAAGTATTTGAATATAGAATGTGTTATTCTTTTTATATGAAAAAACACATATTTGTATTCATATTGTCTCTGTTTTTAGTATCTACTGTTTCCGCTCAATCAGTTCAAAAATCAGTCTGTATTGATCCTGGGCATGGAGGATCTGATGTTGGAGCTGTAAACGGATCAATTAAAGAGTCTGAACTGAACCTCGATATTGCAAAGAGACTTTTTATATTGCTTAAGAATTCTGGTTACAATGTGTTTCAAACGAGAACAACAGACGAGGCTTTATCAAATAATGACAGATATACATTTTGTAACAATAATAAGGCTACCATTCTCCTCTCAATTCATCATAATTCCACTACAAAGGCAACGGTCGATTACTCTCGTGCCTTATACATGAAGAAGTCAGATGTGGACTTGGCAAAAGCTGTTGTAGGTTCTATCTCATCTCAATTAGGACTTGCCAATAGTGGAATTTCTCGATTTGCTTCTGGAGTGCTTTTAAAGGCAAATATGCCTGCCACTATCAGTGAAGGATTCTTCCTCTCAAATAGTAATGAATATACACTTTTGACAACGGGAGATTCTAGAAAACAAAGTGAAGCTGAAGCTTTGAAAATGGCTGTCATCAACTACTTTTCTTCACATTAAAAATGTAGTTTAGATTGATACCACAATCTTTGTGGAGATGGCGGAAGAAAGTTTGAATCAGATTCAAGAGTACATTTGGAAGTGGTATCCAATCGTAAAGAATCACAATCTTAGCTTCATATAAAGTAAGAAAGCTTCTTTAACGATCACAGTACGATGTTTGAACTATGAATTGTCGTGATGCCGCGACAATTGTATATGTGAATTGTCTCGCCGACCAGACATTTGATTTTTTTTGGCGCAGAGAAAACTAATAAATATAGATCGTACTGTCAACGGTACAATTACAGATTAATAATCTCACGCTGGCGTAAAAGTTAATTTATATGAATTGTCTTGGAGACAAGACATTTGAGCTTCAATTGTCACGGCGAAGTGACAAGTGTTAACACATCAGTCATTCATAGAATATAGGTACTTTATCTATAGGATCGATTCTTTATGCAGGAATCTATAAAGGTAACCCAGTATAAAAAATCTATCCTTATGATTCCTAATCAGGCATCGTAGGCACTTATTACGGGGAGGGGGAAACTAAAAAGTATCTTTACTCATACTTAACTATTCTCATTATAAAACTTTATACATTGGAATTTTTAATCTATTTAATCACATCTTTTAATAATAGAAGTTTTTTCTTTGGCTCAATAATTATGTCTCTGATATTCGGCAACAAGAAAACCTCCTTGTTAAAGGGAGGTTTTCAAGAAGTTTATTTCTTACTCTAGTTTTACAAGTACTCCTTTGTTAAACAGTGATCCTTTTAAAAGAATTGTTGGATTCTTCAATCCTTCCGGAAGATCAAAGACTAAATCTCCGGTTACAGATAAACTTGGTTGAATTTGTTGCAAAAACATGTCAGTTTTTCCTTCCTCCATGCTTTTTGCAGTCTGACCATCAATAGATCGTTCAAATTCACGTTCTTGATCATCTTTAACTTTTGCCATAGAAGAATCAAAGGTTGTGGTTTTTTTTCCTTTATTCTCTACTTTTAAAGTAATCACATAAAATGTTCCTTGCGCAGTTTTTTTAGAAAACTGGTTTCCAAGAGTTTTGGCTTTTTCAACAGACTTAACTGTAAATGCCAAATCTCCATCTTGTACAAGTTCATTGAGGCCTGCCATTTTTGGAGGAGCTTTTTCTTCTGATTTTTGCTGTGTTCCATTATTTGATGTTTGACTCGTTTTTGTTCCTCCTTTATTACCAGACAATGCGCTTAAAACTACAAGAACTACAAATATGATTCCAATCCATTTTAGTATTTTTTTCATATTCATTCACCTCCTTCCGTTATAAGTTTTCATTACTAACTTATTGATCAATTCTTACTGATGGATTTAAAAAAAGCTCTCCATCAGTCGGCTTGCGCCTATAGTCCTTTCGGACTACAACCTAGTTCAGGTATCTGACGGAGAGCTTCCGTTCCTGAACTAGGTTTTTTGCCATGCTCAATTTGCATTGAGTTTAGGCGCGAATTGTTATGGAAATTATAACACCTTTAAATACATCTCACATCTACGAACTTTCTGCTCATAATTACACTTTTGTATAATACAACTTGATGGCCTATCCTGACGACTACATCAAAATTGATATTAAAAATCCAAAACGTTTTGGTGATGTTTCTCTTCTTATTGATCGACCTGATTTTATTGTTGAGCTGTGGGATCTGCGTAAAAAATGGAATATCGATTCAAAAGGAATAAAAAAGGACAATAATAAGTCTTGGTATGCGTTTCCATGGCTTGATGAACCTAAAAAACTGTCCAAAAAACAAGAACAGGACGCTTTGTATCTATTTAACTCATTAGTATATGTAGAAGTAGGCCTCAATCCTATCGAAGAGGATAAACGACTGGAAAAGGCATTAAAATACTGCTCTGAAAAGATACCTCAGTATGCCAGTCAGTTCCAGTTTCGTTTTGATGTGATTCAGTTGAGAAAAAGATATAAAAGATATCCGAATTTTGATTCTATTATCGCTCATGCGTTACTCTATAAGAACGTGACTGATAGCGAATATGTTACATGCGAATTAAAGCTTCAATATGCTGGATTTGATCAGTCAAAACCATTTAAGGAGCCTTATCCTGCCATTGTCTTTTATCCACGCGCTACAGTTGAGGATATAACCAAGATTTTCAGAGAGGAAAGTGAAAAAATACTTCATGAATATGAAACAAAGTATTTGAATGGAAAGATATTCAGTCCAGATACTGTGTCAAACATAGAACGTGATCGTGAGTGGTATTGGCTACATCAATTAAAACTCAGTTACGCACAAATATCAGAACTACAAACAAAACAGAATGGCATTGCTTCACGCGACATGGTCATTAAGGCCATTAAACGATATGAAAAACTTCTTGCTGTGAATATTTAACGTTTCATTAAACGTCTGCAGATTGTTATAGTAGCCTCTTCTATCAATTTTCAAAACCTCATTTCAGTTTTATGATGAGGACATATGATTACTGTTGAGGACGCAAGAAAGATTTTAAAAGGCCAAGGCACAAAATTAAGTGATGAAGAAATTGAGAAAATAATAAACTTCCTTGTAGCTCTTTCTGACAACATAATCCGAGATGTTATTAATAAGAATAGCCTTGACTTTGAGGCTAAAACTCCTGTACCATTAGTTAAATAGAGCCTTATGAAGCCACAATCTATCATTTATTGCAGAGTATCAAGCCAACGCCAGGTGACTGATGGTCATGGCCTAGATTCTCAAGAAAAACGTTGTAGAGACTTCGCGATAGGCAAAGGATACGAAGTTGTAAAAGTATTCCATGATGAAGGGATATCAGGTGGCCTTTTTGAAAGACCTGCGATGCATAACCTTATTGCATATCTAGATCAAAATAAAAGTAAACAATTTGTCATTATTTTTGATGATCTGGCTAGACTTGCGAGAGACGTTAAAATTCATATTCAACTAAAGGCGGAACTTGTATCGAGAGGTTGTACTCTTGAATGTCTTAATTTTAACTTCGATAAAAGTGAAGAGAGTGAGTATGCTGAGCTCATTTTGGCCGCAGGCAATCAATATCAAAGGAAACAAAATAGACGTCAAGTAATTCAGAAACAAAAGGCTCGTCTGGAAAATGGCTATTGGTCTTTTTGCAATCCTCCAGGCTTAAAGTTTGTGAAGGATCCTATGCATGGAAAGCTACTTATATGCGCTGATCCTTTATCATCGATATATAAAGAAGCTATAGAAAAATACGCAGATAACACTTTGAATACACTTAAAGAAGTAACATCCTTCATTCTCGAACAGTACGCAATACACAGAGTAAACAGAAAACTTTCGTTCAATGGTGCTTTTCGTATACTCACAAATGTGCTTTATTCCGGTTATATCGAGTATCCTCCATGGTCAGTCTCATTACGAAAAGGACAACACACTGGTTTTATATCAATAACTACTTTTAACACTGTTCAAGAGAAGCTGTTAGGAAAGTCTAAACCTCCAAGAAGAATTGATTATAGTCTTGATTTTCCACTTCGCTCCTTTTTGCTGTGTGATAAGTGTAGTAAGCCGATGACAGGCGGCTTTACCAAAGGAAGACCAAAAAAGTATCCGTACTATTGGTGTAAAACAAAAGGATGCTCTGAAAAGAACAAGGTTGCTCCGTCAAAGAAAGTTAACTCTGAATTTGAAAATGAGCTCAGACAGGTAAAAATTAGTGGTGAAGTTCTCGAATTGGCTCAAGTTATTCTGAATAATATTTGGTTAAAGAAAGTAGACGAATATTCAAAGGTGCAGGGGATACTTAAAAACAATGCTGTGGCAGTCGAAAACAAGGTCAAAAACCTATTGGAGCGCATTAGTACGATCAAAGATGACAATCTCGTTTCACTCTACGAAAAACAACTTATTGATCTTGATCACGAACTCAAGGTAATAAAGGCAAAAGAATCAGAAAGGAAATACACGCCGGAAGAGTTTAGAACCGCTACAAAAACGGTGCTCTCTGCCTTGAAAAATCCTGTCATGATGTGGCAAACCGATAACATCGAGAGTAAAAGAACGATAGTTTTTATGTATTTTGATGGAAAAATGATCTATAACCGAAAGGAAGGATTTAGAACCGCTACTTTAGCTTGTCCTATAGAGCTAATAGCCTCATTAGGCGACCAAAAAAACAATCTGGTGGAGATGCCGGGAATTGGACCCGGGTCCGGGGAAACACTTCTATAAACGTTTAGCGAGGGATAGCATATTTTTGACTCGATTCCGGTTACGAAAAAATGCAAAAATCACCGGAAAGTCAGTTTGAGCTTATTCGGACTTCTTGACTAACTGAAAAAAGTCAAGTTATCCTATTCCGATTGGTTAACCCGCCGTATAGTAGAACCGGACAAAACTATACATTGGAGTGTCTCTAAGTAGACTTTTGCAGCTTATACAGTTGCAAATCTTAAAGATGGTGCTTGCATTGCTGCGTACATATCTTTAAGAGCGTCTGCTAAAGGAGACATTGCTTTCTTCATATCAAATGATTTAGCAGTTGTTGTTTTTCTATTTGACGCATAGATACGCTCTCGCCGTTTGTAAAAGTGCAAATTCCTCGTCGATGCCTTGCATCCCCATTTAACCTTTTTCGTATTCTCTCATTTCGCGCTTTTGATTGCGCTCAATTTCCCGTCCCTTTTCAAGCTTCCTTTTTTCCACTTCTTTTCGAGGCCGGGCTAATGCTATTTCCAGCTTTATTTTGCGCCCCCTATTATAGCAGGAAATAGGCACTAAAGTCAATCTGCCGCCCTGATTCAATTTAATCTGAAGACGCAGGATTTCCTTGCGGTGAAGGAGTAATTTACGGGTTTTTTTAGGGTCATATCCCTTTGCATTGGCAAACTCATAGGCAGGGATATTGGCATTTATCAAATAAACCTCATCCCCAAGCATTTTTACGAATGATCCTTCAAGTTGAAAATGGCCTGCCCGGATAGATTTAACCTCGCCTCCGGTCAATACAAGCCCAACCTCGATATTTTCAAGGCTTTCATAGTCCCGGCTAAACTTGCGATTTAGGATTTTCATGAGATTAGTATATCAAACCCAGGCTTAATATTTTTTTAACTGACGTTTAATAGTTACCATACTTATGGTTGTTTCATATTGTATTCATTTTTGAGTGAGCATATACTTAATTTATGCTCCACCACGGCCATCATCATAAATACATATTGTTTTTTTCTATTGCCGGGTTTATTACCGCACTTGTTATTTTTATCTTAGTTTTTTACAAACCGGGAGATTTTTCTTTTTCCGGCTCTTCTGCAGCTGAGAATACCAATAAAACCATGGTGTCAGACACCGATGTTATAAGCAACTTAAACAGTAAAATAAAATCACTGGAGGATAACGTCAAACTATTATCTGATGAACTTGATGATCGCAAAATCGCCATACAAGATATTAAAACATATATTAGTACTACTTCTGCTCAACCGACAGGCGTCCTAACAACAAAATCGATTATTACCGTTGCCCACACAAAAGGATCTGCTTTTACGACAAGCGCTTCTAATTACACACCGATGGGAATGTATGTCAATATCAGGTGTCCGAAAAATTGCTATCTATGGGTCGATTTTTACTCCTCATCACAAAATTCAGAGAGCTCTCATACGAATTCATATGCATTATTTCTCAACGAAACGGATCAAGGAATATATTCACAGGCGACTATTTCGGCCGCATCATCTTCCACTCCGGTTTCATTAAACACGGTCATACCGGTTGTGGCAGGTTTTTATACAATTGATATCCGGGCAAAAACATCAGGGGGTACTCTTCAGTCAAATGTATCTGCTCTCCAGGTTATGGCTATTGAAAGATAAGCCGTGAATTTGCAAAAACGTATAAGGGAGTATAATAAATTAATGCAGTATCCATCTGCCCAAAAATACTTTGTCTACACACTTTTATCCCTTAAAACACTTGATATATATACGGGCTTAACGACTGATTTGAGAAAACGATTGGAGGAACATAATCGAGGGATGGTCTCTATGACCAATATTCGCATACCTTTCAAACTTATTCATTACGAATATTTTGTGAACCTTGAAGACGCGAAGGCTCGGGAAAACTTTCTCAAGACAAGTACGGGAAGAGCACAATTAAAACAATTTTTAAAAAAAACGGTGGCGAGTAAGATTTACATGCAGTATAAATTAACACGCTAAGAATATTTTTTAGTAGCTTAAAAGGAGGTGAATATATATGCATAAACAATCAGGGACAATAGTCACACTTATCATTATTGGCTTCGTATTATTAGGAATAGGCGAATATTATCTATACCGGAATCAAATAAAGCTAAATAACATGATGTCTGAAGGATTAATGCAGATCAAAGAAGAATTGAAAATTAAAGCCCGCTAACGACGCAATTTGAGGGGTTATTCTTTCTTTTTATCCAGTTTATCAAGCTTTAAGCCTTTTACGCCAAAATAAACAACGGCGGCAACAACAAGAAAGTCAAGCAATGTCATAAGAAAATGACCATATAAAATTTTGGTGTTAAAAAAAGGTAAATATGCATTGGCAAGACCTTTTGTACTTCCTAACAAGAGCCCTAAAAATGGATTGAGCAAATCAGTGAGAAATGCAGTCACGACTTTAGTTACTGATCCCCCTAAAATAAAACCGATTGCGAGTCCCAAAACACCTCGTTCACGTATAAACTCAATAAATCCTTTCATATTTGTTTTTGTGAAATTATTAATACTGCTTCTCCCGTATGCATTATTTTATTCAAAAAAGTTAAAAGAGTAAAGTATATTCGTTTAACAAGCGGATACGATTTTCTCTGATCATCGTCAAACAACGTATGCAATACTTTATACCTGCGCGTTTCGAGATATTTTTTCAGATAATTAGTATTAAAGTGCCAGACATGTTCATTGGGCAACAAAGACTCCCAGTATTTTCTTCGAACTTTAAAAATTACATTATCCGTATTGGGAACACCGATAATCAAAACACCATCCTTTGTTAAGTGTTTATTGATTAGAACAAATTCTTCGTTTATTTTTTCAATATGTTCAAGAACGTGGTTATAGATAATACAGTTAAACTTTTTATTACTTTGTTTTGAAAATTGAGAAAGAGTACCGAAAAAAATATTATTTTTTAATGATTTTCGTGCAAGGGTATAGGCGTTTTTATTAGGTTCAATACCGGATACAAAAAAACCCCTTTGTTTTAAAAGTGACAATAAAATACCGGAAGAGCAACCAACATCTAAAACAGCCCCCTTTATTTTAATAGTTTTTTCTATTACGGAAACAATTGGAGTAAACAATTCTTCAAATTCTCTTCTTCTTTTTTCATAATCAGCCGCTTTTGTAATGATCGGATTAAATGTTTTATTTTTATCAGACGGAAAAGTTTTTAAAATTCCGCATCTGATACATTTCCCGATTACCGATTCTTCGTATTCTTTAAAGACCGCCTCATTCTTGTACACAATGAAAGGAATAAAAGAAGATTTTTTTTTACAGATACACTTAGATATTATCATCGGGGAGTAAGGGTCTTTTTTAATACGGAAAACGCACGGTCAACATCTGCCTCTTTCAAGATAATGGTAAATTCGGTATAGGTTGAGGCAACTTCAACCACGTTAATCCCTTCCCACCCCAAAGAGCGAAGCATATACCCATATAATCCCGGCGTTGTAACGTTTGCGGTAGGTAATTGGATGGTGATGGATGAAAGATCTTTCATGCGGGCAATAATTTTTTCACCCTTTAGGCTTTGTTCGATAAATACCTGCAGATCCTGACTTATAATCATGGCGGTTTCAAAAACTCCCTGAGTGATAATAAAAAAATACTTATTATTTTTATTTATTTTATTAAAAAAACTTCTGTGTTTCTCCAAAAGAGTATCTGAGTTCGAAATGGTATATTCCATAAGATGGGATCGAACAATCATGTCTGGACTATGTTTAAAAATAGTTCTGACATCTTTTGTTTTTTTCTGTGTTTTTAGGGAAAAGCGTTTAAGTGCCATAATAATAGCCCCGGTTTGAATAGATTTATATACTTTTTCCTCGATTTCAGGTTTTAGTTCTCTTGCAAGTGAAGAATAGTTAATTATTCCTTTCTTCATTCCTTCCTCTAAAAGCGGGGAGTGTCTGACGATCTGTTCAACAACTTCTGCAATGGTAATCATGTTTAAATTTTAACAATTTCTAATGATTTTGTCAATAAATTTTAAAAAATTGACACAGAGAGAACTAAGTCTATAATAGAAAATATTATTAATTTAATTAAAACTATGAAAGGCATCTGTCCGATTTGCGATGCAGGAGTTACTCTTCTCGGGGGTACAGAAGAGTCAGAAATTATCAGTTGTTCTGATTGTAAGTCAAGACTCGTAGTACAAAAAATTTCAAAAGGAAAAGCAATTTTGGGGAAAGCACCCGTAATTGAGGAAGATTGGGGAGAATAATATGATTACCATTGGACTTCTTCATTCAACAATCCGGGGGGATGAAAAACTCATTCTTCAAGCCGCAAAAAAAAGAAAAGTAAACATAATGCCCATCGATGTAAGAGAGCAGGTTTTTAATCCTGGTACTTACAAAATCAATTTTGACATTGCTCTTATAAGAACAGTTTCAACGGTAAAGGGGACATATGCTGCACAATTTTTTGAAGAAATGAAAGTACCGGTTGTTAACTCTTCATCGGTTACTCGTTTATGTGAAGATAAATTTTATACTTCCCTTCGTCTTTTTCAAAAAAAAGTTCCAACTTTAAAATTTTCTCTTGTTTTTAATCTTGAACAGGCAGTTGCGGCAATTGAAGAATTAGGAGGATTTCCCGTTGTAATCAAGCCTCCTTTAGGTTCATGGGGCAGGCTTTTGGCAAAAGTAAACGATATGGACGCCCTTGAGGCAATAATAGAACATAAAGAAGTTTTAGGATCGCCTCAGCAAAAAGCTTTTTATATTCAGGAATATATTAAAAAACCCGGCCGCGATATCCGGTCTTTTGTAGTGGGGGGAAAAGTGATCTGTGCGATTTATCGGGATTCACCTCACTGGATTACTAATACTGCCCGGGGCGGAGAAGCAAGCAACTGTCCGGTTAGCAAAGAGATATCCCGTATCTCAAAAGATGCCTCGGAGGCCGTGGGAGGAGGAATATTGGCAATGGATATTTTTGAGACGAGCGAAGGACTTAAAATAAATGAAATTAATCATACGATGGAGTTTAAAAATTCTGAACATCCAACACATGTAAGTATTTCAGGAGCGATTGTGGATTATTGTATAAAAACTGCTAAAAAAATATGAAAAACATTTCAATATTAGGAGGGTCAGGTTATGCGGGGGGGGAAATACTCCGGATACTTTTAAATCATCCGGAAGTTATTGTTAAACAGGTAACTTCTCGCCAGTTTGCCGGACAATCCGTATCTTTAGTGCACCCGAACTTGAGAAAATTAACGGAATTGGTTTTTATCCATCCTGACAGCCTTGAACAATGTGATATTCTTTTCGTCGCACTTCCCAACGGTGTATCTATGGATCTGATGAAGGGGTTCATGAAAAAAGCAAAAAAGATCATTGACCTCGGGGCAGATTTTCGTCTGCACAAGCCCGAGGTTTTTGAATCATGGTATAAAAAGAAACATACATCAACTCAATTGTTGAATAAATTCGTGTACGGGATAGCCGAAATACACAGAAAAAAAATTGCTGAATCTTCTTTTATTGCCTGTGCGGGGTGTGAGGCAACGGTTTCGATACTCGCACTGTACCCTCTGGTAAAGCACCGTCTTATTGAACCCAACATCATCATTGATGCTAAGATGAGCAGTTCTCAATCCGGCATAAAGCCGACTTTTTCATCCCATCACCCGGAACGTGCAGGATCAATAAGGTCCTATATGCCTACGGGGCATCGGCACACTGCAGAAATTATCCAAGAGCTTTCACCTTTTTTAAAACATGTTTCCGTTGCCATATCTGCAACAGCACTTGATATGGTGCGTGGACTTTTAGTGACAATTCATACGGTTCCTAAAAAAAATGTTACGGAAAAAGACATTTGGAAAGCATACAGAGGTGAATATAGAAATGAATATTTCATCCGTATCGTCAAAGAACTACAGGGAATATATCGATATCCTGAACCGAAATTATTGCAGGGGACTAATTTCTGCGACATCGGTTTTGAAATGGACACAAAAACAAATCGATTAGTTGTGATTGCGGCAATTGACAATTTAGTAAAAGGTACGGCGGGGCAGGCCGTACAGGCACTTAACATTATGCTGGGAATTCCTGAGAGAACAGGGTTGGAGTTCCCCGGTCTTCATCCGATCTAATATTATGGACACATCATTCTTTAAAGATTTTGTTGATACTACCTTTCGTGACGGGCAACAGTCTCCATTATTGTTTGATACATACAAATATCGGTTTAATTTTGAAGATAAAAAAATACTTATGGAAGGATTAATTCGTCTTGGAATAAGACATTTTGAATTTTTTTCACCTGTGGTAAGCGAGGTTGAAAAAAACGACTTTATCAAACTAAAAAAATATACCGCTTCCTTTACCAAAACAAAGCTTATGTATATTGCCCACTGCCGCTTATTGGAAAAAGACGTTGAGGAAGCATTAAAAATAGGGTTTAACGGTCTTAATCTTTACATAGGCGCCTCTTCATATGCACAAAAATTCAGCCACAACAATTCATTAGATGAAATTAAAATGAAAGCTTTTATTCTCATCAAATCATTGCGAAAAAAACATCCGAGTCTTTATATCCGCTTCAGCGTTGAGGACACGTTTCGCACATCATTGAAAGATGTTTTTGCCATATACGACATGCTTTCTCCGTATGTAAACACGTTTGGTATGCCGGATACGGTAGGAGAGGCAACACCTGATGTGGTTCAAACAACGGTGAAGGCGTTAAAACAGAGATATCCGAAGACAGACTTGGAGTGTCATTTCCATAACGACCGAGGCCTTTCCATAATAAATGCTTTAACTGCCGTGAAAGCGGGTGTGTCATATATCGATACGTCAGTATGGGGTTTGGCTGAGAGATCGGGGATAACTTCTGTAACGGGTCTTCTTTTGAACTTAGTTCATGAAAACCCAGTATTTAAAAAAAAATTTAATATTCCGCTGTCATATCCCATAAACATTATTATGGCCTCCATTCTTAAAATGCAGGTTCCCTATACTGAACCAGTTTCATTAACCAACAGAACACATACCGCGGGGGTTCATCAAAAAGCTATACTTCGCAATACTCAAGTATATGAAGCTCATAATCTAGATAAATTTGGTGTAACAAAAAATCAAATACTTCTTGGTCCATTATCTGGGTGGAACCTTATTTATTACTTCTTAAAAGAGGTACAGGGGTTTGAAATTACTAAAGAACAAGCGCAGGAAATTGCGTCGCTATTTAAAGCACAAACGTTGCGGATAACAAGAAAATTCAAGCCCGAAGCATTACTAAGATCAATTATTTCGCGATACAAATTATCACAGGAATTTATACCAAAAAATTTAGCTATGAAAAGAGTTGAAAACTTTAATTAATATGGGACAAACAATTGCTGAAAAAATATTTTCTTACCATTCCGGAAAAAAAGTATTTGCAGGGGACTTTGTTATTGTCGAACTTGATTTAGTAATGGCGCATGATACTACATGTGCGTGGGCGATTGATCCATTTTATGAAATAGCCAAAAAAGTATGGGATAAAAAGAAAATTATCATACCTTTTGATCATGCGTTTCCTGCACCAAACATCGCCATGGCTAAACTTCAAAATAAAATTAGGGTATTTGCAAAAGAGCAGAATATTCCCATTCATACAAACGGCGTTTGTCATCAGATAATGGCAGAAAGTTTTATTAACCCCGGTTTTTTAGTGTTGGGAGCTGATTCTCATACTCCAACAGGAGGAGGGCTTGGGGCATTGACAATCGGTGTGGGTTCAACCGACGCTGCAATAGCTATGGCAACCGGCACGTGTTGGTTTAAAGTTCCCCAAACGATACGCATTGAAATTTCAGGAAAACTAAAACAAGGCGTTTATGCCAAAGACGTTGTTTTGTCAATTGCCAAACAATTCGGGCCTGAAGGAGGGAACTATCGCGTATTAGAATATGCGGGACCAACTGTTATGAGCTTTAATGTTTCCTCACGTCTGACTTTGACAAATATGTCAGCTGAAATGGGGGCAAAAGCTGCCATAGTTGCTCCGGACAAACGGACGGCGCAATACTTAAAAGAAAACGGCAGGCAGTATTTACTTAATAAAGATTTAAACAGCGATGAAGACGCAAGATATGAAAAAATTATTCACATTGATGTTACAAACCTCACTCCTCAAATTGCGATGCCGCCTGATATTGACAATGTGGAGGAAGTGAGGAAACTTGAAAAAAAGAGAATAAAAGTCGATCAGGTATTTATTGGTTCATGTACGAATTGTCGGATAGAAGACCTTGATGTCGTATATAAAATATGGAAAAAGAACAGACCCAATACATCACTTAGGATTATCGTTACTCCCGCGTCTAAACGTGTATATCTTCAGGCATTGGCAAAGGGATATATAAAGTTTTTTACCGAGCTAGGTGTTCAGATTTTAAACCCCGGATGTGGTCCGTGTCTTGGGCGACATGGGGGGGTTTTGTATGACGGAGAAGTATGTGTTTCCACAAGTAACAGAAACTTTACCGGACGCATGGGAAGCCCGAAGGCATTTATTTATTTGACAAGTCCCGCAACGGCCGCGGCAACTGCCGTTGCCGGATATATTGCCGATCCAAGAAGCTTTTTAAACTAAATATATGAACTGGTTTTTTAAAAACAACATCAATACTGATCTGATTACACCTGGTCGGTATAACATTACGACCGATCCGTATGAATTGGCAAAAATAGTTTTTATCGAACATAAACCTGAATTTGCCGGAAAGGTTAAAAAAGGAGATGTTATTATTGCGGGAGCTAATTTTGGATGCGGCTCATCCCGGGAGACCGCAGTGACGGCTCTTAAGGCTTGCGGGATTCAATACATCATCGCAAAGTCTTTTGCCCGGATTTTTTACCGGAACTGCATTAATGCAGGACTTTATGCCATAACAGCAGATACCGACTTAATAAATAATAAAGACAATATTGTTATAGATACTAAGAAAAAAACCATAATAAACAAAACAAAAAATATTCTTATTCCCGCAGACATTTCTCCGCTCATGGCAAAGATTCATGAGTACGGAGGAATTATTCCTCTATTAAAGAAAAAAGGTCTGAAGCAATTTAAAAAAATAATCATATGAAAAAATACAAAATTGCAGTTATCGGCGGAGATGGAATTGGTCCCGAAGTGATTGGAGAGACACTCCTCTTATTAAAGGAAACAGGTTTGGATTTTGATTTTATGTATGCAGAAGGCGGGTATGGAGCTTATAAAAAGTATGGTAATTCTCTTCCCCAACAGACTATAGAAACGTGTAGAAGAAGTGATGCAATATTCTTCGGAGCTGTGACTACTCCTCCTCATATACAAAAATATAAAAGCCCCATTATAGCTCTAAGAAGGCTATTTGATCTTTATGCAAACGTCAGACCTTTTTTTTCTTTACCTGTTTCCACCCAAAGAAAGGATATAAACATTGTTTTGTTCAGAGAAAATACGGAAGATTTATATGTGGGGGAGGAATATCTGATACCGGGTGGTGCGGTTGCCAAACGGGTTATAACAAGAAAAGCTAGCAGAAAAATAATTAAGGCAGCGTTTGAATTTGCATTAAAAAATAAAAGAAAAAAAGTTACAGTCGTCCATAAGGCAAATGTTTTAAGACTTACCGACGGATTATTTCTTAATGTCGCGCAATCAGTTTCAAAAAAATACCCCCGCATTATATATGAGGAAATGTTAGTTGATTCATGCGCCATGCAACTTATTAAAAAACCGGAGAATTTTGATGTTTTGGTAACCACAAACATGTTTGGCGATATTTTATCCGATGAAATTGCTGCATTAACGGGGGGATTAGGGGTTGCCGCCTCGGCAAATATAGGAAGCAAATGGGCTCTTTTTGAACCCGTACATGGATCTGCTCCGAAATATACCGGAACCAACAAGGCAAATCCTATAGCTGCCTTTTTTGCGACATGTCTGATGTTGAAGTATTTGGGTGAAGTACAAATTGCTACAAAAATAAGGAAAGCCATTGATTCTTCACTACGAAATGGGCATATGACCCAAGACTTGGGAGGAGATCTTTCAATGACGGATTTTACAAAAAAAGTTATCGATTATTATAAACACCTATGAAAATTATTAAAGTTGGTGGAGGAACATCTATAAACTGGGATTATATTGGAAAAGATGTAAGCGCAATTCTTAAAAAAGAACAGCTTATCGTTGTACATGGCGCGGGGAGTATACGTGACAAAATTGCCACTCAACTTAATTCACCGTCAAAAACAATTATTTCTCCTTCAGGATTTGTCAGTACCTATACGGATAAAAAAGCAATTGAAATATTTCTTATGGTGTATCCCGGATTAATAAATAAACAAATTGTTGCAGGATTGCAATCATATGGAGCGAATGCGGTTGGTTTATCCGGAATTGATGGTAGGCTTTGGGAAGGAAAGCGAAAAAAAGAAATCTTATCCCAGGAAGGATCAAAAATAAAAGTGATAAAAGACAGCTTTACCGGAAGAGTCGAAAAAATTAACACAGCCCTGCTTAAACTGCTTCTTGATAATCAATATGTCCCCGTTCTTTGTCCTCCTGCAATAAGTGATGAAAGCGAAATTATAAATACCGACAATGATACGACTACGGCAATTTTGGCAAAAGAAATGAGATGCAAGGAAATAATTATGCTTTTTGAAGCACCCGGCTTATTAAAAGATTACAAGAATGAATCAAGTGTTATTAAACATATTCCAAAAGATAATATTGACAATTATTTACAATATGCTCAAGGGCGCATGAAAAAAAAATTACTTGGTGCAAAAAAGGCATTTGAAACGGGAGTAACAAAAATATATTGGGGAGATGGGAGAGTCCCAAATCCCATCTCTCGTTTATTAAAAGGGAAAGGAACAATTATCAGTTAATGTAAAGACACAATGAAAGATTACAACTACCTTCAGCAAAAATGGATGGTAAATACGTATCCGAACAGAGGTATTGTTTTGGAGAAGGGTATGGGGGCTTATCTCATTGATCAAAACGGAAAGAAATATCTCGATTGTATGACCAATTACGGAGTAAACATTTTCGGATACGATTATTCCCCAATTCGTAAAGAATTGGTATCTCAGCTATCATTACTTACTACGTTGCATGGAAGTTTTACCAACGAAAAAAGAGCTAAAGCAAGCCAAATGGTTGTAGAAAAATGTGGACCTATGTATACACAGGTATATTGGTCCAATTCAGGAGCTGAAGCAGTTGAGGCGGCCCTTAAATTTGCAGTACTCACAACAGGAAAAACCAAGTTTATAGCATGTACTCATGCATATCACGGTAAAACACTCGGTGCGTTGTCGGCAACAGACGGAGAAAAATATAAAAAACCATTTTTTCCTTTATTGTGGGATTTTACCCATATAAAGTACGATGATGTACAGGCC
>Ga0334722_10002753_pt1 | contig 19499 bp, 21 predicted proteins | sample C3_bottom_MG_FD_207210 | JGI IMG/M metagenome (GOLD analysis project Ga0334722, IMG submission 207210) | Sediment microbial communities from Yellowstone Lake, YNP, Wyoming, USA - C3_bottom | ecosystem: Environmental > Aquatic > Freshwater > Lake > Sediment | place: USA: Wyoming | collected...
GCCGGGACGGACGTTCGTCAACCTGATGACGAGCCGGCAGGACGACCTCTCGGCCGACCTCCGGGCGATCGCGGCCACTCGCATCGGCGCGGGGGAGTGGCCGTGGAGCTTCTTCTGCTACCTGGAGGAGCGGGCCCGGCCGGTCACTCCCTCCTCCTTCGTGCTCCTGGCACCGGGTGGAGAACGGCGCCACCGCAGCCTCGGCCTGGCTGTGCGCTGTCCCGCCTGCGGATCCGTGTCGATCAACGTCGTCAGCGAGCCGCACGTCGATCTGCCGTTCTGGAACGACCCGCACGTGGGTGTGGTCGAGCATGTTTTCGGGGACGACGCACTCCGAACCATCGAGGTGTTCCACGCGGAGCTGCACGCGGCAAGCTTCGACGAACGGCGTCTCGCGCTCGGCTAGTGGACGCGACCACTAGCGCCACCTAAGGCGCCACAGGCGGGTGTTCCCTCCCCGGAGGGATCATTGCCGCACGGGCCGCGTTCCGATCACTGAAACGTGAACGTGCTACTCACCATGACGCCGCGACGGCGCATTCCGGTGGATCTGCTGCTCCGCCACGTTCTGGCGCTCGGATCACCTGCTCGACGGCGTCCGCCGGCGAAGGTGCGGCTCGAGGAGGCTCTCGGCCCGGAGCTCGCGCAGCAGCTCGTCACGACTCTGACGGTCGGCAGCCGCGGCTGACAGGCCCTCAACGCGCGGTCAGTCCTTCGCGTCGCCTCGCGTGCGTACGAACAGGAAGATCAGGAAGGCCGACACGAGGGCCATGATCAACGAGGTGGCTCCGTCCACGCCGACGGACTTCATGCCGAAGAAGATGTAGAGGAAGAACACGAGCGCCCAGATGAAGCTCTGAACGCCCTTGTCGATGCTCGGCATGCGCAGGTGCATCGCGTCGAACCCTAGATGATTGATCGATAGATCGACCAACATCTAATTGGGCGGCCCTCGCCAAAATACTCCGCAAATTGCGGGGATCGTGCCCGGTTCGGTCTTGACCCAACTGGCGCGGCACCGTAGGTTCCCCTCTGCACCGAGCACGGAGCGTGAGTAGGTCGAAGCTCAGCTCGAGGGCCCAACGGGAAACCGGAAGGTCAGCGGGCCGGGTGGACGAAAGCGCCACCGGCTCGGTGCGTTTTTGCGTGCGTGGTCTGCAAGCAGCTCCTTGCCGACCAGATGCCGTTTCACGTTGCCGATCCGGAGGGACCACTCGTCGAGTGGCTGATCCAGAACGATCACGTCGTCTACCGACCGGAGGTGCTGCGGCACTTCGCCGCCGGTGGGGAGTACAGGCTCGTCGACCAGCGGGACGCTCTGCGCACGCTCTCGCGTCCGGTGCTCGTCCTCAGCGGCGCGCACGACCGCACGACCCCATCGGTATCCGCGCACGAGCTGGCCGACGCCATTCCCGGCGCCGTCGAGGTCGTGCTCCCGAACTCGGCGCACATGCTGCCGTACGAGGAGCCCGAGGCGTTCCTCGCCGCGTCGCGCGCCTTCCTCGCAGACGTCTGACCCGTCGTCGAAGCCGGGGGTGACCCGACGATAGGTCGGTTTCACGCCAACTTGACATAACACCGGTTATCGTGCATCGGCGGAGGAGCTCGGCTGGGCACCGTCGAGGCTGGCACCGTCGAGCGGCGCCCTTTCGCGGACGGTTGCGAAGCGACATCTCTGAGGGATGTGGTTCCGTCTCGGTCGGCCCGATACAGGAGGTCTCTGGCGGCCGCCGTGCGAGCACGGTTCGAGCCGCGGACATTTCTGGATCGCGTGCTGGACAATGCCCCGCCGCAATGAGAAAGTCGCTGGTGATACGAGCTTCGGTGAAACGGCCCTTCTTTGGACGGCAACGTGGAGATCGACAACCTCCTCACGATCGACGACATCCGCGTGTTAGTGGAGGTCTGCGAGGCCGCCGGAACGATGCGGTCGGCTGAGCTCGCCGACATCGTGGAGACGCACGAGCTCGATGCGCTCGAGCAAGAGGCGCTGCTGCGTGAGCTGGAGACGCGTGGCATCGAGATCGTCGAGGACGCTCCGCAGGCCGTCGAGGCACCGGAGACCGAACCTGAGTCCTATCCGGCGACACCCGAGTCGACGACGGACGCGCTCCAGCTGTTCCTGCGCGAGGCCGGACGACATGAGCTCCTTACCGCTGCGCAAGAGGTCGAGCTTGCGAAGCGGATCGAACGGGGTGACTCCGCGGCGAAGCAGCGGATGATCCAGTCGAACCTCCGGCTCGTCGTCTCGATCGCCAAGAACTACCGAAATCAAGGGCTCCCCTTCCTCGATCTGATCCAGGAAGGAACGCTGGGGCTGATCCGGGCCGTCGAGAAGTTCGACTGGCGCCGCGGGTTCAAGTTCTCGACGTACGCGACGTGGTGGATCCGGCAGGCGGTCGCCCGGGCGCTTGCGGACAAGGCGCGCACGATCCGTATGCCTGTCCACATCGTGGAGCGCATGCAGAAGCTGAACCGTGCGGAGCGGACGCTCTGGACACAACTCGGACGCGAGCCGACGCTGGAGGAGATTGCCGACGAGGCGGCGCTCACCCTGCAGCAGGCGGTCGAAGTCCGCGCCGCTGCACGTGCGTCGGCCAGCCTGGACGCACCCGTAGGGGATACGGACGAGGCAGTGCTGGGGGACTTCGTCGCGGGAGAAGAGCCGCTTCCGGAGGAACGCGTGGAGCTGGAGCTCCGAAGTCGCGCGCTTTTCCAAGCGCTCGCATCGCTCGCCCCTCGGGACCGGCAGGTCGTCGTCCTCCGCTACGGGATCGGTGGAACCGAGCCCAGGACGCTCGAGGAGATCGGACGCCAGCTCGGTCTCACGCGCGAGCGCGTCCGTCAGATCGAGCTCGACTCTCTGCGCCGACTGGCCGCAGCGCGCGAAATTCAAGCCGTCGCGAGCACGTAACCGGGGTCTGGCCTTCCGGCCAGACCCCGGTTGACGCACGCCGAACCGGGGTCAGACCCGAAGGTCTGACCCCGATCTCTTGCTCTTTGCGCGGTCAGGAGTCCGAAGGAGTCCTGACCTGTGCACGGGCCGCGGGCGGCCCTCTTCAGGGATCTTCGCGCGAGCGGAAATCCGCGCTAGCGGATTTCCGATCTTGCGCAAGCTAACTAAGTACGCAGATAAAGCTCGAGGCCCGGTGCGACCGACCGGAGCTCGCGCAACGCGCGCGTCTCGAGCTGGCGCACGCGCTCCCGGGTGATCCCGAGGATCGACCCGACTTCCTCGAGTGTCTTGGGCGGGGCGCCGCCGATACCGAACCGTTCTACCAGCACGCGCTGCTGCCGCGGCTTGAGACGCGAGAGCGCCTCCTGCAGCTCCGTCGCTCGGAGACGGTCGGAGGTCTCCTGCTCGGGAGCCGAGGCGAAGGTGTCCTCGATCAGATCGGCGACGCTCGATTCGCCGTCCCCGATCGGTGTCTCCAGGCTGACGTGGTCCTGCACGAGCTCGAGCAGCTCACGCACGCGCTCCAGCGCAAAGCCGCTCTCGGTGGCGATCTCGTCGAGAGACGGGTCGCGGTTGAGCTTCTGTCCGAGCGTCCGGCGCGCCCGGGTGACCTTGCGCACCTGGTCGGCGACGTGAACGGGAAGCCTGATCGTGCGTCCCTGCTCGGCGAGCGCCCGTGAGATCGCCTGGCGAATCCACCATGTGGCGTACGTGGAGAGCTTGAACCCGAGCTTGTAGTCGAACTTCTCGACTGCGCGGATCAGGCCCAGATTTCCTTCCTGGATCAGATCCAGGAGCGGCACGCCTGCCTTCGTGTACGCGCGCGTGATCGACATCACGAGCCGGAGGTTCGACTCGATGAGCTTGCGCTTCGCCTCCTCGTCGCCGGCGTCCTTGCGGCGCGCTAGCTCTCGCTCCTCAGCGGGCGTGAGCAGCCGGCCGTCGCCGATCTGGCGGACGTAGAGCTTCAGCGGGTCCTGGGTAAGCGGCTCGACAGGCCCTTCGTCGACGGGCTCGATTACAGGGTCGAACAGCGGCTCTGCGACGTCTTCCACGGAGGGTGTATCGGCTGACCGCGACCCCCGCTTGAGGGAGCACTACAGAACTCGAGGACAGTTGCCGAATCTCTCGAAGACGAGATGAGACGACACGATCCCCCGCGCTCACCCCGGGATGACGGTCGACTCGGAGGCGATCTTCGCCCTCGTCGACGCCCGCCCGGGTGAGGTCGCGGTGTTCGAAGAGCTGCACGGCGCGATGGCGACGGCGTGGCTGGACGAGCGCGATCCCGCCACGCTCTTCCTTGCTCGCGGCGTTGGGCGCCCTCTCTGGATCGGGCGCAGCCGTCACGAGCTGTTCTTCGCCTCGACGCGCACCACGCTTCAGCTCGCGGAGCGCGCGCTCCGGATCCGCCTGCGCCACGAGGAGGTATCGGATGGTCGCTGCCTCCGCGTCGTCGGACACCGCATCGAGCAGAAGCAGCGGTTCCGGCCCGACCGGAGCTACCGCGAGGAGAACGTTCTGCCCTCTGTGCGTGCGCCCCACGAGGGCGCCTGGTGCCTCGAGCGTCTTTCGGCGATCGCCTCGCTCGCCTAGTCGGTTCAGCCGGCGGCCAGCGTGCCGTCCGGGCGCACTTCGACGCCGGCCTCGCGGAGTCGCTCGCGCACGAGAAACTGGAATGCGGCCCACGGTCCGGCGTCGATGTCTACGAGTCGGTAGACCTGCCATTCGGAGAGGAGCGAGGCGTCTTCCTGTCGCGCCGTCTTCCAGTCGGTCATCTTCGGAAGGCGTCCGAGGGAGCGGGCGAGCTCAGCTCCTTGCGTGACTGCCCGCTCGAGTCGCTCCTCCCCGACCGGCACGTCGAAACCGGCTTCGCGAAGCGCTGCTGTGAGCGAGCCGAAGGTGTGCCAGATCAGCGACTTCGACGCCATCGTCCGCCGGCGCTCCTCGAGATCGCGCGCCGTCGGCAGCCGTCCGAGCTCGTCGGCGAGTGCGCGCAGCTGGTCGAGCAGCTCGTCCCGGCTGATGAAGCGACGCGGCGTGAGGCCTGCGGCGCGCTTCGCGGCGTTCCACGTGCCGAAATGCTCGATCACGGTCTGCGGATGCACGGTGGCGTCCGGATCGCCCGCGAACTCGCGCATCGTCGGCGAGCGCCCGAGTCGCGCGGCGCTCGTGCGGAGCTCCTCCAGGATCTGCTCGTCGGTGTACCTCCGCCTCAGCCCTGCACGGAACTCTGCGAGGGCTGCTTCGTCGATGCCCGCGAGTGCCGGATGCCGGCGCCGGCCACGTGCCATGCAATCACTGTAGAGCTTCTTGAACGGATTGCAAGCTCGTCAGAACGGGGTTGCGAACGGCCGCCTTCTACCTTGCAACAGACTGTTGCGAGGTCGGTGCCGCTGTGGTGGGTAGGCTCGCCGGCGTGAGTGCGCGCTTGAGGATCGAGACGAGTGTTGCCCGTGGCGTCGGGCGGCTCTCCCGTGTTGCGGGGCGCGGCGGCGGGACGACCCTGCCCGGGAAGCTCCTCTGGAAGCTCCACCCGGATGCGCTGGACGCCCTCGCTGCCGAACTGCAGAACGGTGCAGCGCTCGTCTCGGCGACGAACGGCAAGACGACGACGACGGCAATGGCGGCCCGGATCCTCGTCGCCCGCCATCGACTGGCCTGGAACAACTCGGGCGCGAATCTGGCCTCCGGCGTCGCCTCCACCCTTATCTCCATGCCGAAGAGCGATCTTGCCCTGCTGGAGGTCGACGAAGGTGCGCTTCCCGAGCTCATGCGGCGGCTACGACCACGGGTCGTGTCCCTCGGCAACCTGTTTCGCGACCAGCTCGATCGCTACGGGGAGCTCGAGGCGATCGCGGAGCGCTGGCGGTCGGCCGTCGCGGCGCTCGACCCAGCTGCGACGCTCATCCTGAACGCCGACGACCCCCTCGTCGCCGATCTGGGCGACCGGCGCGTCCGCGTCGTTCGCTTCGGTATGGATGACGCCCGTCAGGCACGGCCGGCCCTGCAGCACGCGGCCGACTCGAAGTACTGCCTCCGCTGCGGTGCTCCGTACGCGTACGACGCCGCGTACGTCGGTCATCTCGGCGCGTATCGATGCGAGGCGTGCGGGCATGCTCGACCCGGGCTCGACGTCAGCGCCCGCGCGATCGAGCTGAACGGCATCGAGTCGTCGGCGTTCGATCTCGCCACACCGGTTGGCACCAGGCGTGTTCGGCTCCGCGTGCCCGGCCTCTACAACGTCTACAACGCGCTCGCTGCGGCCTCGCTGGCGCTCGCGCTCGACGCGACGCTGGACGAGATCGCCGCCGGACTCGAGAGCTTCGTGGGCGCGTTCGGCCGGTTCGAGCGGATCGAGACCCCAGGACACGAGATCGTTGTCCTCCTGATCAAGAATCCCGCCGGCGCGAACGAGGCGGTGCGCACGCTCGGCGAGGGCGGGGTCCCCCCTGTTCTCGTTCTCGCGCTGAACGACGCGATCGCGGACGGGCGAGACGTGTCGTGGATCTGGGACGTCGACTTCGAGCCGCTGCTCGAACGCGCGGAGCGCATTGTCGTCAGCGGCGACAGAGCGGCCGAGCTCGCGCTGCGGTGCGTCTACGCGGGCTTCCCCGAAGTGTCCCTCGAGGTGGTCCCCGATCTCACGAGAGCGCTCGACCGGGGTCTCGAGCTCACGCCGGCCGGTACCCCGCTCGTGATCCTGCCCACCTACACCGCGATGCTGAGGCTTCGCGCAATCGCTACCGAGCGAGGGCTTGTCCGCCCGTACTGGGAGTGCGTATGAGGATCTCGGCCGGACACCTCTATCCCGAGTACCTCAACATCTACGCGGATAGAGGGAACATCGCCGTGCTCGCGCGCCGTGCGGCTCTCCGCGGCCACGAGCTGGCGGTCGAGACGGTCAGCGTCGGTGACGAGCTACGACCGAACGCACACGACCTCCTCTACGTCGGTGGTGGCCAGGACCGCGAGCAGGCCCTGATCTCCCCGGATCTCGCCGCGAAAGGGCCGGCGATCCGCGACGCCGTCGAGGGCGGCGCTGCTCTGCTTGCCGTCTGCGGCGGGTACCAGCTGCTCGGGCGCGGGTATCGGGGCCGCGACGGCTCCTTGATGAACGGCGCGGGACTGTTTCCTCACGAGACCGTGGCCGGCAACCGACGCATGATCGGCGATGTGCTGCTCGGCTGCGAGCTCGTACCGGGAGAGTCGCGGACGCTCGCAGGCTTCGAGAACCACGCCGGACGCACCCGGCTCGATTCCGGCGCGGAGCCGTTGGGCCGGGTCATCGCCGGCTTCGGCAACGACGGCGAGTCGGGCTACGAGGGCTGCCGCGTCGGCCGCGCGCTGGGCACGTATCTCCACGGTCCGCTCCTCCCGCGCAACCCGTGGCTGGCAGACCTTCTGCTCTCGTGGGCGCTCGCGCACGCGGCGGGCGACGAGCCTCTTGCGCTGGAGCCCTTGCCGGACGAGCTGGAACGCGTCGCCCACGCAGTCGCCGCACAGCGCGCGCGCGACCGCGGCGGCCGCTACTAATCAATCGTCTACGCGAGGAGGCGCTCGCGGACGTGGCTGAGATCGTCCTCGGTCAGTCCCGCGCCGAGCAGGTAGCGCGCGCTGCTGCCGTACAGGTGGTCGAGCGTTTCCAGGACGGCGAGCATCGACTGTTCCGGGGATGCACCCACTCGGCTGCGGTGCTCACGGTCGTCTTCATCGTCGGCGTCGTCCACCCATGCGGCCAGCGATGATGCGAGGTTCGCCCCACTCAGCGCGTAGTCGGCCGCAATCGCCGAGGATTCGACGCCCGCGACGGCGAGCAGGAGTGCGACCACCAGACCGGTTCTGTCCTTACCCGCGTGGCAATGGACGAGCACTCCGCCGTCGGGTGCGTCGCCGACAGCAGCGACGGCTGCCGCGAAGCGTGGGCGGAACAGCTCGAGCATCTCGAGGTAGACGGCGCGCGTCGACTCGGCGGGCGTGGGTTGAGCGCGGCTGATGCCGTCGAAGTGATTCCCGAGCTCCCTGTCCGGCTCGCCGAGCACCGACACGGCAACCGTGCGTAGCTCCGCGGGCCGACCTTCGCCGTCGGGCCGGCGTCCTCCTCGATGTTCCCGCGAGAGTCCGCCGGGCCCGGTATCGAGGGGCTCGTTGGCGACGATCTCGACTTGGAAGCGAAGATCGACGACCGTCCTGACGCCATAGGTGGACAACGACTTCCATCCGGCTGGCATGAGTTGACGCAGGGTGTCGGAGCGCACGACGCCGCCGAAGCGCGTCTCTCCTCCTCCTGTGATCGGCAGCCCGCCGAGATCGCGCGCGTTGCGGAGAGCCTCCCACTGGAGCGTTCGGTCAACCATACGCCCAGACTAGTGGTCGCTCCGATTCCCCGGAGAGACCACTAGCCCGGTGGAGCCAGCGCGTCGTGCAGGTGCTCGAAGGCGAGGCCTGCGAGCCCCCACACGGGGAGGTAGTCGGCCCGCACGAGACCGTGGACGTGAAAGCGAGCATGGGAGTAGTCCCATGGAGCAGCTCCGCGAAGGCACCGCAAAGCTCGGCCGCTCCCGTACTCGGCGAGGGAAAATCCGAGCGCGTACGCGGCGACACGCGCGCTGCGCGGCTTGGTGCGGAGCCGGTTGTGGAGCGGCTCGAACAGTGGTGCTGCCAGCGCGTAGACCGGCAGCATCCACACGCTCGTCCGTGGCCGCCCACGTGCTCCGGTGAACGCGAGCTCGCCGAGCAGGCCGGCGGCGCCGTACGCGACAGCCCTGCCTGCTCGCCTCACTCGATCCAGAGCGCGCCGAGATAGACGCATGGATCGCCCGGCTGCCAGCGGCGCAGGAAGCGCTGGATCGGCGGGTGCAGCGCGATGCCATCGAGGTCGTCGGACGCAAAGAGGCGATGCCCGCTCACGGCCTCGTCCTCGGAGGAGACGCCAGTGAGCGACCCGTCGAGGTCTCCTGCGAAGATGATATGGACGACGTGCTTCGACCAGAGGCTGCGCTCCGGCGAGATCGAGTCGACGATGGCGACCGGGCCCTCGACCGGCAGCTCCACCCCGCCCCGCACGATGCCGGTCTCCTCGGCAAGCTCCCGCTGGAGCGCCTCCGTCAGCGTCTCGCCGGCGTGGACGCCTCCGCCGGGAAGGAGCCAATGCTCGTTTCCACGCTTCTCGTGGCGGATCAGGAGGATGCGACCGTGCCAGCGAAGGACTGCCGAGACGCGGATGCGAGGCTCGGGCCGCATGGTCAATGTGCGGACGAACCGAAGCCGCGAACGCCGCGCTCGCTCTCGGCGAGCTCCTCGACCTCGATGAGCGAGACCGCGGGAACCGGCAGGACGACAAGCTGGGCGATCCTCATCCCGTGCTCGACCGTGAACGACTCCGTCGCGTCGGTGTTGAGGAGAACCACGCGCAGCTCTCCCCGGTAGCCCGAGTCGACGAGACCGGGAGAGTTCACGACGGAGATGCCGTGCCGCGCCGCGAGGCCCGAGCGTGGCTGCACGAAGCCGGCGTAACCCTCGGGGATGGCGACCGCGAGCCCCGTGCCCACCAGTGCGCGCTCGCCCGGCCCGAGCGTCACGCGCTCGCAGGCGGAGAGATCGAAGCCGGCATCGCCAGGATAGGCCTGGTGCGGCATCACGGCGTCTTCCCGCAGTCGGGTGATGGGAAGCTCGATCATTGGGCGTTTCTCGCCTCGCGAGAAACGCCGGCGACGAGATACGGCGCAAACCGGCGCACGTCTCGGCGCGGCAGGCGCGCGCGGATGAACACGCCCTCCTCGGTGTCGCGACGCTCTTCGATGGGCGCCCCCAGCGCGTAGAGGTCGGACAGCGCCCTCCCCTCGTCGTACGGCACAAGCAGCCGAACGTCCTCGAACCGGTCGGCGAAACGCGCGGCGACGAGCTCCTTCAACTCGGTCAGCCCTTCGCCCGTCGCGGCCGAGATCTCGAGGGCCGTCGGGAACCTGTTCGCGAGCCGTCGTCGGGCCAGCGGGTCGAGAAGGTCGATCTTGTTGAAGACGAGCTCCACGGGGACGTTTTCCGCTCCGATCTCCGACAGGACGCCGTCGACGGCCGAGATGGTCTCGCGCAGGCGATCCTCGGGCAGAGACGCGTCCGCGACGTGGAGGACGACGTCGGCCACGAGCGTCTCCTCGAGCGTCGACGCGAAGCCTTCGACGAGCTGGGTCGGCAGCCGCCGGATGAACCCCACCGTGTCCGTCACGAGATAGCGCTTGCCGTCGTGCTCGAATCCGCGAGTGGTCGGATCGAGTGTCTCGAACAACCGGTTGTCGACCGACACCTCCGCACCGGTGAGTGCGTTCAGGAGCGTCGACTTGCCGACATTCGTGTAGCCGGCGAGCGCGACGGTCGGCGTCTCCGCACGCTTGCGCTCCTTGCGGCGCGTCGCTCGCTGCGCACGAAGTCCGCGTAGCCGCTGCTTGAGGAGAGAGATACGGCGGCGGGCAATCCGGCGGTCCGTCTCGAGCTGCGACTCTCCCGGCCCGCGCGTCCCTACTCCGCCGCCGAGTCGCTCCAGGTGCTGCCACATGCCGCGCATGCGGGGAAGGTTGTACTCGAGCTGCGCCAGCTCGACCTGCAGCTTTCCCTCGGCGCTGACGGCGTGCTGCGCGAAGATGTCGAGGATCAGCTGCGTGCGATCGACCACGCGCGCATCGAGGGCGTTCTCGAGAGCGCGCTGCTGAACCGGGTCGAGCTCGCCGTCGACGAGGAGCACGTCGGCGCCGGACTCCTCGAACTCGGCGCGTAGCTCGGCCAGCTTGCCTTTGCCGGCATAGGTTCGCGGATCGGGGCGATGCCGCTGCTGGACCAGCTCGGCGACGGGATCAACGCCCGCGGTCCGCGCCAGCTCGCGGAGCTCGTCGAGCTCGTCGTCGGCGTCTGCCCCTTTCGGAAGAACCGCGAGCACGAAGCCGCGCTCGGGCTCCGCGCCCGGGTGCGGATCGGGCTGGCGGGTCGTCATCGCGACGGATGATGCCATGGGTACGCTCCAGTCATGGCATCGCTCGCCGAACGCCTCGCGGCACGGACGCTCGAGCTGATCGACATCCTGTCGGAGAGCCGTCATGAAGCCACCGTCCGCGACCACCTGCTCGGCCTGATCCCGGACGGGTACGAGACCGAGTTCGCCGGCGACGAGGTGTTCCTGTTCGCGCGCGAACGGCGGTCGGACGTGCCCCTCGTCGTGCTCGCCGGTCACTACGACACGGTGCCGGCGCAAGACAACGTTCCCGGGCGGATCGAGGACGGCGTCGTGCACGGTCTTGGGGCGTCCGACATGAAGGGAGGCGTCGCGGTCGCTCTGGAGCTCGTGCGCGATCTTGCCGCCGAGCCGGCTACCGGCTCGGACGTGGCGCTTCTCCTCTTCGGGCGCGAGGAGATCCCGGCTCAGTTCAGCCCGCTGCCGGAACTCTTCGAGCACTCACAGCTCGTCGGCGAGGCGTCGCTCGCGATCCTGCTCGAGCCGACGGCCGGCGCGATCCAGGCGGGCTGTGTCGGCAATCTCAACGCGCAGGTGACGTTCCGCGGCATCAGCGGGCACTCGGCACGTCCCTGGCTGGCCGAAAACGCCGTCCACAAGGCGCTTGTCGCACTCACTCCGGTTTCGGCGCTCGAGCGGCGCGAGGTCGTCATCTCCGGATTGCCGTTCTACGAGGTCGTGTCCGTGACGCGGATCGAGGCGGGGATCGCCGACAACGTCGTCCCCGATCGCGCCACCGCGACGCTGAACTTCCGCTACACGCCGGACCGCACGACCGAGGAGGCCGAGGCGTATCTCCGCTCTCTCGTCCCCGACGTCGACCACGTCGAGTTCAGCGGTGCTTCGCCGCCCGCCCGTGTGGTTGCCGACGCCCCGCTCGTGCAGCGCTTGCGGCGGGCGGGCGACCTCCCCGTCGAGCCGAAGCAGGCGTGGACGAACGTGGCCGACTTCACGACGCGCGGGATCGACGCGGTCAACTTCGGTCCGGGAGACCCCCACTTCGCGCACCGCCGCGACGAGCAGGTCGCGGTCGATGCCCTCGTGCACTGCTACGAGACCCTGCGGGCGTTCGTCACGGGCTCGTAGCGTCGCCCCGGCGCTCGAAGCGGTACTCGCGCGTCACGTGGGCGATGCGGACAGTGTATTCCCGGTACCAGCGCTCGCGGCCGGTGCGCTGCGCCACGGTATGCTCGGCAACCCGCTTCCAGGCGCGCGCATCGTCCTCGGTTGCCCAGTACGAGACCGTGATACCGACGCCTTCGCGAGCGCTCTCGATGCCGAGGTAGCCCGGCTGCTGCGCGGCGAGCTCCTCCATGCGGGCTGCGGTCGCCCCGTAGCCGTCGTCCCCCGGGGTGCGAAGCGACGTGAAGACGACAGCGACGTACGGCGGGTCGGGCGTGCGCGCGATCTCTCCCATACGGTGAGTGTAGGGGCGAGGCTTTGCCTCGCCCGGGTAGCCTCCCTCCGTGCCCATCTCGCCGGTCCTCAGAGCCCAGACGACGTACCCGTTCGTTCGCCTGAACGAGGCGGCCGCCGCGCGCCGCGCGGCCGGGCTCGAGGTGATCGACTTCGGCATGGGCGACCCGCGCGAGCCGACCGACGCGCGCATCATCGAGGCGCTTCGCAGCGGCGTCCGCGAGCGGATGGGGTACCCGGCCGCGGTCGGTCTCCCCGAGCTGCGCGACGCCATCTGCGGGTGGGCAGGCCGCCGTTTCGGCGTCCCGCTCGATCCGAACCACATCGTGCCGACACTCGGCTCGAAGGAGGCGATCTTCTCCTTCGCCCAGGTCGTGCTCGACCCGCCCGCCGGAAAGGACACGGTCGTGCTCACGGAGCCCGGTTACCCCGTTTACGAGCGGGGTGCGCTGTTTGCTGGAGCGAAGGTCGAGCTGCTGCCGCTCCGCGAGGAGAGCCGCTTCCTGCCCGACCTCGATGCCGTGCCTGTGGACATGTGGCGGCGTGCCGCTCTCGTGTGGGTGAACTACCCCAACAACCCCACGTGCGCATGTGCGCCGCTGTCGTTCTACGAGCAGCTGGCCGCGCTCGCGCGCCAGCACGACTTCGTGCTCGCCTCCGACGAGGCGTACACGGAGCTCTGGTTCCAGGAGCCGCCGGTCTCGGCGCTCCAGCTCGGCGATCTCACCAACGTCGCGGTCTTCAACACGCTCTCGAAGCGGTCCTCGATGACCGGCTACCGCTCCGGTTTCGTTGCCGGAGATCCGGTCCTGATTGCCGCGCTTCGCCACTTCCGCCCCACCATCGGGACGGCACCGCAGGAGTTCGTGCAACGCGCATCGGTCGTGGCCTGGGGAGACGAGGAGCACGTCGTTCGTGCCCGCGCCGCCTACGCGCGCAAACGGGAGCTCGTGCTCAGCGCGCTCGCGCGCGAAGGCGTGCGCGTCGCGTGCAGCGAGGCGACGATGTATCTCTGGGTCGCCTGCCCCGAGGGCGAGTCGTCGGAGGGCTTTGCCGGACGGCTCCTCGACCTCGGCGTCCTCGTCGCCCCTGGGTCGTTTCTCGGCCCGTCCGGTGAGGGCTACATCCGCTTCGCACTCGTTCCCACCGAGGAGGAGTGCGCGCGTGCCGTGTCGATCCTGGAGGATGCGGTCTGATGGACCTGCCGCGGCGAATCGACGAGCTGTTCGAGGCGGGCCAGCTCGAGGCCGCGCCCGTCGAGGAGGCGATCCGGCTGCTCGACGCCGGCGAGGTGCGCGTCGCCGAGCCACGTGACGGTGGCTGGGTCGTCAACGAGTGGGCAAAGAAGGCGATCCTGCTCTACTTCAAGCTGCGCAAGGTCGAGCCGATGGACGCGGGCGCGATCCACTTCTTCGACAAGATCCCGCTGAAGGCCGACTTCGCCGAGCGGGGAGTGCGCGTCGTTCCCGGCGGTGTCGCCCGCTACGGCGCATTTCTCTCCCCGGGTGTCATCCTCATGCCCGGGTTCGTGAACATCGGTGCCTGGGTCGGGCCGAGGACGATGGTCGACACGTGGGCGACGGTCGGTTCGTGCGCCCAGATCGGCGCTGACGTCCATCTCGCGGGCGGCGTCGGCATCGGCGGGGTGCTCGAGCCGCCGCAGGCGCAACCGGTGATCGTCGAAGACGGCGCGTTCATCGGCTCGCGCTGCATCGTCACGGAGGGTGTGCACATCGGCGCCGGCGCGGTGCTCGCGGCAAACGTGTCGCTGACGGCGAGCGTCCCGGTGATCGACGTGACCGGTCCGATACCGGTCGAGCACCGCGGCGCGGTCCCCCCGCGCGCTGTCGTCGTCCCGGGCACGCGCCCGAAGGAGTTCCCCGCCGGGACGTATCAGCTCGACTGCGCGCTCATCATCGGCTGGCGGCAGGAGTCGCACGACCTGCGTCTCAGTCTCAACGACGTGCTGCGCGAGTTCGAGATCGCCGTCTAGGCTTGGAGGGTGGGTCTCGGAGATTTCCGTGTGAGCGGCGGATCGCCGTGCGTGCCGCCGATGCGCCAGCGGATGGCGAGGGGCGCGCTCCTTTCGGTTGTCGTCTTCTCGCTCGTCGCCTTCGCTTCGGTGTTCGGTGCAGGATCGGGCGCGTCGAGCCTGCCGGGTGCGCAGTATCGAGACGGCGTCGTCCTCGTCCGCTTCGCAGGTGTGGCGTCGGCGGCGGACCGCTCTGCTGCACAGGCGCAGGTGGGTGGTACCGGGATGCGCACGTTCGCGCGCCGGCTGGTCGCCCTTCGCGTTCCCTCCGGCCGCGTCGAGACGGTCGTGAAGAAGCTGGAGGCACGCCGGGACGTCGTCTACGCGGAGCCCGACTATCTTCACACCGAGAGCGCGGTTCCCAACGACTCGTCGTTCGGCCTGCAATGGGCAGTGCGCAACACCGGCCAGAGCGTCAACGGCAAGACCGGGGTCGCCGGAGCCGACGAACATGTCACTGCCGCCTGGAGTTTGACGACGGGAACGCCCTCGCTTGTCGTCGCCGAGGTCGACAGCGGCGTCGACTACACGCACCCGGATCTCGCTGCGAACATCTGGTCGAACCCAGGCGGACTCGGCGGGTGCCCTGCGGGAACGCACGGCTTCAACGTCCTCGCCGGCACCTGCGACCCGATGGACGACGAGACCGTCTACGGTGGCCACGGAACCCACGTCGCGGGCATCATCGGGGCGACGGGCAACAACGCCACCGGTGTCGCCGGCGTGAACTGGACGACGTCGATCCTGCCGGTCAAGTGGCTCGACTCGGCCGGCTTCGGCTCCACGAGCGACCTGATCTCGGCTCTCGACTGGGTGCTGAAGGCCAAGCAGGCGGGAGTGAACATCCGTGTCGTCAACGACTCGGCGACCTTCGTCGGCACCGCTCCGTCCCAAGCGCTGTCCGACGAGATCGACCTCCTCGGCCAGAACGACATCCTGTTCGTGACCGCAGCCGGGAACACCGGGGACGACAACGACGATCTCGCGAAGCGCCGCTACCCGTGCGGCTACGCTCGTCCTACGGAGATCTGCGTCACTGCGAGCGACCAGACCGATCACCTGCCGGCGTGGGCCAACCACGGCGCCGAGACCGTGGATCTCGCAGCACCCGGCGACAACGTCTACTCGACGCTGCGCAACGGGACCTACGGCTACATCAGCGGGGGGTCGATGGCGTCGGCTCAGGTCGCGGGCGCCGCGGCACTTGTCCTGTCACGCGCTTCCTTGTCCGCGGTCGATCTGCGAGCCGACATCCTGAACAGCGTCGACGTGCTGGCGGCGCTCGGCCGTTTCGTCAGGACAAGCGGACGCCTCGACGTCTGCAAAGCGGTGCCGGGGTGCACCGAGGTGGTCACGCCGATTCCGCCGAAGACGTTCGGGACGAGGACCGTCGGCACCCGCAGCGATCCACTGAGCGCGAACCGCAAGCGCGTCAACCGCTATCAGCTCTCCACGCCGGGAGCGCTGACGAAGATCTGGCTGTACTTGCAGAGCGGCGCCAAGACCGGGAAGCAGGTGCTCAGAGGCGTCATCTACTCCGACACCCGCGGTGCGCCCAGAGCCCTCCTCGGTGTCACGAGCACGATCTCATTCCGCAGCGGCGAGGCCGCAGGTTGGTACGACCTCTCGTTCGCGAAGCCACTCGCGCTTCAGCCTGGCTTCTACTGGATCGGCGTGCTCAGCGGCTCGACGTCGAAGATCGCCGCCATCCGCTGGAAGAACGTAGCGTCGAGCGGGAAGTACAGCGCGAACAGGTTCGCATCGGGCCCGAGCAATCCGTTCGGCCCGGTGACCACGGACTCCGAGCGGCTTTCCCTCTACGCGACCTACACGCCGCCCGGTGCGTCGAGCCTGCCGTCGAATTCGGCGTCACCGTAGAACCCTGCGCGACTCGATGTCCGGTTCCGCTAGACGGTGGTCTCGCCCGTGCAGATCAGCTCGGCGGGGCCGATGAGCGTCGCGGTGCCCGCGTCGAGCCGCACGACGAGGTCGCCGCCCGGCATCCGCACGGTGACCGGGCTGCCGCACCAGCCGCCTGCAACGGCGGCGGCCGCAACGGCCACGGCGGAGGAACCGGATGCCGCCGTCTCCCCTGCCCCGCGTTCCCACACGAGCGCTCGCACCTCGTGCGCGCCTTCGGGGTGCGCGAGCTGGACGTTCGTACGATCGGGGAAGCGCGCATGCGTCTCGATCAGCGGGCCGAGCCGCAGCAGCACCTCCCGCGCCGGCTCCTCGCAGCGGACGACCGCATGGGGATTCCCCACCGAGACGGGTGTCAGCTCCACGGCGTTCCCGTGCACGTCGATGATCTCGGGCGCCCCGACCTCCACCGGGCCCACGTCCGTCTCCACCTCGACGTCGTCGATCATGCGGGCGCGAACCTCGCGTGGGCCGACGCGGACGGAGACCTCCGACGCTCCTGACCGCTTCGCCAGCCACCGTGCCGCGATGCGCGTGCCGTTCCCGGACATCTCGGCCGTCGAGCCGTCCGGGTTCCAGATCACGATCTTCGTGCCGCGTTCGTCCGCGTCGACGATCTCGAGGACACCGTCCGCACCGATCCCACGCTCAACGTCGCAGAGTCGGCGGACGCGATCCGGCGTCAGCTCGCCTGCGTCTGCGCGCTCGACGACGAGGTAGCTGTTACCGAGCGCGTGCCACTTCGAGAAGCGCACGTCAATATGTAACCGGCGTTCGGATCACGACGCGCAAGGTACTCGCCCTGCCGTCGGGCTGGTAGAACGGAACATGCGAGACGCGCCCGCCGGTCACTTCGACACCTGGCCGATCGAGCAGGTCGCCGCTCTCGCCGACGCCGAGCCGGTCGACGTGATGCCCGGCACCGGGCGCCATGTGATCGGCCCGTGGCGGAAGCTCGCGAACGCGACAGGTGCTCGGTGCGGATCGTCTGTTCAGGCTTGCGATCTGGCAGGACGGAATCAGCGGGATCTGGCGCCGGTAGGCGACTCGTCCCTTAGTCAGGACGACGGGCAGCGATGCGCCTTGTATGCGCGGTACGTCGCCGGTTCCCAGAGAAGAGCCAACGTTCCCCACTTTCCGTACGGCGTCCAGTAATGGGTCTCGCGGACTGTTTGCGTGGTGCCGAGGTACTTGAGCTTCGCCTCGGTATTGACGGCGACGACGGATATCGACCCGAGTAGCGGAAGCGTGATCCTGTCCGGGTAAGCGTCTGTCGCCTTGACTGAGATCCACTCGACCCCGGCCCTCTTCTGCGCGCGCTTTCGTTGGCACGCTTCCCAGAAAGCTCTCGTCGTGACTCGCTGGTATCGAGGATGGAGCAGCGGCCAGACCTTGCCGTACTGCCCGCGAATGTTTGGCCCACGTCAGCGCGACCTGGAACTTCTTCAAGTCTTCGTACTTCGCGGACGCTGCGACGGTCCCGGCGAACACGAGTGAGAGACACAGGGCAGCCACGCACGCGACAACTCTCATGAGCCCAACTCTTACAAGCCACGGGCCATCCCGCAACGGTGACAGGCCTCCGTCGTTCGGCCATCCCAGATCCCCATCGTCTGCTTGCCGGAACCTTCGGCACGTAGTTGGCTACGAACGCGTACAAGGCATCGAGCGCGTGAGCGGAACCCGTCGTCGCTATCAGCGCGGCGTACGCCTCTGCCATGAACGGCTCGAAGAATCCCTTCCCGCCAGGCGTGATCGCGAGCGCGCGCTCTCGTGCATCAGCCGCCGCCGCCTCTTGATCGATCGCGAGGTAGCTGTTACCCAGGGCGTGCCATTTCGAGAACTGCATCGACGACCTCCGCGACGGGGCGCGTCCCGTCGACGGTGACGAGGCCCGGGATCCGCCGCATCCATTTTCGCTGGTAGGCAGCGTACTGGCGTGTGCGCACGACGATGCGGTCGCGCGCCTGATCAGGCGAGAGCGAGGCGATCTCACGCAGCCCGAGCGCACCGTGCGCAGTCTTCGAGACGGGTCCGGCGAGCGCCTCGCGTACCTCTTCGACGACCCCGCGCGCGAACATCTCATCGGTACGAGCGAGGATCCGCCGTTCGAGCTCGAGAGAGGGGACGTCGATCCCGACGATGGTGGTTGCAAGCCGGGTGTGCTCACTCCAGAGGCGGTCCACGTCGGGCAGAAGCGACTCCCCCACCTCTGCGAGCTCCAACGCGCGCACGACACGGCGCCGGTCGTTCGGATGCACCCGCTCGCCGACCTGCGGGGCCTGCACGACGAGACGGTCGTACGTGCGCTGAGGATCCGCGTCGTATTCACGTTCCCAACGCTCGCGTGCTCCGGCCCTCGGCCGGGGTGGAAGCTCCAGCTCAGCCAGCGCGGCTCGGAGATACAGACCGGTGCCCCCGGCGACGACGGCGCGGCCCCCGCTGGCGACGAGATCGTCGATCGCCGCGTGGGCGAGACGCTGGTACTCGCCAACCGAGCCTTCGTGGCCGAGTGGCCAGATTCCGACGAGCCGCGTGGGGCGATCCGGTTGGTTGGTGAGAATCGGCAGGCCCCGGTAGCCTTGCATCGCGTCAGCGGATACGACCTCCGTGCCGAGCCGGTCGGCGAGCGCCTCCGCGACCTCGCTCTTGCCTGAGGCGGTCGGCCCGAACAGCGCGATCACCTCGGCTCGGAGCACCGCGCCCGACACGTCGGTTTCGGACACGTCCATTCGGCCCATCTCCTGGGCCACCGACCTCCTCCCCACAGCTTTAGCCTAACGCCGCAATCGATACACGTGCGATACGCAATTGCGCCAAATCGTGATCCGTGTGGAGAGGGACTCGCATGGGCGAACCTTGCCACACGCACGCTCGCGGGACGGTGGCGGGGACCAACTAGTGTCCGGACGAGATGCGGTTCTGCTCGGGGTGTGGCGAACGCCTGGACGGCGCTCCGCCGGTCACCTGCTCACGCTGCGGTCGCAGCCACTGGAGCAATGCGAAACCGGCCGCAGGCGGGCTCGTCACGCTCGGCGACAAGCTGCTCCTCGTGCGACGCGCAAACGAGCCGTGGGCTGGTTCCTGGTGCGCACCGGCCGGCTTCTGCGACGGCGACGAGCATCCGATCCTCACTGCCGAGCGGGAGATCGTCGAAGAGTCGGGAATCCACG
>Ga0334722_10002754_pt1 | contig 19497 bp, 18 predicted proteins | sample C3_bottom_MG_FD_207210 | JGI IMG/M metagenome (GOLD analysis project Ga0334722, IMG submission 207210) | Sediment microbial communities from Yellowstone Lake, YNP, Wyoming, USA - C3_bottom | ecosystem: Environmental > Aquatic > Freshwater > Lake > Sediment | place: USA: Wyoming | collected...
GCGTTTTTTGGCACATTTTCGAACTCAGTTCGTCGTCTACCCTCTGGGTATGCCTCCTCCCTCATTTCAAAAATCTGCTGAAAAAGCAGCTCAAATCTCATCGAAAATCTTTATTGAGATAGATTCTCGGGCCTAGGCGCCAATTACGCCGCTCATAACAATATAGGAAAGAAGTTTTGCACCTGTATTGATCATGAACAGTTTCAGCGGCTTATTGCACCAAATAACTGTTGATAGTTGCGTTGTGGCCACAAAGCCAAGCCAAAGGCAAAAACCGACAAACATCCCATCGGTCACTGTGGTGACCCCGAGGTAGCCTTCGAAGAAGGCGATGAAGAAGGCAATCACCAAAGCTACTAAAAAGCTCCAAAGCATCGCCATTTTATTGTGCTTCATCTCGCTTTCGCTGTGGTGAGAAAGTTTAGCCCATGCAGGACCAAACAGCCATTTGGAGTACCAAAAAAAGTTCACCACCATGTACAAAAGGGCGGCTATGACAATCGATAACTGATCTGTTTGTATACGTTCCATAGAAAATTTTCTCCTTTATCCTATTGGTAATGTGAGAATCGGGCCAACCGTTTTCCTCTCCTCGGCATGCAGATTATAAAGCTGCAGTAAGAGGACAAACGTTTTTTTAGAGGTCAGATCGCAATCATCGATGTAATACCAATACTTCCGGTATTTTACGGCAATGTATGCATTTTTGGGAGGCATAAAACTGCAGTGGACCGTCAATAACTGCGATAAGACAGAACACCAGTCAAAACATTCACCTTCTTCGCCGCTTGTCTTTTTCACAACTCCACACTCTAAATGGCAATCGGGAACCTCAACACTTTGGCTCAAATAGTACATGCATGACAAAATAGAGCGGGGCATCAATCCGATCCGGCCGCTCTGGTTAAATCCTAAATCGAGGCTGACGCCAATCCGGTTGCCGACCCGGTGGGCATTAGGCAATAATTCGAGCAGCCGGTGCGCCTTGGGTCCATCATCTGGAATGGCAAGCTGGAGGCTCGTCTCTCGTTTTCCATCTTCGTCTTTTTCCTTATCATCCGTTTTGTGCCGGGCGAACTTAATTCCAAGCTGCAGCTCCCCTCTGGATTGATAGTAGCGGAAAATATCGACCGCTTCATTGAATAGTTGATACTTGGGCACATGTTCGGGCAAGGGGCCCGATGTTTCGGGAGCGTTGTACAACTCATCGAAATTTTGGATCATGATCCGGAAAATCCGGTCAATTTCCCAGCCAGAGTAAACAAGCTGCTGAATCGTATGCAGATCGATCGGTCTCAATAACCGTTCAGAAAAAGCTTGCCCTTCTAAAGGAGCGTAGCTAATCGTCGGCTGGTCTTGCCACAGGAGCTCTCCTCCAAAAAGGAAGGGATTGTCCTCACTAAAACCGGGAATTGGAACAGTCGCGGAGGCAAGGGTCTTGTATGTAAACTGCGTTGTCACCCCACTCACATCGAGGAAAAAAGGGATGTCCACATAGCGCAAACGGACGAGATTCAGCAACATTTGCTGTCCATTCGTCGTTTGAATGGCCGTATTGTAGGCAGTTCTGCCTCCAGCCCCGTCCATGGCCACTCGGCTAGGCACTTGGCAAGCAGTTAAACACACCAAAGCAGAGAAAAAAAATCTTTTCATAGTCTACCTAACCAATATTTTCCTTTTTCCTTTATCCGTCAAGCTTTTGAAGATTGAATTCATCCCGCAAGACGCATACCATGTTCGCCTAAAAAAAGAAATTTTATGGCTGCGCAACCAATTCCCACCTATCGGATCGACTTCGACCACTGCGAACAATTATTCGGCGCCATTTCGGCTCTTACGGTCGATCCGGCCAAATCTCTCGCCTGCTACCTATTTCCCTTCATTGGCGCCTTTTTTTCTAATCAGTTAGAAGTGAGACCGTATGACCGTGCCCTATCAGCCATGATGCCACCAGATCAAGTGCCCCATGCGCTGGGCGAGATCCGACTGTTAAAAGAGGCCGCTCACATCCACCGAGACGTCATCGTACACACCTCATTGAATCACACTTTTGCCAGCTTTGGAGGAACATTCTCCCTCACCTCCCCTTCGATTTCCATTCCCTACCAGCATCTATTTTCTCCAAGCGACGACCCTCTCTGGAACTTTTCTGAAAATGAAGTTCGTTTTCTCATCGCACGCGAATTGGCTCGCATCACAGGCGATGATGAGCTCCTTCGAATCGGCATCAAAGTGTCCTTTGTCGCCTCTATTTTTTTTCTCTTCGCTATCCCGCTTGGCGCAATCCCCGGCATCTTACTCATGATTGGATCGGCGACTCTCTACCTTTTTTCCGAACGGGGTTTCCAGGCGCAAATGGATCAAAAGGGGGTCGAAATTTTAGCTAGACATCTAAACAACCTCCCCCTTGCCACCGCGATCGCCCGCACAGCTCTAGAAAAGATGCGCCAACAAAACCTACAACGGCTGCGAGATAACTCTCTTTGCCGCTACTACATCACTCAAAACGGAAACAACCTGCTCGACCTCAATCGCCCTTTCCTCACCTCTCGCATCGAGGCCCTTGCGTGAGATTTACCGATTCAGTTATCAACGTTAGGCATGTTCACTAAAAGAGAATGGATCGCAGGGTTCTCCACCTTTTTCACCCTCGCCTACCTATTGCTTCTCTATCCACAAATCATGAGCGAGGGGGGCTTTGATTTCGGCGCTTCTTTAGTCGCCTTTATCATTACTCTATTCATCAGCACCCTCTTCCTCGCTCTCTATGCTAATTTTCCCGCTGTGCTCGCATCAGGTCTGAGCGTCGTTGCTTTTCTTGTCTTTTCGGCCATCCAAAAACAGGGACTACTCCCTGCGCAAGCCCTTGGGATCGTTTTTTGGTCGGGTCTTATCGTCTTTATCATCAGCGCCTTAAAATGGAGACAAAAAATCCTCCTCAACCTTCCCCAATCCATTAAATTTGCAGCTATTTCGGGAATCGGACTGTTCCTAATCTGCATCGGGTTAAAAAATTTAAAAATTCTTTTCCCCACCCCGGATCTCCTCTTCGATCTCCATCAAGTATTCACCATTCCAACAGCCATCGCTTCTTTTGGACTATTTCTCTTTTGGGTCTTGCACCGCAAACAAGTAGATAGCGCCTTTCTACTCTCCATCCTCACCTGTTGGTTCATTGGGATGCTTTTTAATCTGACAAATTGGAAAGGATTTGCCGCTTTTCCTCCAACCATTCGGCCCAGTTTTTTTCTTCTCGATTTTAGCGTCATCCTCAATCCAGCGCTTTGGGGCACTCTCCTCTCTGTCTTTCTCATCTCTCTTTTCGATGCCACTGCCTCTCTCACCGCTCTGGCCAGATTAAACAAACAGATTGATCCGCACGGTAAAATCTCTCGCATTGATCAGATCGTCATTCCAGACGGTCTTGGAAGCCTCCTGGCCGCCCTCCTCGGCGCCACCTCCCTCTCCTTTACCCTTGAGTCATCTTCTGGCATCAAAGCAGGCGGCCGCACCGGCAAGACCGCAATCATCGCAGCCATTGCCTGCCTCCTCGGCCTCTTTCTCTTCCCCCTCATCTCTTCGATCCCCATCTTTGCCACCACTCCAGCCCTGGTCGCAATTGGGATCTTCATGGCCATGGAATGCAAAGAAATCAGCTGGCGCGATTGGACCGAAGCGGTCCCTGCGTTTTTAATCCTGATTACAATTCCAGCCACCTTCAGCATCTACCGAGGATTTGCGTTCGGATTCATCTCGTACGTATTTTTGAAATTAATCACTGGAAAATTTAGACAAATTCACCCCGTCTCTTGGGCTCTTGCCATCATCTTCGCAATTCATCTCTGTTTAGAGAAGACCCTCGGATAACTGGGTAGGTACTGCGTACATCAGGCACGCGCCCAGTATCAAAAGTCCAACGGTTCCGGCCTTTTTCCAAGTTGAGCCGCTGCCTTGTTCGGGCTCCACTTGTTCAAATGGCGTATTTGTAATCCAATGATAAGAGAGCCACCCTATATCCAGAAAAAACGGTAAGAATGGCAAGATAGAAATAAGAGGACAAATCAGCTCCGCGCCCAACTGAATCAAAAAGCGAAAGAAGACGACGTAGGTCACTTTATAAACAATGTCGATCAGATCCTCTTCCGGCGCAGGAACCACATTGTTCGAATAGGCCAAAAAGGTAAATGGCGTATAGACGCGCATAGCGCCCCGCACTTCTCTTAAAGAGTCATAATATCCATCAATAATCGAAGAGCGGGAAGCAGCAACACTCACGGTTTCACGTAAGCCTTGACGATCTTAATCGGCTCAACCGGACAATCGCGCTGATTGGTTGGGCACGACTCGATTTTCTTAATGATATCCATTCCAGTCGTGACTTCGCCAAAAATCGTATGGCGCATATGGAGCCAAGGAGTTGCGACAGTCGTGATAAAAAACTGACTGCCATTCGTTTTTGGACCCCTATTTGCCATTGCGAGCAATCCCGGCTTATCAAAACGAACTTTTGGACTCACCTCATCTTCAAACGGCTTACCCCAAATCGATTCCCCGCCGGCGCCAGTCCCCGTTGGATCCCCGCCTTGGATCATAAAACTGCGGATCACCCGGTGAAATGAAATGCCATCGTAATAATGCTTCGCCACCAATCCAAGAAAATTTTCACAAGTCTTTGGGGCCACTTCTGGCATCAAAGTCAATTCAATATTTCCCTTATTGGTCTCAAAAACCACAACCGGTCTAGGCTGATTCACGCTATTCTCCTTCGCAAAACTTGTACCTGACCAGGATACGAAAAAAAACAGAAAAAGTGCTAGCCATTTTCTCATAGTAAAATCCTCCCTAATACTGAAGGGAACCAACATAACCTAGTGGAAAGAATTTTATCAATCAGGTATGTAAGTAGCATGGAGCTCGTCGTTCTCATCGTCATTTTAGGTCTTCTCTTTGACTATACCAATGGATTCCACGATGCAGCCAACGTCGTCTCCACCGTCATTGCCACCCGAGTCCTCGCCCCCCTCTCCGCCATTGTGATGGCGGGGGTCCTCAACTTTGTGGGAGCGACCCAAATCAGTGGAGTGGCCCAAACAATTGCCACGGGCCTAGTCAATGCCAATGACGCCTCCCAAATCGTCGTCCTCTCTGCCGTCATTGGGGCCATCGCCTGGAACCTCTTCACCTGGTACTACGGCATCCCCAGCAGCAGCTCCTACGCCCTCATCGGCGGACTGATCGGCGCCGCCTGGACCCATCAAGGAGTCGATACCATTCTCTGGTCGGGCGTTACCAACAAAGTTCTCCTGCCCATGATTTTCTCTCCCCTCATTGGTTTCCTCCTCGCCTTTCTTCTCATGAAGGGGCTCCTTTTCTATCTTCGTTCCAAACCGGGCAATCATGGAGAAGGGATCTTTCGCCACCTGCAAATCGGCTCCGCCTGCTTTGTCGCCCTCTCCCATGGACTCAACGACGCCCAAAAGAGCATGGGCCTCATCACTCTCGGCCTCTTCGCTGCCGGCGTCCTCTCCACTCCCCACATCCCCATTTGGGTCATCCTCTCCTGCGCTCTTGTCATGGGCCTTGGAACTGCCTCGGGTGGCTTCCGCATCATCAAAACCATGGCTTTTTCCATCACCAAGATCGATTCAGTGCAAGGATTTGCCGCCGAGGTCTCCGCCTCTGCCGTGATTCTCACTGCCAGCTTCCTCGGTATGCCGATCAGCTCCACTCACATGATCGCCGGCAGTATCACAGGCGTCGGAACCGCTAAAGGAGCTCATGCAGTCCGATGGAAAGTTCCCCAACGACTCGTCCTCGCTTGGATCCTCACCCTTCCCTGCGCCGCCGCCGTCGGCTCTTTGGCCTATTTACTCATCGCCTATTTCTTCCCTGGATAGGGGGCGTCTCTAAAATTAGGTTCTTCTATAAAACAATTCTCCATTTTGGCAAAATCTCCCCTGGAAAGATGTCTGAGTGGCTTAAAGAGCACGCCTCGAAAGCGTGAGTATGTTAACGCGTACCGTGGGTTCGAATCCCACTCTTTCCGAACGCAGTGAGGAAAGAAGCAAGCCAATAATTTGGCTTGCGTGTGGGATGGACTCTGGCTCGAAGCGAGCCTACGCCCCCTTCGGGGGTGCTGCTTCGCAGCATCGCCGCCCCGGGAGACGAGATTGCGAAGCAATCTCGCGGGAGGGGATCCCTGTACGCGAAGCGGACGTGGGAAAGGGGGGTGTGGGGGGAAAGGGCGTGAGCCCTTGCCTCCCGCTGCTTTTTTCGAGGGCGGAGCTCCGCAATCTGGGTGCCATAGCTAGAAATTGATCCAAGGGACGGAAGAGGTAGGATCCCTCTCGCGAGACCGCTCCGAAAGAGGCGGGGGAAAGGGCGTGAGCCCTTGCCTCCCTGCTGCTTTCCTCCATAAACTTCCATTAGTCAAATAAAATAATTTCATTAATTTTCATAAATATTGTATAAGTATGCCTCCCTAATTTACAGGAGACATATCATGATCAATACCTTACTCGCTACCACGGGGATAACTGGTCTTGGAATCACCGGTCTAATAGTTTACTACGGCGGCTTGAAAAAACTGCCTTTCCCGGCATCTGCCCTGAACAATCGAGTCACGCGAGCAGTGAGCAGCTTTTTTTCAAACACCGCTCACGCTATTCGACAAAGACTGAATTACTTTGAGTATTTTAAAACGAGAGAGGAAATCCAGTCGATGCTAGCTCAATATTCCAATCTCCCGCAGCAAGATAGTCCCTTTATGGAGCGGGTTCTGGAACTGCATGCGAATACTCTAACTGCAGAGGGTGCAGATCTCTTGGTCCAAAATAACAGAGAGAATGATGTAGCTTTCATAAACACAATCATACTTCTTTCTTGGAGGGCCTTACTCTTTTCGCAAGTAGATGAAAGCCGCTGCCCTAATTATCTTAAAACTTTCCGATCTGGGGGCGAGGCCTGGGCTGAACTTAGCGTTCTTAGAAAAAAGTTCAGGTGGCTTTCCCCACGCGATCAAAAAATTATCCTAGAGCATCATGATCCGGCTAGTATCAGCTTAATGACCGTTTCAAAAACAGCCGAAGACATCTACAAGGGAATTGGGGCCATTGCAAATCGTTACATTCAAGGGAATACCGCTTTTAATAATTGTCTTGAAGTCGTGTTCCTAGCAGCTAAAAAAAGGGAGCAGCAATTATCAGCTGATGCGTTAACCCCATCTAGTACATCTTCTCGGGTAAGCAACAGATTCATCTTTTGGGTTAGCGGAGGAGGAAAAAAACTTGAGGATAAACAAGTGCTTTTTTCAAACCTGCCGACAGGTTCGATAGGAGCCCCGATCCGAGAACTTCTTCAGCGCTACCGAAACAAATTATCTCGCCAGCAGCTGCAGGCTTTCAATGGGGAAGTAAAAACAAATTTATTGTACGGCCGTCGAGCCGTCCTTTGGCTTTACATGCGTGCATATTTTCTCTCTTCCAATCAACTGCCTTGCCAGGCTATTTTTTCTCCGGTAGAGCGTCTATCTAATATAAAAGCAACTTTCACTTCGCTTCCTTCGATCGATAAATATTATATCTTAGCTACCCTTTTTCCCATCAAAGATCCCGACCATCCTGTAGAATTATCTCGGGTTCTTGAGGGTGTAACATCCCTTGTAAATGAGGCTCTTGAAAAAGAAAGTGTATTGCGAGAATACATCGATCCTACTCTTCGTATGGGTGCTTCGTGTGAACTGAAATCACCATAGACACAGAGACGGAAGAGGTAGGATCCCCTCTCGCGAGACCGCTCCGAAAGAGGCGGGAGCCCTTGCCTACCGCTGCTTCTCTTGCCCTCTAAAAATCTCAATCCATTCATAATAAGCTATTTACATCCATCCTTGACTTTATCTGCATGTTATCTGCATAATTAAAGGCAGATAACACGTAAATAATATGCAGATAAAATTCACGCCCAACTACCTGATTACCCCCAAAATAGCCAATTACCTCCTTCGCATCGAATCCGCCAAAGAAAAAGTTTTGCATTTACCAGTCACTCCAACTGTACTGTCTTCTCTTAGAGAATCGGCTCGTTTGTACACAACTCATTATTCCACAATGATTGAAGGGAATAAACTTCAGCCGAGTGAAATCGAACAGGTCCTCAAATTCCAAGAGCACTTTCCTGGCAGAGAAAGAGATGAAAAAGAGGTAAAAGGCTATTATGCCGCTTTACAAATCGTAGAACAATGGGCATTCAGAAAAGATTCCATCAATGAACGAATGATTCAAACTCTTCATGCTCTCGTCATGGCCGATGGCCGAACTAAAGTAAAACCTACTCCTTATCGCGATGGGCAAAATGTCATCAAAGATTCCCGAACAAAAGCCATTGTTTATTTGCCTCCCGAAGCAAAAGATGTGACGCCCCTCATGAATGGACTCGTCCAATGGCTTTCAAAAAATAAACCCCTTCCCACGCCTCTTCTAGCAGCCATTGCGCACTACCAATTTGCAACGATTCACCCCTATTACGATGGTAACGGTAGAACTGCTCGATTATTGACAACTCTAATTCTGCATCTAGGTAGATACGATTTAAAGGGCCTCTATTCTCTTGAAGAATACTATGCCCGTAATTTAGGAGCTTATTACGAAGCAATCGGCGTGGGTCCTTCCCATAATTATTATATGGGGAGAGCAGAAGCAGATATCACCAATTGGATTGAATACTTTATCGAGGGTATGGCTCATGCATTTGAAAATGTATTAAAACGGATGTCTGAAGCAAAAAGAGAAGGCTCCTTTGATCAATCCGATCTTTTACGCGTTTTGGATCCAAAGCAACGGAAAGCTTTAGAACTATTCCGCATGTATAAGTTTGTAACTTCCCATCAAATCGGCGAGCTATTTGGGTTTAAACCCAGAACAAGCGCTCAACTTTGCAAAAAGTGGGTAGAAAATAGTTTTCTTGAAATAGCCGATGCATCAAATAAAAATCGCACCTATCAGCTCGTCAAAAAATATACACCTCTTCTTGAAATTTCATGAATCTATCTCAATAAAGATTTCCGATATAGTGGATCCCGAAAACTGGACAGGTTAGGTTGTTTGTTTCATGCTACTTAAACCATTGAGCATGGAGACAAGAAATGAGCAAGACACCGAGGACCCCGCGAACGGCGGCCTTTAAGAAAAAAGTCGCGTTAGACGCGCTTAGGGAAGACAAGACTTTGAGTCAATTGGCCAGTTACTATGGCGTGCATCCCATCCAAGTAGGCAAATGGAAAAAAGAACTGATCGAGGGCGCTGAGCGTCTATTCGAAGGGAAAAGAAGCCGTAAACAAGACGAGAGTGCGGATCGAGAGCCCCTTGAAAAGAAAATCGGGCAGCTGACCATGGAGAACGATTTTCTTAAAAAAAAACTGGGCTATTAACGGTTGAGGAAAAAAAACTGTGGATAGACAAAAATCAACAAGGGCTGTCAGTGGCAGCCCAATGCAAATGCCTCGGCGTTCCCCGCTCCAGCTATTACTACAGGCAGATGCCGGTCAGCGTCTCGGAACTGTGGCTGATGCAACGCGTAGACGAGATCTATACGGCCTGGCCGTTCTATGGCTCACGGAAAATCGCTCAGGAGCTGAAGAAAGAGGGGCACGGCGTCAACCGCAAGCATGTGCAACGGATCATGCGGCGTCTTGGCCTAGCGAGCAATCAGCCAGGGCCAAATACCTCGAAGCCACACCCCGAACACATCAAATTCCCGTACTTGCTCAACGACTTGTTCCTGATAGGCCCTCTCGAGGTTTGGAGCACCGATATCACCTACATTCGATTGCCGCAGGGGGTTGTGTATCTAGTGGCTGTTGATCGACTGGTTCAGTCGCCTGGTGCTTTCCTACCGCCTGTCCAACAGCCTGGAGACGAGTTTTTGCCTGGAAGCCTTCGAAGAAGCAATCGAATGTTATGGCCGACCCAAAATCTTCAATACCGACCAGGGCGTGCAATTTACCTCCCAGGAGTTCGTCAACGCCGTGCTACAGAAAAATATTCGCTTCAGAATGGACGGGCGTGGTCGCGCCTTGGACAACATTTTCGTAGAACGTCTATGGAGATCCGTGAAATATGAAAATGTGTATCTGCAGGACTACCAAAGTGTCTCGGAAGCCAGAATTGGCCTGGCGAGCTACTTTCGGTTTTACAACACTCGGAGGCTGCACCAATCGCTGGAGTACAAAACGCCCCATGAGGTGCACCATGCTTCGGCAAAGTAAGCAGGGGTCGCGCGCGCGGGGGTTCCCCCGTGCTGTCTTCTGCCTGCGGATCTGAAGTGTTCCGTAGCTCTGGGCAGAGCGCAAAGGAGGATATCTGAAAGAAACCGATTGCGAATAAATATGTAATTGTGACAAGCTGCTCACTCAACAGCAGCCGATGATCTTCCACTAGGAAGGAACCCGAAACTGTGAGGCAAACAAGTTTAGCCTAGAAAGTTGTCCAGCCCAATGGGTCCACTTTATAGTTCTCTCCATTGGCAGCCAGTCTTTACTACATAAAAAATAGCATCCAACATTTCTCTGCGTGAATGCTTTGTCCTGCCTTTCGGCCCGTAGTAGACATCTTCTTTTATTAACGGTTTGATTCTGATCCATTCTTCATCCGACAGATCACTCGAGTACGCTTGTCTTTTTTTATTTCGCATAATGTCAGCCGCCTGTTTGGGCAGGACACCTGCAAAGTCCTCGATGACCTCAACAAAAAATAACGATGGAAACGATATAACGATGTAACGATAAAGATATTGCATCGCCGCAAAAGCGGCGATGCGGCAAAGCCGCAGTATGTTTTTTCAATCGTTATATCGTTACATCGTTTCTATCGTTGATCTTGCTGAGGCTACCATGGACTTTGCAGGTCTCCCGCCTGTTTGGGCCAACAACTATATCAAATTAAAATTTTCGCAGACAGTCTCTTATTTGCCCAGCGGATTAGTAACCATAACCATGCCCAGAAAAATTGCGTTTCATCCGGAATGGTTTCTAATAGTTCACTTAGAGGTATGCATTTGCCGTCTTTTATATCTGATATTCGAATGCCTTTAGTCTTCATTGAGGAATTTCATCTTGTCTTGGCTTTCTGATTTTGGAAAGTCCTGGCCTTGGGCCATTGGAAGATTGTGCGATTTTATTCTCTTTTATGTTTGGGCTAGCAATTTCATTAAAACATTTTGTTTCTTGCGGAGTACTACTTTCATCTGTTTGATAAAACGTTAATCCGCAATCTCCATACTCCTCATTCCAAAGACATTCAACCGTAAAGGTCATATTGGGAAAATCCTTTTTCAATTTTACTTCCCATATTTCAGCAAGAGTTTTTGATAGGGCAACGGATTTATCTTCTCCGTCGGATAGTTCTGAGAAAAATTCATCAATTGTAAGTAAATTTAACCAATATTCAGGATTTTCGTTCTCTTTTGTTAAATTGTTGTACTCTTCTTCAGAGTACTGTTCTTTTAGAAAGACGTACCCATCTTTTTTGACAAATGTAGGCCAATAAAGTTGGGAGAAATTAAATAAATCATTCGCGTCAATTTTTCCATCCTGAATAAGCCAGTATATAGTTGTATAGATGGGAGGGTTTTCATTGTTTTTTGGCATTTCAGCTCCTATTTGCCTGTGGGAATTTCATCAGCTCTTGGTTCTCTAACGTTGGGATTTCCTGGTCTTGGACCGCTAGGAGATGGATTATTTTTATTTTCTTTCACATTTGGTCTAGGTATGGGCCCATGCGGCTTGCCAGATCCTCGATACTGTTTCCATGTGCCGTCTCCGTTATGTGTTGTATACTGACCTGCTGGACCAGGTATTTCAATTATTGTATGCGGAGTACCCTCTGCTTTTGGATTCGGGCCAGGTGGTGAACTCCTTTTCTCAAATGAAATATTCTGAGCGTGCTGTGTAGTAAGGCTTAATCCATGACCCATCAATAATGCTCCAGTTCCCGTTGTCACCCCCAAGCCGAGTGTGAATCCACCAACAGTAACTACTTCAAGTGCAAAACCGCTAGCCATGATGGTTCCACCCAAAATAATCTCTCCGAGGCCAAGGAGGTATCCGCCTATACTTTCGCCGTGTGGGTCTCGATATAGAAATGGGTTATTGAAAACGTACTGATAGAGGTTTGAATGATCAACAGGACCTATAGGATCTGGTGTTAACCAACGGCTAAGCTCTGGATCATAGTAACGCTTGCCGAAGTAGATCAGTCCTGTTTTTGCGTCATACCTTTTCCCTGCATAGGCATAGGGAATTGCATCTGTTAACCCTAAGCCAAATGCATCGCAAGAGTTCTCCTTAACGAGCTCTTTTGTTTTCCAATCAATGAGAGATTGGATTGTTCCTTGTACATCTTGAACGAGAGCAAAGACCCGATTTCCAACTTCAATAGCAACGATGCTTTGATTGCCTGGTATTTTGAGCTCTTTTGCTTGGCCCTCTTCAAAAGACCCAATCTCTTCATCATCGATGTAAAGATAAGAGGTGTTCCCTTTGTTCAGTCTTCTTCCGATGGCATCGTAAACAAGATCTTCTTCTTCAGCATGTATGAGTTGATCGAAAGCATCAAAAATAAAGCCGGCTTTTGTGAGATTTCCATTTTTGTCGTATGGAAGCCCTTGAATTCTTCCTGTTGCATCGACTGGTAGCGTCTGTCCATTTTTCTCAATGCAATTGTAATGTTGATCATAGCGAGCCGTGAACTTGTTTGTTTCTGAGGTGAGCTGGAAAGCATCATCGTAAGTGTAAGAGATGGGCCCTCTTTGGATAAGGTTACCGGCTTTGTCGTAAGCAAGATTCTCTTTAAGGTAGGGATTTATTTGGGAAGTTCTTCTTACTCCTGTTTTGTCATAAGAGTAGGTGGTTTGAAAAAGACCTGTCTCTGATAAAGGGAGTCCAGCTTCATTATATTGATCGTAGGTGTGTGTGTAGAGAGTGGAGCCATTCGGATTTAGACGAGTAACTGTCTTCAAGAAAGGGCCCTGATATTCGTAAGCGATACGGCTGTAATCGGGCAGTGTTCTTTCTAAGGGGCGATTCCAATCGTCATATTTGCTTTCAATCCACAGTCCATTTGAAAACTCTTCCCTTAGGGTATTGCCGAAAGGATCGAGAGTTTTGGAAAAACCACTTCCCACAATGAGACGGCCATTGCGATCGTACCGGAACTCGCGGAAACCCACTTTAGTCAATTCACCTTGAGGATTATAATCATAGATGAGGACAGTGCCGTCAGGTTTTGTTTTTGTTTGGAGTTTCCCACTTGGTGTATAGGTCCAAAAAGTCGTTCGGATCTCTCCTTCCGTCATGGAAGTGCGCAATCCTCCAGGAGTATAAGAAAAGCTTAATGGTCCTTGTTTAATCAGTCGAAGGGCGCGATCGTATTCGAATTCTTCCAATACACTGCCAGGAATTTCCCTTTTAAGAAGCAGGTCATGCGCATTATAAGTTTCAATCGTTTCTATATTTCTTGGATCTCGAATCGTCTTGACTAAGAATTGGTTGCCCTCTTCATAGGTAATGGTTGTTTTTGCGCCTTCCTCATCGATTGTTTCAATCAGGCGATCATAAGGATCGTATGTAAAAAAAGAGGTGCCTGCTCGAACGATTGTTGCGACGAGGCCTGTCGAGTCGTAAGTCCAACGAGTTAATAGGCGCCCATCGATCGATTTTTCCAACATCTGCCCCATTTGATTGCGGAGGTAGGAGGTCCGGCGATCTGCTCTTTCAACAGCCGCTAAAAATCCGAGTGAATCGTAGAAAAATTTAGTTTTGCGGTCCGCTCTTACTTCTTCGATTTTTCGACCTATTAAATCGTATTTGTACCGATTAGCAATGCCCTGGGGGTCGATCTCTTCCGTCAAATTATAAGCATCGTAGGAATAAGAAGCGGTATAGGAACCTATTGTTTTGGAAAGGGTTCTCCCTAAAACATCATAGGTAAAAGCTGTTTTGAGACCGTCAGGGTCGGTTTGCAGAGTTAAAAGGCCATTTGGCCCATATTGATAGGATTCTACACCACCGTCTGGATCAACAATCTGAATGGGGCTGCCGTAGCTATTGTATCGCGTTCTTGTTATAGCATCATAGGTATCGCTGCGTGCAATTTCTCTTCCGAAAGGATCGTATGTTATCTTGAGCGATGTGGGAGGTGATTCGATGCGGGTTGGTTTATGGTGAACAGGATGGTAGGAATAACTTGTTTTTAGCCCAAGGTAGTCGGTTTTTTCGATTAAATCATCCCATGCATTGTAGGTAAATTTAGTGATGTGATCATTTTCTTTGATAATGCAAAGTCTTCCCTTAGCATCAAAGGTGCGATCCATGGCAAGTTTGCCGGAAAATGGAACTTCATGGATGCAGCGATTTCGATGATCGTATTGGTAGATGGCTGTTTGGCCTAAAGGATTGGTTTCTTCAAGAAGATTTCCCTTTGAATCGTACGTTCTTTCTATTGTATAGGCCAGATTCCCATCTGATCCAAAATGCTCCTCTTCAGAGCAATTCCCATATTCGTCGTAAATAAAATGCGTTTTATGGATTAGTTGACCTTTCCAGTCGCGTTCTTCTTTCCACTGGACGCGATGTAGATTGGGTCCTTGGGTGTTAAGAATGTACTGAATGCGAGTTCTTCCCTCTTCCAACTCTTCAATTAAGTTATTTGCTTCATCGTAGAGGTAGGACGTTTTACGAATGGGCTTTCCCCATTCTAGGGTCGTTTGGGATGTGAGGAGACGTGTATTTTCTAAGTAAGTATATTCGGTACCTAATCCATCATCCCTTTCTTCTCGGATTAGACGGCCTTTTGTAGTAAAGGTTCGTTTGGTGGAAAAAGTGCCAAAATCTCCCTCGACTTGTTCGAGGATGGGATTGCCTTCAAGATCGCTTTCATAGCTATAAGCAATCAAGAGATTGCCAGCTCCATCTCGAGTTTCAATGCGCCGGACGTGCTGTTTAGCGTTATAGCTAAAGGTCTTTTGATTTACGAGAGCACCATCACACCAATTTTCAATTGCGGTAAGAAGGAGGTTTTGGTCGAAGCGATAGATAACAGATGCGCCATTTCCGTATTCTGCCCTAGTCCAGCCACCCTTTTGCCCTGCGATGGGAGGATCGTAGGAAAAAAGAACAGACCCAGATGGAGTATTTAGACGATGGGTGCGGCTAACGGCTCCTTTGTGCCTGAAATATTCGAACGATACTGGATAGTCTTTTGCGTCATAATGTGAAAGCAAGCTCCTCTCGTTGTATTGGATCGAGTTGGAATAGATTGGATTAGATGCTGCTGTGAGAACTGATGTCCTGTAAGAAAAGCTTTCTTTCGATTTTTCTTTCTTTACCTTACCCTTGACTTCGAATGTGTCATAGTTAAACTTGGCTTCTCTCCCATCAGACCCTACGTAAACGTTTTCTCCGACTTTTTTAATCGAGGCATAGGTATATTTACCGGCTCTATCTGTAGAAGTAATTTTAGATAACCCTTGCGACTCATATTCGTAATGGAGTGCTTTCCCATTGGGAAGTAGCTCAACTTCTAGGCGATATAGTATAGAAGATTGTTTTCGATAGATGCGCTCTGTTCCGTCTGGCCAAATAATGCGAGCCGCATCTTGATCGTACCAAAATTCAATATTGCGTAAGTCTGCAGTGCTATCCGGCTCTCCTTGTCGTAAATTGCTGAGGCCATAGGCGTTCGTTTTTAGAACGCCCCTATTCCCTCGAATTTCGAATTCAAGGACAAAACCGCTTGGATCACGCACCTGAAAATAAGGAGAATGGAAATTAAACCCAGCCCAAAGATGGGGCAATATTGCCCATCGCCTGCTTTCTTGAGAAGCAAGACTCTTTCCTAATAACAAACGATCGAAATCGTCTTTGTCTTCATAGCGACCAAGAATTTGGGGAGGCACATATGTTCTTTTGAGCGTAAGATCTTGCGCTGCCTTGATATGCAGGTCTGTCTCATGAAGAGAGACTTGTCCAGACAAAGGGGAGATATAGCCATCAATGAGGAGATTTGCACTTAAAGAGGCGATTTCATCGGGAGTTGAAGGTCCTACATTTTCGAAAGGAGCCGCTATCAGTCTGGAAGTGAGGATAAAGCACAGTAACCATCGCACAAAATTTCCTAATATTGACACTCGCTCATACGAAATCCAGTTGACACAGAGAGGGGATTATAACGAGAATGACGATTTCAATCTATTGCGAATAAAGGTCTTCTGTTGCCTTGCGCGGTTGGAGGTATTGCGACTGAAGCTAGAAAAATCGAGCTTCTACGTTTTTCTAGGTTATTTTCTAGGTTTGGTTGGTGCTTTTTTTGCATGCCAGTGGTCCGCGGAAATTGTCGCAGCACGCCGCGACTTTTGAACTGACCGAAATTTCTAGACGGTTGTAGTCATTCTTAAGTCATTAAAAATAAGACAGATAAACGAAGCTTTTTTTGTCTTGTTTTAGCCTCCCTCATCTGTTCATTAATTTTTGGCTGTTCAATATATATTGAACAGCGTATTATAATGAACAGTTGGAGATCATAATGAAAGGTCGATATGTGGTGAGTTCAAACGAAGATCCTCCAGAAGGCAACATCTATGCCGATAGGTCGGCTCTTATTCTTGATTGGCTCCTCAGAGAAGGGATTGCTAGAGAAAGCTTCTCATTGAGAGAGGTGGTCAAAGAGGTAGCGGTAAGTCTTGGCCTAGTTCAGCGTGTTTGCAATATTTTGGTGTTAAAAGGACTCCTACAAGTTAAAGGAGTGAGAACAGCGAAGAAGTTTTTCTTTAAGAAACCAAAAGAGCTTCTAGAAAGCTGGTTAGAGCACTATAGCATTGTGAAAAAATGCAAAATCAGAACATATCGCTCTGCTCTTTCTGGAAAGTCAGAATGGCTTAAAGCTTTAAAGCAAGCTGGACTCGATCTAAACGTAGTCCTGGCTCTTCATTCGGCAGCTGAAGAGCGTGGGTATAAGAATACCAATTTAGATGGATTAGAATTGTACATTCTTGATCCTTCTATTAGAGCTAAATTGGAAAGTTCACTACAATTAGAACCCCAAGAAAGAGGATATGAGGTTTTATTGATCGAGCCTTACTATAAAATGCTGATCAAACAAAATATGAGAGGTGGTAAACACGTTAACATCTGCCCGCTTCTTCTTACCTTTTTAGATCTTTATCATTTTCCTCTACGAGGACAAGAACAAGCAGAATTTATAGCTCAGCGAGCTCCAGAAATCAAACGTATCTACAAAAGCCTTAAGAACAAATGAAACAGATCCAAGAAGACAAAATCATCTCGGAATTTTTAAAGTCGCTTGGACCGTGGCGAGATTTTGTTGTCATCGGAGGCGGTTTTGCCCTTTTCATTTACAAGCTTTACCTCGCCGATCCAAAACTCGAAAACTTTCCCGTTGGAACGCGAGATATTGATTCGCTGATTCCCAGAAGAGTTCCTGAAATTTCTAAAAAGAACATTGCCAAGTATCTCAATGAAGCAGGTTTCACGCCTATTTTCAAAGATGTCGATGTTCCAGCCACAGAAAGCTATATGAAAGAGATCGATGGGGTAGAGGTAGAGATCGAGTTTTTGACTGATGCAGCTACGCGGAATGATAAGAACAGAAATGTTGTGATCGCTGGCATTGTTGCTCAGCCCCTGAGCTACTTGACGCTGAGCCTACAAACGACAATGGAATTTCAGACTTATTCACACGAAGCAGGAAAGGTGGTCTCTCCTGGAGCATGGATCTTCCATAAGGGACTTACTTTTACCAGACGAAAAAGTTCTTCAAAGATGCTCAAAGATCTCTATGGAATCTGGTATGTAGTAACTCAGCTTGAAGACTTTTCCGATCAAGCGATTGATGAGTTTGTCTTCCTTGCGCAGCAGCATCCAAAATGGCTCCAGACATTTCAGAGACAATTGTCCATTTGGATGAATCAGGCTTCTCCCGCTGAATGGTCTAAGCTAGAGGCGCAAGACCCGTCCGGCAAGCTGAAGAAGCTCGGTTTTGAACGATTTATAAAAGTGCTTTCAGCCGGATGTAGCAAAGAGAATAATTAAAAGGATTTGTCAGCAATTCCTGCTGGCGCTTTCGATAGCTTTGGCGCAGAATTTACGGCTGGATCGCCGACAAAATTTTCTGCTTTGGTCGTTTGTGTCTCAGATTGAATTTCTGATGGTTTGCTACTAATCCGCTGGGCAAATAAGAGACAAAGGGCGCCAGCGAGGCAAAGGCAGATCGAAGTGAGCGAAGCTCACGATCCGACCGACGAAGGACATAGCCAAAGGCTAGGCCGAGGAGGAGGGTCGAGGGGAAAACCGATACGCTTAAGGCATTACCCAATCATCGATGAAAAGGCCCTGCTGTGATACTCAGGCCTCAAGTAAGAATTTCCAGTCTTCATATGAACAACTACCGCTGCCTTAACGTTTGAAGGTCCTGTTTGAGCTTTTATAAAAACCACGAGCTCCTCGTCTTGGAAAAATTACTCTATCAGCGCCTGCTAAGCGACTAAGATTCTAATGTAATAACTCAGGAATCAACTCTGAAGTTCGAGCGTATTCAGAACCTGCAACACAATCCCTAGAAAGAATTTTATCTCTTCTTCAGGCCAAGACAATGAATTCCTGGCTCAGCCCACGCTGTCTGATCATTCAAATAGAGACGGAAGAGGTAGAATCCCCTCTCGCGACACGCACTGGTGTGTCGCTTCTTCCTCACTGCGTTCGGAAGAGGTAGGATCCCCTCTCGCGAGACCGCTCCGAAAGAGGCGGGGGTAAGGGCCAACGCCCTTTCCCCCAGCTGCCCCCTTACCCGCATCCGCTCCGCGGATGGGATGCCCTCGCGGCGAGATTGCCCCGCAATCTCGTCCTGCCGGGCCGGCGATTCGGAGCAGAGCTCCGAATTCGAATCCTACCCGGAAGGCACGCCCGTGCCTTCCTTCTTCCGAATTTTTTTCGGAAGAAAAATTCGGAAGAGGTAGGATTCGAACCCACGGACCCTTGCGGGCCTCCTGTTTTCAAGACAGGTGCAATAGGCCACTCTGCCACTCTTCCGTATAAAAGTGGAAAGTCTACTAGTTATACTACTTAGATTCAAGGAAACTGTTCGAGAAACCGCAGATCATTATCGGTAAAGATGCGGATGTCTCGGATGTCACCGAAGAGCATGGCTAGCCGCTCGATGCCAAGGCCCCAAGCGTAGCCAGAATAGATTTCTGGATCGATGTTCCCTTTTCGGAGAACATTGGGATGGACAAGGCCAGCACCCAGGATTTCAAGCCAACCGGTATGTTTGCAGAGACGGCAGCCACGGCCGCGACAAGAGACACAACGAACGTCCACTTCTAAGCCCGGTTCAACGAAGGGAAAGTAGCTGGGACGGAAACGGGTAGATACTTTCTCGCCGAAGAGCTTGGAGAGAAATTCCTCGAGGGTGGCGAGGAGGTCGGCGAAGG
>Ga0334722_10002755_pt1 | contig 19497 bp, 12 predicted proteins | sample C3_bottom_MG_FD_207210 | JGI IMG/M metagenome (GOLD analysis project Ga0334722, IMG submission 207210) | Sediment microbial communities from Yellowstone Lake, YNP, Wyoming, USA - C3_bottom | ecosystem: Environmental > Aquatic > Freshwater > Lake > Sediment | place: USA: Wyoming | collected...
CACTGGATGCAGGCGAGACACTGTTCGCAGTGGTGCAGCCAGGAGGGTCTGTCTTTTGGAATGTCGATGTTTCCGGAAGGGCAGATTGACTTGCAGATGCCGCAGCCGTTACATTTTTCATCGACCCAGAAGCTCCGATCCAGCTTTGGAACACGGGTGAAGGAGAGCCGATTGAGCCCGGTAAAAAAAATGTTCTGCCACAATGGGCCTTTTTCTACCGGTAGTTTCTCCCTCGCCGCGCAGGAAGCGGCAACCCTGCCGATCTTGTCTCGTGCCGCCTCGATCTGCCTGATTTGCCTCTCTTCTGGCCCGGGACCACCCCAGGGAATATAGTTGGACGGCATTGCCAGCTCAAATCCGGCGGAAAGTGATAATCCTCGTTTCTGCATTCTTTTCTTCAGTTGAATCAACGTGGCGGCGACCTGTCCCGCGTTGACGGCCACGGCAAAATAGTACCGGTATCCCTTTTTCTCGAGCGCATCTACAAAGGCAATGACCCTGCGCGGCAGCCCCCAGATGTGAACGGGAAAGATGATTCCGATCGCCTCGGCGCCGCTTACGACCGAATCCCTGGAAGTGTTCGATATCGGGATGATCTCGGCGTCACCCATTGCGATTGCCAGCATCCTGGCTGTCCAGAGCGAATTGCCTGTACCTGTATAGTAGAATAGATCGGTTTTCATCGGTAATTATCCCTACAACGATACATAATGTTCAAGCTCCAATGCAGCCAGTTTCCGTTTCCGATGAGAGAGATAAGCCCGATGGTTCTTCATCTGTATCCATGAGACAAGGTTAATGAGATCCATAACATCCAACTTTTTTATGGGCAAGACTGCGCTGATGAGCAGCCTAAGCTGCGACAGCGTAATAGCTGGTGCTTTTTTTCCCCCACCGGATTCTCATGTGCCAGAGGAAAAAATGAGCCAGCATGCAGGTCAGCATATGGTGTCGCCACCCAGGAAACTTCCTCACCTCGTAATGATCCATCCCGAGATCGGATTTGGCCTCCTCAAAGCACTGCTCAATGGCCCAGCGAACTCCCGAGAGCCAGACGAAGTTATTCAAGTGGGTGGATCTGTTAGCGTTCGAGATGAAGTAGGAATAAACGGCACCTTCTCCAAGAGTCCTGCGAACGATAAGCCAAACCGTCCGGTAGGGCTGCGCGTCTTTACAAAGAACAATCCGGCGCTTCATAAACTCATAGGTCACTGGCCCCTTCGTCCCCTCGGAGACCGTCCGGCGATACCAAAAGTAGTCGTTCGTCCTCTTGGCGATCTTATCAAAAGTGATAGGCTTCTTCTCGGTTTCAACAAGGATCCGTTTCGTCCTCTTCTCCCCGCCATACCGGTAGGACTTCTCCATCGTGGCCGGGTTTTGCAGCCAGCAGAGGGTGTCATGGGGAAGGGCGACAAGGAACGTCACTCCAGGAATCTTTTCTACCGCCTCCAGAAACTCCGGGCTGTTCCCGTAAATAGAATCCGCCACCACGTATCGGAAAGGAATCACCCCCTCACTGGCGATCTTCTCCAACATCTCCACCGCCAACTGCGGCTTCGTCTTGAAAGCAATCTCGGCAGGAAGTCTGCACTTCTCCCGGCGCTCGGCGTAATCCGAGCCGAACCACTTCTCCGGAATGAACAGTCGGTTGTCCAGGAAAACGTAACCGTGGCGCGAAGCATAGGCCGCATAGACCCCTACCTGGCAATTCTCCACTTTTCCGACATTGCCGCAGTACTGCCGGGAAACTCCGACCGAATCATTCCCCTTCTTCACAAAACCCGATTCGTCGATAATCAGCACCCCCTCGGCATCTCCAAGATCATCGAACACCAGACCGTGGTATCTGGAAAGAATCCGCTCCTCCTCCCAGGCGATATCGCTAACAAAGTGCTGCATGGCCCGAACCTTGGCGCTCTCCACGTTCAGGGCGATTGGCTCGATGGATTTTCTCTCCAGTTGGCTCATCTGCCCTGCCATGTACTGATAAAAGTTTTCCCGCGGCTCCTCACGGGAAAAACAATCGGCAAAATGGGCATGAAATCCCTTGAAGTCCTCCATGAAAAGGGTAATATCCTCCTTGTCAATAAACAGTTTCGGGATGGAAAAGCTACCATTACAAACACGATTTTCTGGTATCATGGCCTACCTCCTTTCCTTGTTTTTGAAAAACAAGTAACAGAGTCAGGCTTATTTGTCAATCATTTATTTTGCTATGTATCGTTGTAGGGTTATATTATTCAACGATTTTATACTTTTTTTCCTTCCCCGCCTGTTCCCGGAGGGCATTGATTTCCTCCTTGAGCTGAATCATTTTCTCCTCCCGGTTGATCGTCAGCCGGCTGAATCGCTCCAGCTCTTCCATCTTTTCCTTCAATTCTATTTCCGCCTGTTTGCGCTCAGTGATGTCTTCGAGTGTACAGACGATGCCCTGCGCAACGTCATGCACATCCAAGGCGCGAACCCGGAAGAGACACCAGAACAGGCTTCCATCCTTGCGGAGCAACTCCTGTTCGCGCTGATGGATAACCTGTTGGTCCAAAGCTTCGTACGTGCTTGCACCTGTTCCTAAATAATCGTCATCGCTCTTATACCAGATGCGGGTAGTCTGACCAACCATTTCCTCCAACGGTCGGCCGAATAATTCCCCGAGCTTCGAGTTGCCGCGCAGAATGATCCGATCCTTGACGAAGGCGATGCCGAGAGTGAGCGATTCGAATATTGCAACCTGTTCATCGCCCGCCTGCCTCAAAGCAGCGGTCCGCTCCTGGACCAGAAGCTCCAGGCTTTCCTTGAAGTGTTCGATTTCGAGCCGGGCCTGGTTGGCGTCCTCGGCCAAACTCATGGCGGCGGTGCGCTCCCGTTGCGCCGTCACGGCCTGGTTATGGATATGCAATTCCGCCCGGCGGGCGCGCCATTGCTCGACGGCAAAGGATCCGATCAGCTTCGAAAAAAGCGAGAGAAAGCCAAGAATATTGGGCAGCCGTGCCTCGTCCATGACCGGGGCTTCGTGCACGGCCTGCAGATACGCAGCCCGGTCGAAACCGCATTCGACCGCCTGTTTTGCGAAGAATTCGTCATCGGGCGCTGTCAGGAGGAACTGGCCGATAAACACATTGGCGATATGGCGTCCTTCGATGATGATCGGCGATGCGCAATCGGTCAACCCGTTCCCGCAGCGATAGAGCGCGTAGTCCCTGCCCGCCTGGAGATTGAGGGCGAGGTTTGTGTCGCTCTCGATACAGCGTTCGCAGCTCTTTTTGTTGACGCGATGAAAATCCGTGCAGGCGCGTTGCCACGGCGACGCGGCCAGTATGTTGGCTTCGAGATCGATGATGGCGGCGGACACGCCAGCGACAGTGCAGAAATTCGTAAAGAGTTCCTGCAAGTTGTTCCGTTGCAGCAACTCGATGAACTCCTGCTTGATCTCGGCTGCGTCGAGGGCAGTTTGCACTTCCGCAACGGGCATGGCACCCCGGGCCGGTTCCTCGTCCTGTTCCGGAGAGCGGAAGGAGACGTCGCGGCCCAGTTCCGCCGCCAGATCGTTGATCTGTCGCTTGAGGTCGATGATCCGCTGTTCCCGGCCCACGGAGAGGCGGTTGAAACGCTCTATTTCCAGCACCTTGGCCTGAAGCTCTGCCTGGGAACGTTCCGCCTCCTGCCTTGCCCTTTCGGCGCGGGCTGCCGCCTCCTCTGCCACTTCCTTGCCAACCTTAAGGGCGTCAGCCCGCTTACGTTCCGTAATGTCCCGCACCGTACCCACAGCGAACCACTGTCCGTTTAACGGGAAGGGCGACAGGTTGACCTCGACGGGGAACGGCTCCCCTCTCCGATTGATCGCGGTGGTCTCCCGTGCGGAGCCAAAAAGAACGCCTTGTCCCGTAGCGGCAAATGTCTCCATGCCCGCCTGGGCCTTTTCCCGCAGTTCCGGCGAAACGGCCAGGGTGTGGAAATCCATGCCCATGGCTTCTGCAATGGTGTAGCCAAAAAGTTTCTCCGCCGCCTGGTTCCAGAACAGCACTTTACCCTGACCGTCGATCATGACCATGGCATCATTGACCGCCTGACTCATGGCGGTCATCTTCTGCATGGTGGCTTCCGTTTCTCTCCGCGATGCCTCCAGATCTTCCAGAATATTTAACGTGGCTTTCCGTACTTTGCCCAACTCCGCAATCTGTTCCTGACCCTTTGCCAGCAGTTCCCGGGTCGTCACATTCCGCTGGTTGATCAAGAGGTTCAAGGCCACCATCGGCAACAACTCGTCAAGGAGAGCCCTGTGTTCCGGGGTGAAAGGTTGCAGGGCGCCCAGCTCGATTACGGCCAGAACATGATCCTGCTCTAAAACGGGCAAAAGCAGGATCGCCCGGGGATTGAACTGCCCACCGCCCCAGGTAATCCGGCTGCTGTTGCCCGGTGCATTGATGAAACTAAGCGGTTTCTTTTCCCGGGCGCACTGCCCGGGAAGCCCCTGACCGATCCTGAACTGGCGAATTTTTACCTCTGCCTCCAGCCAACCATACCCGCCTACGGCTTGCAGCAATTGCTTTTGTTCATCCATGAGAAAGAAGACGCCATAGGCCGCATCCGTCAGGGTTGCGACCTGAGACAGAAAGGTGCGCGCCAATTCCTCTAATGTTGTTGTCTTTTGCAGCCCGACGGATATCTGGGAGAGCTGCGCCTTGATCGTACTGCGAAACTCAAGCAGCCGGGCTTGTTCTTTAAGCTCATCCTGGATGCGCTCGCGCTCCCGGATAATGCGCCGTAAATGCCGGTTCCAGAGGAATGCCGCGACGATGATGATGAACAGCACCGCACCGATTGACAAGTAAACCTTCCAGTTCATGCCCGGCTGCTGGTATTCAATGGTAAGCCAGCGGCCGGTAATAGCGGCCTTTTCCTGTTTTGACAGGCTTGCCAGCGCCTTATCGAGAGCCGATGCCAGGAGCGGCCAGTCCTTTCTCACGCCGAAGGCCATTTCATAGTTGTAGGGGGTCTGAGCGGCGATCTTGAGATTGGTCAGGTTGAGCTTCTCGATGTTGTAGGAGACGATCGCCATGTGTTCAATGTAAACATCGATTTTCCCGGAGGAAAGCTCGACCAGGGCTGTGCGGACGTCAGGCTGCGAGATGAGCGGCATATCGGGAAAGTCGCGCTTCATGGTGGCCTCGACGATCAATCCTTTCAATACGCCAACCTTGAGCCCCGCGAGATCATCAATGCCCTTTACGGAGCGCACATTCTGGCGGGTAACAATCACCGAGGCAAAGGTGGCATGGGAGCGCGTAAAGATAAGGCTTTTCGCCCGTTCCGGGTCGGGCGCAATCTTCGGGATGACATCAACTTCCCCCGCCGCCATCTTTTTCATGGCGGCGGCGACGGTCAGGCCGGGCACCAGGACATAAGGGACGCCGAGACGCTGCAGGCAGGCCTGTACAAAGCCGGCGCTGATGCCAGAGTAAACGCCTTTTTCATCAATGAACTCAAACGGCGGACGCGCCGAGTCCACGCCGAGACGCACCTGTTTGCCGTCCAGAAATGCCCGCTCCTCTGCCGTCAAATCCACCGAGACGGTCCCGGCTTTTTCTTCGGCCAAGCAGGGCAGGGCGAAGGAGACCGATACAAGAAGCGTTAGGAAAAATATGAGAATCCGTTTAAACATCATCAGGATCACCGTTGAAACCTTTATAAAATCGCGGATCTGTCATCTCGGCGGATGCCTTTCTGGATTTCCGCTGCTGTTTGCCCTCGTGAAAACGAAGGCGGAATGACGGTATTGGCATTTATGGTTTGCTCCGTAACAATTCCAGTGCCTGGGCAAAATCGTACTGCTGGAGGGCCTGCTCGAAGGCGACAAATTGCGCTATTCCCAGGATAGAGCGCAAGGCATCCTTTTCCGCGTCCAGATAGTCCACCGCCTCACTGTCGTCATTGGCGAGCAGTTCCAGCATCTTCTGGCAAACCTCGGCAGCCTTGGCGGCATCGACTTCGCCGGAAGCCTCAGGGGCGGCAGCCGCCGGAAAGACCTCAGTCAGGCCGGCAATAAGCTGGCCGTGAGCCGCGCCAAACATTTCCAGCAGCGCCCCAATATTCTCACGAGGCGCTTTCTCCCGGATCGCTTTCTCCAGGGCTGCCGCTATTCCCTGGAGCACTGTCGCGCCGATGTTGCCGCTCACCCCTTTAGCAGTATGTGCCTGCCGCTCCGCCGTCCCGTAATCATCGGCATCGAGGCTCTGGCGGATCTGCGCCGGGGCCTGCCCCTGGTTTTCGATATACTTTTTAAGCATGTCCAAGTAAAAAGTTTTTTTGCCCATGACCCGTTTCAAGCCGAGCTTGGTATCGAGCCCCGGAATCTCGGGCAGGTCGTCCTTCTTGATCAGCTTTGCCGGCTTTGGTTCTTTCTGTTCCGTGTCCTTTACGGCGATAGGGGGCGTTTCCCGAACCGCTTCGCTCCGGCGAGGCTTCAACCAAGTCAACAGCTTGCCGAACAGTTCGTCGGGGTCAATCGGCTTGCCGATGTGATCCTGCATGCCCGCTTCCCGGCATCTTTCCATGTCTGCTTCCATGACGTTCGCTGTCATGGCCAGGATGGGCAGTTCCTTGAAGCGCTCCTCCTTGCGTATTTCCTTGGTGGCCGTCACGCCGTCCATGATGGGCATCTGCATATCCATGAGGACGATATCGTAGGAACGTTTAGCCAGCATCTCGATCGATATCTTTCCATTTTCGGCGACATCCACCGTGAAGCCCGCATCGGTCAGCAGTTCAGTGGCAATCTGCTGGTTGAACTCGTTGTCCTCCACGAGGAGAATCGAAGAACCCTTGATGGCGTTGAGATCCTGTGTCAGCGGCGCCGCCTGCTGATCCTCATCCCCAGTTTCATCACGGGTTCCACCCAGCACTTGGACAATGGTGTCGAACATCGTCGAGGCGCTCACGGGTTTAATGAGCACATCTTCGAGCCCCGCCAGGGAGGCCTCCTTCAATACCTCTTCCCTGCCGTACGCCGTGACCATGATCATGTGCGGCGCCGGAGAAACGGGCAGCTCCCGGATGGCTTTCGCCGTTTCAATGCCGTCCATTCCCGGCATCTGCCAATCCAGAAATATAACATCGTAAGGCTGGCCGATATCGGCTGCCGAACGAATCTCTTCGAGCGCAGCCTTGCCGGAGGCCATATCCTGCACGACGAAGGTCATGCCGGTCAGCATTTCTGAAAGGACGATACGGCTCATCTCGTTGTCATCCACGACGAGCACCCGCCTTCCCCGCAGGTCTGGATTGGGGAGGAATTTCTTCGCCTTGGCCGCGCCCTTCCCCAGACGCGCCGTAAACCAGAATGTGCTGCCCTTGCCGTATTCGCTTTCCACCCCCACCTCGCCGCCCATGAGATTGGCAAGTTTTTTCGAGATGGCGAGGCCTAGGCCCGTGCCGCCGAATTTTCGGGAGGTAGAGGTGTCGGCCTGCTGGAAGGACTGGAACAGTTTCCCGATCTGTTCCTGCGTGAGACCGATTCCCGTGTCTCGCACGGAAAAACGCATCAGCACATCTGCGTCCGTTTCTTCTTCGACCCGGATGCCAACGACAATTTCACCTTGCTCGGTGAACTTGACGGCATTGTTGGAATAATTAACCATGATCTGTCCGAGCCGCAGCGGATCGCCGACGAGATAATTAGGTGTTCCCTTCTCAACTTTGAATACCAGTTCCAGCCCTTTGTTTATCGCTTTTTCGGCAATGAGATTGGAAACATTCTCGAGCATCCTCTCGAGCTCAAACTCCGTCTGCTCCACCGCAAGCTTGCCCGCCTCAATCTTGGAGAAGTCAAGGATATCGTTTATGATACCCAATAGATGCGTCCCCGATTGCTGGATCTTCCGGATATAGTCCCGCTGTTTCCGGTCCAGAGCCGTCTTCATGGCCAGGCCCGAGAATCCGATGATGGCGTTCATGGGCGTCCGGATCTCATGGCTCATGTTCGCCAGGAAGTCGGCTTTCGCCTGGGCGGCGGCCTCGGCCTGTTCCTTTGCCTTGAGAATTTCCGTCTCTGCCGCTTTGCGCACCGTAATGTCCATGATCCAGCCGAGAATGCCGTCCTCGCCCTCATAGTTGATTGGCAGATAGGTGATGAGCATATCCCGCGCCTGCTTTTGGCTGTCGAACATTTGAATTTCATAGTTCTTGACGATTCCGTCCCGCTTCAAGCGTTCGACCAGCGCGTCTCGCTCTTCCGGATGCACATAGAGTTGCGGCGAGGCGTCACCCGTCTTGACGCCGAACGTTTTCTCGAAAAGCGGGTTGGCAAAGTGGATTTTTCCCTTGGTTGAGAAGGCGATATTGATCGGCGCCGTATCGAGGATGTTCTTCAGGCGTTGGCTTTCCGCGATGAGCTGCTGCTCCATCGCCTTGCGCTCCCTAATGTCGCGAATGCACACAAGGAGGGCTGGATTACCAGCCAGCATGATCGGTGACAGGTTAATTTCGCAAGGAATCGGCGTGCCGTTGCTGTGTTGATGTGTCCAGTCGAAGTGATGCTGCTGCTGTGTTTGCAGGGCAGTCTGGATGTGTTCCATGGCCGCTTCTCCCGAAGGCTGACCATCGGGCTGCGTAGGCGGTGAAAGCTCCACCGGTCCGCACTTGAGCAGATCGGCAATGTCCTCAAAACCAAAGAGTTGTGCTGCCCTGGGGTTGGCATGGACAAAGCCCTTGCCCGGCACAAGGATGAGCAGACCGTCGTTGGAGCTGTTGAAATAGGCATTGACCTTTTCTTCGCTCTCTTTACGTTCGGTGATATCCTGGAACGAAATGACCGACCCTACGATCTCACCGTTGCTGAGCATCGGCGTCGTCGCATATTCGACGGGGACGGATGTGCCATCCTTGCGCCAGAGCACTTCATTGTCCACCTTGCGGCTGACGCCGTCCTGGGAAGTCAGATACATCGGGCACTGCAAATGCGAAAATTCCGCGCCGTCGGGATAGGCGTAGTGAACCTCGGCATGCATCAGCTTACCGAGCAATTCCTCTTCCTCATAGCCAAGAAGGTTACACGCCGTCGGATTGACGAACGTGATCCTGCCATCCGTGTCCATGCCAAATATCCCCTCACCGATGGCGCTGAGCAGCAGCCGGCTGCGTTCTTCGGCGGCCCTGAGCTCATGCTGCTGCGCTTCCATCTCCACGGACTGCTCCTCCAGGCGGGCAGCCTGCATTTCCATACGTGTCGCCTGTTCCTGGGTTTCTGCCAGCAGGCGCTGTGTCTCGGTGCTCTGACCGAGTATTTCCAGGTTTGTAGCGAATATCGGCAGGATCTGCTCCAGCAGCTCCATGGATTTGTCATCAAAAAACTGGAAGGAAGCCACCTCAAGCACGCCGAGTACTTTTCCTGTGTGTAAAATCGGCAGCGCTGCAATACATTTCGGCGCCAGCTCGCCCAGCCCGGACCCAATCCGCACATAGTCTTCCGGCGGATTGGTCAGGGTGATCGGCGTTTTTTCGAAAGCGCACTGGCCGACCAGACCTTCGCCAATCCCAAAGTGCTGGTTGAGTTGCTTGCGTTCACGATAGGCGTAACTCGCCATGAGGTGCAGGCGGTTATCCGCTGCGTCGAGGATGTAAACGACTGCGTGACCAGCGCTGACCAACGGGGCAACGGAGGATAAAAACGATTGCGCCAGATCGACAAAAGTTCCGGCTTGCTGCAGTTCAGCAGAGATTGCCGCGGTATGGGTTTTGACCCAGCTTTGCGCTTCCATCTTACGGTAAATATCCTGTAAAACCAAAATCCCCCGGCTGATCGCCCCCATCTCGTTTTGCTGCTCCTGGAAGGGGATGACCTCTGCCAGTTTTCCTTCCGACAGAGCAACGATGCTGTCGCGCAGGGCGCCGAGGGGACGGGTAATGGAACGGGTGAACAGGAATGCGGCGCCCAGCAGCAGCAAAAAAACAAAACCCAGTTCATAGGCAGCCCGACGCACCTGGCTCTGGTAGATATCTTTAGCCTCCTGGTTCATCTTCGCCGCCCTTCCGGAAGCTTCCGTGAGCATCTGTTCGAGCTTTTCCGCAACCAGCGGGCCCGGATTGCCGGGAGTGCGGTCAATGCATCTTTGCCAGGCTTCGTCCTGCTTGCCGGCTTTGAGGATCGCCAGCGACTCGTTGGTATAGGCTATGAGTTTTCGATACTGTGCTTCAATATCGGAAACCAGTTGCTGCTCGCCGAGAAACGATTTGCGGAGGATGGCAGTTTGATCGAAAAACGTGCGGTGATACGTTTCCAGGCTGGCGATTTGCTCAGCCCGTTTACCGGGATCGGTTTCAAAAATGGCATCCCGCGTCACGCGCCGCATGAACAGCAACGTGAATTTCATATCCCTGACCGTATTGGTGGTGGTAAGGGAATGTTCGTAGAAACGCCCGTTGATTTCCGCCAGCTTGTTCAATTCCGGGAATGTTGACAACCCGATATACAGGATGGCGATAATGGAGATGGCGGCAAAGCCCGCCAAGCGCTGCACCACGGTCAATCTTTGAAAGAAAGCATTCAGTTTTTTCATTCTTGCTCCCGCTTGCTCATTTTGTATTTCAAGTCACCGGGGTTTTCGCATGCCCCGTCAAATCGATCTTTGGTGAGCTCACGCTCCCCTGCGCCGGTAGAGCCGGTGGTAATGGTCTACCGGCGTGAACAGGGTAGTGCCGATGAGGCCGATATTTTCCGATTGCCCGATGAACAGCAACCCCTGCGGCAATAACGCCGCGTGGAACTTTTTGAACAGTTGACCCTGCAAATTGCTCTTCAGGTAGATGAGCAGGTTGCGGCAACTGATGACATCCAGATTTTCCGGCGCCTTGGCGCTCGCTACGTCCTGCTTCATGAACTCGCAGAGGTTGCGTATGGGCGGGGATACGCGATACAGCCGGCCCTGGCGCTCAAAATAGCCTTGCAGGATTTTTGGGTCTGTTTCCTTGAACGCGGTTTGCGGATAGACCCCTTCCTTGGCAAATGCCAGCGTCTCGGGGCTGAGGTCGCTGCCGAGGACGCTGATGGTGAAATTTTTGAAGTTTTGACCCAGTATTTCCGCAAGCATGATTGCGAAGGTATAGCATTCTTCCCCCGAGGCGCAGCCCGGCACCCAGATGCGGATGGCGTCGCCGGGTTTTTTTTGTCTGACCAGCTCGGTCAGATAGTTTCTGACTACGGCAAACGCCTCGCTGTCACGAAAGAAGGACGATAAGGAGACCAGAAAAAGATGCTGGAGAGTATGCAACTCATGGGGATTCTGCTCCGTGTACCGCAGGTACTGTTGGAAGGACTCGATCTTCAGGGTTGCCAGACGCCGGTCTAATCGGCGCTGCAGGGTTTCTTCCTTATAACTGGTGAAGTCCACCCCCGTCGCGTCAAATACGCGCTTAAGCAGCGTGGTCAGATGGGGATTCAGTGGCGCGGAGGGGGCTGATGCAGCAGATTTTACTGCTGCCGCCCGAACTGGTTGACTGGGGGGGAACATGCCCGTCAGATGCTGGGCAATACCCACAATCTCCATCTCCGCATCCGCCGCATGGGCACGTATCACGGCTGCTGGCATACCGGAATAGTGGGCCGATGGTGGTATCTGCACTATAGTTTTTCCTCCGCAGGTTTTGATTGTCCGGCACCCGGCTGCGCCGTCCGATCCCGCGCCGGAAAGAATGATGCCCATGGCCCGCTTGCCATACTCCCGGGCAAGCGAGGCAAACAAAAAATTCACCGACGGCGTGGACAGATGTTCCGGCGCCGGCGGCAACAGGTAAATGTGGCCATTTCTCACCTCACCGTCCGATCCCGATGGCAGGAGATAGACCTTGTCCGGTTCCAGCAGGTCGCCGCCGACTGCTTCCACAACGGGAAGCGGCGACTGCCGGTTGAGCATGCGCGCGACCAGTTCGCTATGCCCATCCTTGGCCATGTGCTGGGCAATGACATAGGCAACCTGTCCAGAGGGCAGAAGTTTGGAAAACAACTCGCACATTGCCTCCAGCCCGCCGGCAGAGGCGCCGATGCCGACAATATGGAGATATTTCGTTAATAAACCTGGATGCATTATTGATCCGTTTATCAGGTTATTCAACAATCTTATATTTTTTCTCCTTGCCTGTTTGCTCCAGAAGATTATTGATTTCTTCTTTCAATTGAATCATTTTTTCTTCCCGGTCAATGGTCAGACGGGTAAAGTTCTCCAATTCATTCATATGTTCCGTGAGTTCTTTTTCAACTCGTTTACGTTCGGTGATATCGCGGAAGGTAACAACCGCCCCCATGACTTTCCCGACCTTAAGAATCGGCGTACTTGTGTACTCTACCGGAAAACTCTGGCCTTCCTTGCGCCAGAAAACTTCATCCGGGGTGCTGTTTTGGGCGCCGAGGGTCCAAGTGGCGAAAATGGGGCAATCTTCCCTGGGATAAGGAGAGGCGTCCTCATGAGAATGGTGGATAAGGTTGTGCGCCTCCTGGCCGATCATTTCCGCTTCGGCAAACCCGAGAAGATTCAGGGCGATGGGGTTAATAAACGTGATCTGTCCTGCCGCATCGACACCGAACATCCCCTCGCCGGCTGATTGCAGCAACAGCCGGAGTTCATCGGTGCGTTCCCGCACCCGCTCTTCCAACGCTTCATTGGCAATCGCAATCTCCGTTCGCAATCGCACCTGTTCGGCCAGATCGGAACGGGTCTTTCGTGAGAACATGACGCCGATCCACATCAAAAGACAGAGTGAACCGATGCGGGTGGCGAGCGCCGCTGTTTTTATTCTTGTAAAGCGGTTTTCAATCGCGTTGATTTCTCCCAGCACAACCCCCGGAATGGTTTCGCTGTCAATTTCATAGGTTTTTTTTGCGCTTATATATTCGTTGCCAAAAAGGATATCCTTCGCCTCTTTCCAACTGCCCGCTCTCATCTTTTTTAGCGCAACTTCTTCAATATCGCTTATTTTTCTGTGGCTCTCACTCAAAGCGGAGACTTCCTGGGTTATGCTCTGGTTTTTTGTGAGATCGATGACCTTCTGGATCGCCGCCTCGACATCCTGACGAACGGTCTCATAGCGGGTTACGCGCAGCTCATTATGCTCGACAACGGCCAAGGCAAGCATCCCGGTCAATTCCTGATCAAACCGCACCATCCTCTCCAGGGCGGTGCTAACCTGGAGATGCCGGGAATTCATCGCTTCATTCTGAACATCCAGGTAATAACCGAGGATAAAGGTCAGAAACAATATGCCGACCGCCGCATACAGCGCCTTAACGCTATGGAAAAATCGCATATCTTTGTTTTCCTTTTTTCTTTGCGATAACGATAAATTGCTTTATTTGAGAACCTTGTCCGCCTTAGCCAGAACATCTGGAGGAATGGCCACCCCCTGTCTTTTTGCCGCACTTTGATTGATTACCAGGCTGAACTTTTCCATCGGCCCCCAGGGAATTTCTCCGGGTTTCAGCCCCTTCAACACCATCACGGCCTTTTTCCCTGCCGAGTAGCCGACCAGAAAATAATCCAACCCATACGCGGCAATGGCCCCCCTGGGAACGCTGTCCACGTCGCCCGCGAAAAGCGCAATCTTCTTTTCATTGCACACCTTGACGATGGTCTCGAAATCGGAAATCGCCGTATTGTCCGCGGAGATCACGATGGCCTGCACCTTGCCGACGAGGGAATTTACCGCCTTTGGCACCTCCGAGCGACTGGAAATTGTTACCTCAATCAGCCCCAACCCCAGTTTCTTGGCGGCCGCTCTCATCTCTTGAATATGCACAACGGAATTTGCCTCGCCGGCATTGTAAATGGTGCCCCACTGTTTTGCCTTGGGGACAAATTTTGCATACATCTCCATCTGGCGAAAAACCGGCCAGCGATCGCTGACGCCTGTGACATTGGTTCCGCTCTTCTTGCCGGGGGCGCTCTCCTTAGGAACGATCCCGGCATTGATCGGATCGGTGATCGATGAAAAAATAACCGGGATATCCCTGGTGATCTTCACCACGGCCTGGGTTGTCGGGGTGGCAATGGCATGAATCAGGTCAACCTTCTCATCGATGAACTTTTTGGCAATGGCGTTGGCCTTGTTCATATCGCCCTGCGCATTCTGGCGGTCATAGATGACATTGACGCCTTCCTTGAAGCCGCTGCCGCTCAACGCATTTTCAAAACCCTTCTGGTCGGCGTCCAGAGCCTGGTGGGAAACGATCTGGGCGACCCCGATGCGGATCATTTTCTTGCCCTGGGCGAGCGCCGAAAATGATGTAAAGATCATTGCTATGATCAAAAAAACATTCATTATTTGCATGGCTGATTTCTCCTTTTCGCATTAGAAGAAGTTGTACTGGATCATTGTATTGAAGCGGCTCTGGGTTCCTTCCTCGCCGCCGAAGGTAAAGCGCCGGCCCCAGGAGTATTCGACGCCAGCCTCCACGTTTTTCGTGATGCCCCAGATAAGATTGACGCCGGCCTGGTCGATCCGTTTATTGGGCACGAACTCATCCGCTTTGCCTACCCAGAAGCGCCCGGACGCATTGGAAATATCGTCCGTGCCAAAATAGGTCTGGCTGGCAATGAAATTGGAACGCAGTGAGGCGCTCCATGGAAACGTATATCCAACATGCCATCCCATTGCCCGCCAGAGACGCAGATCTGCGCCGGTATCGGTCGCGCCCTGCAAAATGGAATTGAACATGTAGCGACCGATCCCGTCTCCTCCCTGAATGCCGGCCACCAGGGTGCCTTCTCCCAGTTTGAGGCTTCCGCTCAGGCCAGCGGCATAACCGCGTTTGCTGTGAAGGTCGTTGCGATATTCCATGGTAGCCCCGCGGACGGAAACGTGGGCTTTTTCGCCATGCAACGACCAGTTGAGCACGAAATCGGGAAAGCGGTCGAAATCGTTATGCCCTCCGTTCGAGAGCGTTTGCGAGGGAGGCAATCCGGACAGGCTTTCCGGGTTCTCCAAGGATAAAGCCAAAGAGGATCTGCCCAGCGGCAGCGTATAGCGCAATTGCGTCTGTCGAATCAACGTCACGTCCCCGGTGGGGTTGAAATCCACAGTTTCCGGATACGAGCGAAGATCGATAAAATTCGACCACGTCTGCCCTACCAGCAGACGGCCCCAGCGGCCGTAGGCTTGTCGCAGGCGAAACTGGGTGCCGTTGGAGCCCAATTCACCCATATAGTCATTGGGGGCATTAAAATCTCCCTCCAGCTTGACTTCCAGATTGCCCCACTGAGAGGGTGTGCTGGTCACAACGCCGAGACGGCTGGCACGGGCGGTGGCATAGAGCTGCCCTTTCCGCTCCGTGTTTGCGCTGTTGGTCTCCAGGGGTTGGGCAAAGACAGCGGAGGACCAGTCATTGTTGCGGATATCGTTATTTCGGGTGGCGAAATCGTAAGTCGCATCAACACGGACATTGCCGTAGATTTTCAGCGACGTATCTGTTCCAGACACAACAAAAGAGCCCGGTGTGGCGCCAGCCATCACCGGTTTGACCGGTTCGGCCGCTTGCGACGACTTTGCCGCTTCCGCCATTTGGGGCGGTTTGGCCGCCTGCATTTTTTGCTGGCTCTCCAACTGCTCGATGCGCTGCTGCAACTGGCGGACCACTGCTTTCAGTTCATCCAGTTCGCTCCCGAAGGCCGGCACGCTCAAGGTCCCCAAAGTCATCAACGCAAGTACAAATATCCACCGCCTCATGTGACCTCCTTTTTGCAGACAAAATGTAACCAACTTATTTATAGGGGCTTTTCTTTCACCGGGTTCAACTTTCTGACTGAGCTTAATATATCATGGATATATTTTAATTGTATCAGTTCATTCCGCAATGGTCAAGATACGAAAAAAATAGCGCGTTCAGCACAGGGAAGAAGGGGAAACAACCTTCCTGGAGCGGTTAAAATTGCCGTAAAAATTCGCCAGCCCAGATCCTGCCTCGCGGCATCAGGTCGAAAATTTGGGCGCCCCGCCTAGCGCCTGCTTCAGATCATCCACATAAATCTTCAACTGCTCCGCCTGGGCGCTCAATTCCTCCGCTGCGGCTGCCGATTCCTCAGCATTGGCAGCCGTCTGCTGTGTAACCTTGTCCATCTACGCAACAGCGATGTTAACCTGCCCGGTTCCCTGCGACTGCTCCTGCGGAGGCCGCCCGCTCCGAGGCCCCTTCCGCCAATGCCTGGCTTGACGAAGAGATCTGACCGGCTGCTGACGACATTTGATCGCCGCCCTCGGCCAGCACCGCCGCCAATCTTGATAAATTTTAAAAGAATGATTACTGATATTTTCTGATTGTATTATCGCGGGCGACTGTATAAAAGAGAATCGGGAAAAGTAATAAATTACTGAAAAGGAGGCAGTTATGAAGGCAAATGTTGGCGGGATTGATAAGTGGATCCGGATTATTCTGGGAGTGGTGATTATTGTCATCGGCTTTATTTATAAGAGCTGGTGGGGCGCTGTGGGCCTTATTCCCCTGCTGACCGGGCTGTTTAATTATTGCGGGGCGTACAGTTTGCTGGGCATATCCACTGTAAAAAAAGAAAAATAACCATGAGTCCGGCGTCAAGCGGTGAAACGGTAAAAAATGCGCTTCCGGTCGCTATCTTGAGCCGCGAAGATGAATTTTACCGAACAAAGAAGTGTTACCTTTTTTCGTATATGGTGATTGTGCAATGAGAATTGCCCTTGTGCAGATGGATGTCGCCTATGGGGACATCGAGGCCAACCACGCGAAGGCCCGCGCCTTCATTGCCGAGGGACTGGCCCGGGGCGCGGAGCTGTTCGTCTTTCCGGAACTGTGGACGACCGGATACAAACTTAAGGAAATAGACAGCTTGTCCGAGACGTTGGCGGGCAAGACGATAGAAATGCTCTGCCGGATAGCCAGGGAAAACAACGTGGCTATTGTCGCCGGGTCGCTTCCGGAGCTGGCCGACGGCAAGATTTACAACACCGCCTGCGCGATCGGCAGCGATGGCAGGATAGTCGGCAGATACCGCAAGATCCATCTGATCGGACTGATGGAAGAGGATCTCTATCTGGCGCCGGGCGACGAAAGGTGCGTCTTTCCCCTCGCTTCGGCAACGGCGGGGCTGATCATCTGCTATGACCTGCGCTTTCCCGAATTGTCGCGCGCCCTGGCCCTGCAAGGCGCCCGGATTCTCTTCGTTTGCGCCGAATGGCCGTCGGTTCGGGGGAATCACTGGCGGATATTGAACATCGCGCGGGCGATTGAAAACCAGTTCTTCGTTATCGCCGTCAACCGTGTCGGCAGAGATCCGGACAACGTCTTCTTCGGCCATTCCTTGGCGGTTGATCCGTGGGGAGAAATTATAGTAGAAGGCTCGGAAACGAAAGAGGAACTGCTGATCGCCGATATCGCTCCCGCCTCCGTGGAAAACGTCCGCCAGCGCGTCCCTGTTTTTCAGGACAGACGCCCCGCATGTTACTGAAAACACTTGGGAGGGATTTACGCAATGCCCCTATGATGCGTTCATTGCCGGCGCAGGTAAAAGTTGCGATCGTCGTGGGCGATATCCAGGCGTAGTTGACCAAAAAAGGGATAACCAGATAAAAAATTTTACTTGACAAATTAGCCCGGTTTTTTTAACTGACAAGCCGGAGAAAGTAAAACTGACCAAAACTGACTGCCCTGATTCCTTTAGCTTTTTGAGGTGGCCCATGAAACTGCAATCTCTCTCAATCCTCTGTTCATCCCTGTTTTTTCTGACTGCCTGCGCGACTATCGACAAACCCGAAGTCCGCGCAGTTGATGTTGCGCCTCAAGTCAGCAAGACCCAGACTATGCAGAGCGCCGAAACACGAAAAGGGTTGAAGCGAAAAATCGCCGTGGCCCGCTTTACCAATGAGACCAAATACGGGCAGAGCTTTTTCCTCGATGAGCAAAAGGATCGCATCGGCAAACAGGCCGTTGACATTCTCTCCAATAAATTACTGCAGACCGAAAAATTCATCATTCTCGAACGGGCCGATCTGGACAAGATTCAGAAGGAACTGGCCATCGGGAGCGCCGCCCCCCTCCGGAACATGGCTGATTACATCATTGTCGGTTCGGTTACGGAATTCGGCAGAAAAGACACGGGCGAGGTCGGCATCTTCAGCAGGACAAAAAGGCAGACGGCCTTTGCCAAGGTGCATGTCCGCATGATTGACGTCGCCACTGGCCTGATTGTTTACTCGGAGGACGGCGAAGGGACGGCCTTCGCCGAGGCCGGGACGGTGTTCGGCGTGGGCGGGCGGGCCGGCTATGACTCCACGTTAAACGACAAGGCGCTGGAAGCGGCGATTGCCAATCTGGCATCCAACATCATCGAGAAGCTTTTGGACAAGCCCTGGAAGGGATACATCCTCGGGCAGGAGGGCAGTCAGCTCATCATTTCCGGCGGCAAGTCGCAGAACATCAAAGAGGGGACAATTTTTCAGGTTTATCGGGAAGGACGTAAAGTTAAAAATCCCCAGACCAACATGGATGTCTCTCTGCCGGCAGCAAAGCTTGCGAAGATAAGGGTTACGGCCACCCTGGGCGATACGCCGGAAAATGAGGTTTCACTGGCGGTGGTCACTGAAGGGGCCGGCAATCTTGCCGAGTATAAAACAAACAATGATTACAAGATGTTATTCATAGGGGAAGCAAAGGAGGGCAATTGATCATGGCAAAAAAGCTGGCGCTTGCATGTTTGCTTTTGCTTTCAATCGTTGGTTGCGGATATTATGAGGGCGTTGTCCAGCCGACTCCGCGCAGCTATGTCACTTTTACCGGCAATCTCGAGGGCGCGGTGGCGGTTATCGATGAGGCCATAACCATCAATATCGCCGCGGAACGTCTGAAAACCGGCGAGGCGGGAAAGGCCATCCTTTTTCAGATCGCTCCCGGAAAACATAGAATCATTGTCACGAAAGCGGGCCGGGAGGTCGTCAATCGGGTCGTGATTATCGCCGATGGGGCAACAAAGGAAATTCAAATACCATGAATCATTTAAAACTTGGATTAATCGCGATATCGGCACTTTTTCTTCTGGGGTGCGCTACCCCCGAAAAAATGTACTACTGGGGAGACTATTCCAATACGCTCTACCAGTCCAAAAAACATCCCTCTGAGCAGGCCGACCTTAGTCATCAGCAGGCCCTCGAGGGCATTGTCGCAGAATCGGGGAAGAGGAATTTACGGATTCCCCCTGGTGTTTATGCAGAGTTGGGCTACATCTATTTCCGTCAAAACAAAAAAGACCTGGCAATTCAGAATTTCAACATGGAAAAGCAGTTATACCCGGAATCCACAATCCTTATGGAACGCTTGGAAAACGCCGTTAAAAATGCCGACAAGACCAAACCTGCCGATAAGACCAGCCCCCCGGAAGTAAAACAGAACGTACCCGATAAACAGGAGAAGTGATGCACAACCAAGTGATTATCAATAAAAACAAATATTTATTGTTGATAATGGTGATTTTGGCCGGCATTTCCCTGAGCGCC
>Ga0334722_10002756_pt1 | contig 19487 bp, 19 predicted proteins | sample C3_bottom_MG_FD_207210 | JGI IMG/M metagenome (GOLD analysis project Ga0334722, IMG submission 207210) | Sediment microbial communities from Yellowstone Lake, YNP, Wyoming, USA - C3_bottom | ecosystem: Environmental > Aquatic > Freshwater > Lake > Sediment | place: USA: Wyoming | collected...
GGCATATTGGCAAAAACCCCGGCCCGGCTACGCCGGACCGATCACCAAGCTGGCGGCTTAACAAACGTGAAGGCTTTCCACCTTATTTCCGCCGCCTACCTGTCCTAATGACCGGGGCCACCTGTCTCAGCCTACTTGCTCCTGCGGGGAAAAGCCAGTGCTCACTAGTGCGGCCTAACTAGTTTAGCAGTTTGATCACCGAAACGACTGGTTTGGGGAAAATAATTAGAAAACTAGAAAGAGCGTCCCCGGTTCTGTACCGGTTCTGTAATATATTTTTCAAATTATTTTAGCTTCCAGTTCCTTTTGTAAGAAGCAATAAGTGCTTTAGATTCCTTGCCAAAACACAACCTGTTGCTTTTGAATATTTGATGCGACTCATTTCTTAGTTCTGAAACGTTATAGGTATGTTTAGGAGTGCGGTGTACATTACAATAAAATTTCCCCATATATTCGCATTCTGGTGTTACAAGATGAGTATTAAGTAGATGATAATTACACTCAAGGAGTGTGCTAATTAATACGAGGTTTGTTGATATATTTTTATAACTATTTTCACTATTTATACCTATTTCAACTTGAACAGCAGATCGAGAAGCATGTGAGAATTCACAAATTATAGCCCAAAAATCAAAAAATGGTTTTGGATCAGGTATTTCAATTTTCTTTAGTACACCATTTGTAAAATAAATTGTCTCATGACTATGCCATTTTTTCATTACGCTAATATCATCAGAAATGTTACTGAACTTTGAAATCATTAACCATTCAAAAATGTTTCTCAGCAGTGGTCTCGCCGGACCATATAAACCTGAAATTGTCTGATTCAAAGATGCATATATATTGATAATATTTTTATGAAATGCTGCCAATAACAATTGATTTAGTTCTGGCTGTCCTTTTCTGAGTGGCATTACACCTGATGACCACCATGGCATAAAAAATGATGCTATCTCGCATTGTAAATCTATTAATCTCTCAGCGTTTTGTATCTGAATCTTATCTTTTTTTCTTATGATCTCTCTGTTTAATTCTGACTGATCATTCAAAATAGAGACTGCTGACTTAGTTTGTGGTTTATACATTTATTGTATTTACGATTTTTTTGTACATATTTAGTTTATATAACAAGTTATTGACCGGTTCGGGCGCGCATGAACCCCTCAACTACCCAAACGGAACATTTTTCCCGTAAGAGAATAAGCCCCGGTCGGGTTATTTATAATCATATGCGCAAATCTAAGTTGACATAACATGCCGTATTTACACGCTATCGCCACATAGACAATATTCCATTTCGGTATTGAGCGGTCTTTTCTTCAACTACTCAACCCCACTTGTAATCCTGGTTTTACTGGGGCTACTGTTCAGTGATCTCTTTGGCTGCACAGGCAGGAAATTTTCAACTGGTATGCACCTTATACTGGCAATGAATTCGTGTCAAAGGAGTTTGTTATGCTTCTGATCTGGGATGCTGTTTTACTTCGGTATATTGCCCACCTCAAACCATGCAGCATCGCCATTGACAGACGAAAACTGGATTCCCGATTAATAGGAAATGACAAAATTGGACTTCTGCAAGTGGATCTAAGATAACGCGACATGCTGCCAAATCGCCACCGGTTAGAAATCTCCACCAGTAGGCTTGGAGGAGTGCCCCAAATCAAGTAAGGTGGTTTGAAATTCCGTAGTCAAACCAAACCACCCTTACCTCATGCCCATAGAAAAGCACTTCGACATTCCCTTCATTTCTTCTCTGGCCCTGCGGGAAAAGCAGATCCAGCAGAACTACCGGCCCATTATCGCTGTGCATAAATGGTTCGCCCGGCGACCGGGCACCTTGTTCCGGGGGCTGATTCTGGCCGAGTACAGCGACCGATCGCTGCGCGAGGCCTTTTACTCCGCCAATGATCTACCCGGCGTCACCATCGCTGACCCCTTCATGGGCGGCGGCACCCCGCTCATTGAGGCCAATCGGGTGGGCTGCAACGTGTTGGGCTACGACATCAACCCCATGGCCTGGTGGATCGTCAACCGCGAGATCGAACATTTGGATTTGGTCGCCTATCGCACCGCCGCCACCGCTCTGATGCAGACGTTGGAGGAGCAAATCGGCGATCTGTACCGCACCAACTGCCTGAAATGCGGCTCCGACCAGGCCCACGTCAAATATTTTCTTTGGGTAAAACAGCACCACTGCCGCCACTGTGACAAGGATTTCGACCTCTTCCCCGGCTATCTCCTGTCCGAGGACAAGCGCCACCCCCTGAACGTGCTGATCTGCGCGACCTGCGGCGAGTTGAACGAGGTAGTGGACCGCAAACACCCCGGCGCCTGCGCCACCTGCGCGGCCCCAATGCGCCCGGATGGGCCAGCCAAGCGCAGCCACTGCGCCTGCCCACACTGCGGGGAAATCGCCGCCTATCCCGCGCCCGAGACCGGGCCACCCCGCCACCGGATGTTCGCCATCGAGTATTACTGCCGCACCTGCAAACCTGGCCATAGCGGCCGCTTCTTCAAGCGCCCCGATCCCACCGATCTAGCCGGATACGCCAAGGCCGCAACCCTGCTGGCCCAGGTCGGCTCCGACTTCGTGCCGGAGGATGCCATTCCCCCCGGCGACGAAACCAACCGCCTGCACCGCTGGGGCTACCAGCATTACCGGGAGATGTTCAACGCCCGGCAATTGCTTGGCCTGGAGCTGAGCTGTCGGGCCATCACCACAGAACGGGACGAGCGGGTCAGAAACGCCCTGATCACCAATCTCTCCGACCTCCTTCGCTACCAGAATATGGTCTGCCGCTACGACACCATGGCCCTCAAGTCGCTGGATATCTTCTCGGTTCACGGCTTTCCGGTGGGGCTGGTTCAGTGCGAGTCCAACCTGCTGGGGATCGCCAATGGCGGCGGGGTAAGCGTGGGTAGCGGCGGCTGGTCCAACATCATTGAGAAGTACATGAAGGCCAAGCAGTACTGCGACACCCCCTTTGAAACCCGCCATGACGGCGCCCGCAAGATCCAGGTGCCAGTCAAAGGCGAATGGATCGGCGATACCAGAGAAGGCGCCGCCAGCCGCCAGGTTCACCTTCTCTGCCAGAGCGCCACCACCGCCGATCTGCCGCCCGCCAGCCTGGATGGGGTCTTCACCGACCCTCCCTATTTCGGCAACGTCCAGTACGCCGAACTGATGGATTTTTGTTATGTCTGGCTGCGCAAGTTGGCGGGAGAAACGCTCCCGAACCTGACCGCCCTCTCCACCCGCAATGTCGATGAACTGACCGGCAACACCACCATGGAGCGCGGCCTGGACCACTTCACCACCGGACTGGCGGCGGTCTTCGGCAAGATGGCCAAGGCGCTTAAGCCGGGCCGCCCCTTGGCCTTCACTTACCACCACAACCGCCTGGACGCCTATTATCCGGTGGCGGTGGCCATTCTGGATGCTGGTCTCATCTGCTCAGCCTCTCTACCTTGCCCGGCAGAGATGGGGGCCTCGATCCATATCAGCGGCACCGGGTCGTCGGTGGTGGATACAGTTTTAGTCTGCCGCTCCACCGGGGTTGTGACCAGACACAGTCTGGCGGCAACAGCCGAGGAATTCGCCAATCTGGTGGGTGATGATCTGGACAAACTCCGCCAGGGTGGGCTCAAGCCGACCCGGGGGGACACCCGCTGTATAATCTTCGGCCACTTGGTACGGATGACGGTCTGGCAGCTACGCGCAACCTGGGATCACACCCGCTCCGCCCGACACAAACTCACGGCAGTGGCCAGTCATCTAGCGCAATTGCCACAACTGGATGAAATTGAAACGCTGCTATCCGGCGAAGAATTGCCGCTGGTGCGCTATGCCGTACAAGAACCCGAGGCTGCTTACGCCACCGGGGCCGATGAGATTTGTTTTTAGGAGGCCGGAATGTCAGGAGAACGTCCGTTTGAATTGCTGCCAAATGAGTTGGAAGAACGGATCGAGGAGATGGTCACCGCCACGATTTCGGATCTGTCGTCGGAATTCCTCCTCATGCCGACCGGGGCCGGATTCGTCCGCTATCCCGCTTTTCAGGCCGCCTACGAGGTTCTGAAAAGGCATACGGCGGGGTTCCAAACCCTTTCCTTCGAGTCGGTCCAATCCGCCCTGCGGGAAGACAGCCTGGTACTTGGGGTCTTGCGTTCGGTATTGGGCATGACTGCCCCGGAGTGGGCGGAACTGGCCCGAGTCGAACTGGGGAGCGACATCACCCAGGGCGCGGCGCGAAACATTGACCGGGATTGCCGGATCAACGATTATTATCAGCATCTGACCCGCCGCAACTCGGCCACCAAGACCATTGAACGCATCGACTCCCTAATCAAGGTGGCCATTCAGTACATCGACAAAGGCGCACCTCCCGAGCAAGATGGCGTCCTCCACCGCCTCGCCAAATTCGACACCGCCTTCGGAGTGGAATCACTGGCGCACGCGGCCAGAGAAAACGCCCCCTACGCAGTGCTCCTCTACGAACGCTACCTGGGACGCCCCTTCGCCGCCCATCGAGATGCGGTGTCGGAGTTGGTCGGCGAGGTGATGGAGAATGCCATCGAGCAGCGGTTGCGCGCGGCGGGTGTCTCCTACCGGAAAACGGGCCGGGCCGAGCGAATTCCCGGCTTTGGCCAGGCCCCAGATTTTTGCATTCCCGACGAGATCAATCCCGTGGTGATCATCGAAGCCAAGGTCACCAGTGACGACGGCACCGCTCGGGACAAGGTCACCAGAATCAAGGAACTGGAAACCCAACGCAACCGTCATGAACGGGAGGGGAAACCCTTCTACGAGGTGGTGGCCTGCATTGATGGCCGGGGCTTCCGCCAGAGAAGGGCCGACATGCGCGACCTGTTGCTGCGCTTGGGCGGCAAGGTCTTTACCGCCGCGTCCCTCGACCGTCTAATTGCTAACACCAGAATCAGGGAGTTCGTGAGCAGATAGAATCCAGGCTTTAAGATCACCATCTACGGCAGGTCCGCCAATGGCATCCGCCCGCACCATCACCGCAACCTCCCTGGCCATGCTGGCCTTTGCCGCTAATTCCCTGCTCTGCCGCGCCGCCCTCAAACACACCGCCATCGACCCCGCCAGCTTTACCGCTATCCGCATCATCTCCGGGGCGCTGGTGCTCTGGCTGGTGATGCGGTTGCGGGGCGCCAAATCGGGCCGCCGGGGCAGCTGGCTTTCGGCCCTGGCGCTGGTGGTCTATGCGGCTGCCTTTTCCTTCGCCTACCGAAGTCTGTCGGCGGCCACCGGGGCCTTGCTGTTGTTCGGCGCGGTCCAGGCCACCATGATCGGCCAGGGTTTTCGCCAGGGAGAGCGCTTGCGGGGCGGGCAGCTGCTGGGGTTCATCCTCGCGGCGGGTGGGCTGGTGGGATTGCTGCTGCCGGGACTATCGGCGCCGCCGCTGCCCGGTTCGCTTTTAATGCTGGGGGCGGGAGTGGCTTGGGGGATCTATTCGCTGCGCGGCCGGGGCAAAGGCGATCCGGCCGCCGTCACGGCAGGGAACTTTTTGCGGGCCGCGCCCCTGGCGGCAATCTTGAGCCTGGTGATGTTCCGTTCCGCGGCCCTGGATGGGACCGGGTTCGGCTATGCCCTGTTGTCCGGCGCCCTCACCTCCGGCCTGGGCTATGTGATCTGGTACACCGCCCTGCCCGCCCTGAAGGCCACCCAGGCCGCCACCGTACAACTGAGCGTGCCGGTGATCGCCGCCCTGGGCGGCATCATTTTCCTGGGTGAATCTCTGACCCTGCGCCTGCTCCTGGCCGCTCTGGCAATTCTGGGGGGCATTGCCATGGTAATCCTGGAAAGACCGGCGGCTGCTCGGTGAGCGATCCCGCGAAACGGCCAGAATTTTTTCCCGCACTTCCGGGTTTTATTTGCCCCCGCGTTTAGCCAGAAACCGGTCCAACTGATTAGCAAAGTTCTGCCGATCCCGCTGGGTTAGCGGCGGTGGTCCCCCGGTGTCGACGCCATCGGCGCGCAGGTCACTCATAAAATTGCGCATGGAAAGACGCTCACCGATATTCTCCGGGCTGTAGAATTCGCCCCGGGGGTTCAAGGCGTGGCCGCCTTTGGCAATGGCCGCTGCCGCCAGGGGGATATCGGCAGTGACCACCAGATCACCGGCGGCGATCTGCTCGACGATCCGCTGGTCCGCCACGTCGGCCCCCTTGGTCACCAAGATGGTGGTGATCAGGGGCGACGGTGGCACTTGCAGCCGATGGTTGGCGACCAGCACCAGAGGAAGTTGCAAACGTTCCGCCACCCGGAAGAGGATCTCCTTGATCACCTTGGGGCAGGCATCGGCATCGACCCAGATCTGCATGGTTGCTCCTGTTTATATTAGGTGGAAGGCTGAAGGCTGAAGTATGGCAGCGGCGGCAATCCTACGGCACCAAGCCCCTTCTGTAAAGCACCTCCCGGCGATTTAGCATCCATCCGAAAAGCCTGAAGTGACCTGCGAATAATTCTCTACAACGCCAACGCGCAGATCTTTTGCCTGTTGCACCAGATTGCTTCGGCGCTTCGCCCTCGCAATGACTCGCCCAGAGGGGTAATTTTTGTGGGAGCGACTTCAGCCGAGAATGTTTGGGCGGGAAAGTTCGCGGCTAAAGCCGCTCCCACTCGAACCAGCGCACCAGCTTCGAATGGCGCTGGTTTAAGGTTTTTGGGGCTGAGTAATACCCATCGTTTCCACGCTCCAGCGTGGAAACGGGATCGGGTGACGCTCCCGCGTCACCAAAGGACGCTGGAGCGTCCAGGGCTGCATTCCCACGGAGACCGTGGGAACGATGGGAAAAAAGCCGCTCCCACTCGAACTAGCGCACCAGCTTCCTGATCAGCGTTACACGACAGGCGCAGATTTTCTTTGCGCTATCGTTGGGTCTTGGCGTCTTGGCGTTACGTTCCTAGTTTTGCGAGTTCTCCGGGATTAAAGGCCGGGAATTCTTCCCCGCAATGGCCCGGCTGAAAAACCCTTGCCTTTGGCCAGGAGTTTTGTTAGCCAATAACGGTGCAGACAGAATAAAACTCAGTCACCTCGGCGATAAATCACGGCCAGCCGACCGACCAATAAATTTGAGGAACCAGACTATGCTTACTGTGGGCCAGATAATGACGGAAAAGATCGTCACCGTAGAAATGGACGATAAATTGCTGGTCGTTAAGGAGATTTTTGACAACCTCAAGCTCCATCATCTATTGGTGACCGAAAACGAGCTGCTCTTCGGCGTCCTCTCAGACCGGGACCTGCTTAAGGCCATGAGCCCAAATCTCGGCCAGCTAAGCGAAACCAGCAAGGACAAGGAAACCCTTCATAAGCGGGTGCATCAGATCATGACCCGCAAACCCATCACCCTCAAAACTACGGCCTCCTTAACTGATGCGGTCAACCTGCTCATGACTCACAACCTCTCCTGTATCCCCATCGTCGATGAGGAATTCAAACCAGTGGGAATTATCACCTGGCGGGATCTGATGAAGGCGCTGATCGCCAAAAAATAGTCATTTCTGGTCTCCCTTCAGCCATTTCCACACGGTCACCCGACTTACTCCCAGAATTTTCGCAGCCTGAGATTTATTGCCGCCGCTTTCTTCCAGGGCGGCGATTAGCCGCCTGCGCTTGGCCTGGTCATCCACCCCGGCTGGCGGCAGAGTCGTTGCCCGCAAGGGCTGGACTCCCTGAAATTGGCTGGGCAAATGGACCGGCCCGATCTCCCCTTCCCGACAGACCACATGGGCATATTCCAGAACATTGATCAACTCCCGCACATTGCCGGGCCAGCCGTAGTTTATCAACAAGTCCAGGGCCTCCCGGGTGATGCCGGTAAGTTTTTTGCCGGACTTGCGGCCAATGTGCTTCATAAAGGCCTCCAGCAGGAGGGGGATGTCTTGCCGCCGGTCGCGTAAGGGCGGCAGGGTGACCGGGATGACACTGATCCGGTAGTAGAGATCCTCGCGGAAAAGCCCATCAGCAATGAGCTGGTGCAGATCCTTATGGGTGGCGGCAATGATCCTGACATCAATCTTAATGGGCCGATTGTCGCCAACCCGCTCAATCTCCATCTCCTGCAAGACCCGGAGCAGTTTGGTCTGGGTCAACAGGGGCAGATCGCCAATCTCATCCAGGAAAATGCTGCCGCCGTGCGCCGCTTCGAAGCGGCCGATCCGCTTATGTTCGGCCCCGGTGAAGGCCCCCTTGACGTGGCCAAACAGCTCGCTCTCCAGCAGATTGTTGTTCAGAGCCGCGCAATTCACCTTAACAAAGGGGGCGGCGGCGCGCGAGCTCAACTGATGAATTGCCGCCGCCAGCAGCTCCTTGCCGGTCCCGGATTCGCCATAGATAATCAGCGGGGCGTCGGACTGGGCCGCGCTGGTGGTGAGATCAAAAACCTGCTGCATCACCGGTGATTTACCAATAATCCCCTGAAAGCCAGCCTCGACATGCAGTTGCCGCCGCAGAGTTTCAATAACCTTTTCCTTGGCAACCACTGAGCTTAGATCGGTTAAGGTTTCTACCCCGCCAATCACCTGGCCCTCAGCGTCCTTGATCACGGCGGCGTTTTTCAAAAGATGGATGGGCCGGCCATTTTTTCTCTGAAAAACGCACTCGTTAACAATCTCCCCGGCCTGATGGAAAAGGGTGCAATATCGCTCCGCCCCTTTGGCCCGGGACTGAGAGCATTGCTCGCACTGGAACAACCGGCAGGATTTGCCGATTATTTCAGCACTGCTATAGCCCAGCAATTTTTCAAAAGCCTGGTTAACAAAGACAATCTCACCGTCCGGAGCAACCAGCATCAGACCTTCCTGCATGGTATTGATCACCGTCTTCCACAACTGGTCATCAATCTGGGCGGTCTTGGCAAGAATTGTTTTGAGGATGGCACAGGGGGGCTGGTGCATGGATATGGTCCGCTAATTTTAGCACTCGGCAGGCAGAATCTCTTCGGCTTGGTTCTTTGTTGCAAACGTTAACTTAACACAGAGCAACGATTAACACCAAAGAGTTAACAGTTACCGATCACTGAAATTCACAAAATGCACTAATCGCCGCAAAAACAACCCCGCTCAGACACTCAGCTTAATGGCTGATCCGTGGCACACTCTTTGCGAACAGCTCAGGGCAACCTCAACAAGGAGAAAATTATGACCATAACCAGGATCGCCATCCCCTCAGAAACCGACGCAGGACTGATCGGCAAACGCTCTGGTCATTTCGGCCATTGCCCACATTTTACCGTGATTGAACTTGCTGACGGCAAGATCGGGGCGGCGCTTAGTTTGAATAACATCGCCCATGGCCCAGGCGGCTGTATGCAACCAGTGGGGCTGCTGGCAGAGAACGGGGTCGAAGCGCTGGTGGTTGGCGGGATCGGCCGTGGACCCTTCGAACGCCTCCATCAACAAGGGATAAAAGTCTATTTCGCCGATCTCAATCACTACCCGGATATCCAGTCAACGATCGAAGGCTTCTTGAACAAGCAACTGCCGCTGCTCCACCCCGACCAGCTTTGCACCAACAGCGGCACTTGCCACAACTGATACTTCCAGTACAGCCAAAAAAGGAGAACCACCATGCTAACAAGCAAACTCAAACTGACCCTGCCGCTCCTGGCCTGTGCGGCCCTGCTCGCCTCTACCTCCCCGGTCTGGAGCAGCCCGGAAGCAGCACCGGTCCAAGTCACCACCCAGGCGGCCGACACAGCCACCGGCAAGGTAATGGGAGTTTCCAAGAAGGCCAAAATGATCACCATGGAAGGCGCCAGCGGCCCGGTGCTGATTAAGTTCGACGCAGCCACCACCGGCATGGAGTACGCCGCCACCGGCGAGGCGGCCATGGTCAAGTTCCGCCTGGACGGCAAGGACAAGATCGCCACCGAGATCAAGCCCAAGCTGGCCGCCGCCCCGGAAGGAACCACTGAAATAACCACCCCGGATGTCTTGACTCTGGTCAGCAATCCCCAGGCGGACTACGTGTTGATCGACTCCCGCCCCGCCGCCCGCTATGCCGAGGCCCACATCCCCACCGCCATCTCCATTCCGGTGGAGAAGATGGGCGAAATGGCCAAAACAGCGCTGCCCATGGAGCACAAAGACAAAATGCTGATCTTCTACTGCGGCGGCCCCACCTGCGGCCTGAGCCCCAAGGCGGCGAGCATGGCCGTGAAGATGGGTTTCAGCAACGTCAAGGTCATGCTGGCAGGCGCCCCGGGCTGGAAGAAGGGTGGGCAGATGATGGTTGCCGACAACAAGTTCGTGGCCGAGGGCAACATCGTTCTCATTGACTTGCGTTCCGCCGAAGAAGCCGCCGCCGGCCACCTCGCCCGGGCGATCAATATCCCTCTGGCCAAACTGGCCGAAGCTGCTGATGACTTCCCGGCCGGGAAAACCGCGCCCATCATCCTTTACGGCAGCGACGACGAAGTTAAAAAGGGCGCCAAGATCATCAAAGAGTGGGGCTTCAAGACCATCGCCCAGGTGGTGGGCGGCGTCGCCGGTTGGCAGGCGGCCGGTAACCAGCTGATCAAGGGGGCTACCGGTACAGAGATCAACTGGGTGCGCATCCTCGGGGCCGATGAGGTCTCCAGTGGTGATTTCATGAAGGCGGTAGCAGGAAAGAGCTCTGGCCAGATGATCCTCGATGTCCGTGGCAAGGACGAGGTGGGCAGCGGTAAGTTCAGCGGCGCCACCAACATCCCGCTGGACGAGCTTGAGGCCCGCCTGGGCGAGCTTGGCAAAGACAAGGAAATCCTCGTCCACTGCTCCACCGGCGCCCGGGCCGAACTGGCTGCCGCCGTTCTGAAGAAGAATGGGCTTAAAGCCCGCTTCCTGGTGGCCGAGGTGGAGTGCGAAGAAGGTAAGTGCGCCATCGCCGAGTAAAACAGCAAGCAAACCATCCGGGCGGCTGGGCAGACCCTGCCGCCCAATTCCAATATCAGCACGAGGATTCAGATGAGAGCGACCGTAATTGTCCCAACCCTGTTCGCCTTAACCCTTGGCATTACCCCCGCATCCACCATCGCCGCCCCGGAGGCCAAGGTGCCCATGGCTAAACTTTGCGGCGGCTGCCACAACCCCGAACCCGGGGTGATGATGGGCTTTCTCGACAGCATTGCCATGAAATCCAAAACCATCCAGATGGACTTCATGGATCACAAAGAAGTGGTCAAGTTCACCGACGCCACCACCTTCAAGTACGTCAAATCCCTGGACGACATCAAGAACTATCGCACCAAGGGTTTCCAGATCAATTATCAGGAAAAGGATGGCGCCAAGATCGCCAGCGAAATCATCCGCTTCGACATCCTCCGCGCCCTCAAAGATGACGAGAAGCTGGACAAGGCTGCCTTCCTGAAATTCCGCGAGAGCCCAAACGTCAAACTCTTTGACGTGCGCCCCATGGACGCTTACAAGTCCGCTCATATCCCTGGGGCCAAACCCTTACCCGCCCCAGCCTTTGACAAATTCGTCAAAAACCTGCCGGAAGACAAGGACACCCCCATCCTCCTCTACTGCGTCGGCGGCTGCCTCAGCCCCACCGCCGCCATGAAGACCAAGGCCCTGGGCTATAAAAACGTCAAGGTTTACACCGGCGGCTACCCGGAGTGGAGCCAGGGTGAATTTGGCGTGGTTGAGGCGGATTGGCTTAAAGAGACCATCACCGCTTGCAACCCCCAGATCATCATCGACCTGCGGCCCGCCGCCGAGGTGGCGGCCGGACATCTGCCCGGCGCGGTGGCCATCGCCCCGGCCGAACTCGACCAGGCCAAGGAGCTCTTCCCGGCCCGCAAAAACGCCCCCATCGTTTTCTACGGCCCGGGCAGCAACGAGGCCGCCAGCAAGGTGGTGGCCTGGGGCTACAAGATGGTGCGGGTATTGCCGATGAATTTTGCCGAGTGGCAGGCCTCAGGCGGCCCGGTGGCCACTGGCCCGACTGGCACCAAGATGGTCTTCGTGCCCAAACCCAAGCCCGGCACCATTGGGATTGGCGAATTTCAGCAACTGGCAGCCAAGCCCTCGTCCAAGATCCAGCTGATAGACGTCCGCAACCCCGACGAACTGGAGGAAGGGGCCATCAAAGGAACCCTCAACCTGCCGGTGGATGACATCGTCCAAAGCATCAAGACGGTGCCGGTCGACCAGGAGATAGTACTTTACTGCAACACCGGCATCCGGGCGGAGATGGCCCACAACCTTCTGGACGAGGCAGGGCGCGCCAATCGCTACCTCGACGGCAAACTGACCTTCGCCGACGGGAAGCTGGAGGTGACGGAAAACTGATAATTTCCGACGGTGGCCAGGGGCCGGGTTTACCGGCCCAGCCCCTGGTCATTAGCACCCCTGCACATATTCCTGCTCCTGACTGGACAATGGCCTTGCCGTTAGGCGCCGAAAAGTTCTATAATTTCGTATTTCGCCCCGAGGTGGCGAGTAACTCCGGCAGAGGCACGAAATTTGGACAATCGGGAAAGCGTTGCACTTCTGGCCCGACTTGACCGGGGAGAATCCCTGCCCCGCAAAGTGGCCGCTGCCAGTGCCGCCATCTGCGCCGAAGAAATCTTTACCGCCTGCCGCAAAGACAGCTTCCGCCCCGACCTCCCGCAATTTCGCCTGCTCTGCCGCCTGGCCACCGGCCAAGACCCGAAATTAACCGATCTTAGCACCACCCTTATTTACCGGCAGATTGTCGAGCCGCTTTGTGATGATTTCAGCGCCAACGCCTGCACCCAGATCCACCAGCTCCTGGCCGGGCTGATCGTTTTCATCGCCGCCACCACCGCTGGCCGCGCCCTGCACGAGGCGCTGGCAGAAGGCCAACTGAGTAGCCCGGAAGCCCTGCTCAGTCGCTGGCGACGGCTCACCTCACCGGCCGGATTCCTGACGCCCAAGGAACTGAAAAAAATTGAGACCATCCTAATTCCTTCCCGGATAACCGCCGGGGCCGACGTGGCCATCACCTCGGTGCTGGTGCAACGCTTGGCGACGGCCCTGCCCCAGGCCGAAATCATCCTGCTCGGACCCAACCACCTGAGCGAGCTTTTCCATGGCCTGCCCCGGGTTAAACACCTGCCTTTCGAGGTGGCGCGGCACGGCAACCTGGCAGACCGTCTACTCTTCTGGCCCGACCTGCTTAGCACAACCGGTGCCGCGCTGGCCGGGCGCCCCGCCGAGCGCGTGCTGGTGGTAGATCCGGATTCACGCCTCTCCCAACTTGGCCTGCTACCACTGGCCAGAGGCGCGCGCACCTGCCACTTCCCCTCGCAGATCCTGACCGGGCCACCGGGAAAAGGCTCTCTTTCGGCCCTGGCCAATCACTGGCTGGATATCTGGCTGGGCAAGGCGGCTCCTGCCTTCCCTATGGTGGCTCCCCCTCCGGCCAAGGTTGCTGCGGCCCTGGGCTTCTGTGAGCGCCTCCGTGGTGCCGGAGCCGAGCGCCTGTTACTGATCAACCTGGGGGTAGGCGGGGACCAGCGCAAAAGTTTGTCGGAGGAGTTTGAACGCCAGCTTCTTGACCAGCTGCTGGCCAGGGAAAACACCATAATTATCCTTGACATGGGCTGCGGTTCAGAGGAAAAAGTCAAGGCGGAGAAACTGGTGGCCCTTTTGGCCGCCGCCGGCCGGAAAACTGCCCAGATCAATGACGAGGAGCTGACCACTACGTCGGCCCCTTTCCGGCACGGGGCCATTGGCCTCTGTTCGAGCATTGGCACCCTGGCCGCCCTCACCGGCGGCGTCAACTGCTACCTGGGCTACGATTCCTGCGGCCAACATCTGGCCAACGGCGCCAACGTCCCGGCGGTGACTATTTTTGCCGGCTTCCCCACCGAACGATTCTTGCAGAGATGGTCGCCATTAAGTCGTAGTAGGCGCAGCTGCATAATTCCGGTCACTGACCGAAACCCTTCCCCGGCTACAACCGCCGCGCTGATTGAACTAATTACCAAAACAGTAAATCAGCAGGCAGCCCCGAGGTGAATAGTGAACAGAACCATTACCGACCGACACCGGGCCGCTTTAGCCCGCTTTGCTGACGCCAAGATCCTGGTGATCGGCGATCTGATAGTTGATCACTTCATCTGGGGCAGCGTCACCCGCATTTCTCCGGAAGCCCCGGTGCCGGTGGTTAACGTCACCAGAGAAAATCTGCTCCTGGGCGGCGCCGCCAACGTCCTCAACAACATCTATGCCCTGGGCGGCAGAGGGGAAATGTGCGGGGTCATCGGCCAGGACAGCATGGGCGACCATCTCCTGGAACTCCTGCAAACCTTAGGTTCAGCCACCGACGGCATCATCAAATCCGCCGACCGCCCCACCACCAAGAAAACCCGGGTCATTGCCCAGCACCAGCAGGTGGTCCGTTTTGATCGGGAAAAATCCGGCCCCATCCCTCCGGAAGTGCGGGAAAAATTCTTCACTTACCTGGACCAGCACCTGGACGATTTTCAGGCCGTGATCATCTCCGACTACAACAAGGGGGTGGTTGGCGCGGAACTTATGACGCGGCTGATGGCAAGAAATAAATCCCAGAAGAATATCCCGGTAATCGTCGACCCCAAACCCCACCACCTGGAACGCTTCACCGGCGCCACCATCCTCACTCCCAACCTGCACGAGGCGGAAAAGATGGCGGGGATCAGCATCACCAACGACGCCGATCTCTGCCAGGCCGCTCGGCTGATCAAAAAACAACTGGGCTGTGCTGCCCTGCTGATCACCCGGGGCGAGGCTGGCATGGCCCTCTTCGAGGCAGAAAATGAACCGCTACTGATCCCCACCACCGCCCAGGAAGTATTCGACGTAACCGGCGCCGGCGACACCGTCATCGCCACTCTCGCCCTAGGACTGGCGGTGGGATTGTCCTTCTCCGAGGCCGCGATCCTGGCCAACCGGGCTGCCGGTATCGTGGTCGGCAAACTGGGCACCGCCACCGTCACCCCCACAGAACTTTTAGGAGAAACCGCATGAGCAATATCCTCAGCATGACCGCCTTTGGCCGGGGCGAGAAGAGCAGCACGGGTCGGACCTGGACGGTGGAAATCCGCTCGGTCAACCACCGCTTCTGTGACATCAAGATCCGCCTGCCCCGCAAGCTGGCCGCCCTGGAAGAGGCAATCAAGAAGGAAGTCAGCACCGCCTTCACCCGGGGGCACATTGAGGTTGCCGTCAACTGTGACGGCAACGAAGAAGGCAATTACCAACTGCGGGCCGATTTGCCCCTGGCCCGCCAGTACTTCCGCTGCCTGCAGGAGATCATTTCCGACCTGGGACTAAACACCCAGCCCGACCTGGCCACGGTTGCCTCCTACCGAGAAGTGATCGTCTCCGAAAACTCCGAGGAAAATCTGGAAGAAGTCTGGACGGAGGGCCTGGCCCCGGCCCTGGCCGCGGCCATGACCGCCTGCCGCCAGATGCGCCAGGCCGAGGGGGACCATCTCCGGAACGATCTCCTGAGCCGACTGGCCTTCATCGCCGGGGCGGCCGGAAAAATCGAGGCGCTGGTGCCGCGCCTGCGGGCTGACCGGGAGACGGCGCTCAAGGAGCGGCTGGCCACCTTGTTAAACGGGGTGGATCTTGACCCCCAGCGCTTGGCCCAGGAAGTGGCGATGATGGCCGACAAGTCGGACGTCACCGAGGAATTGGTCCGCCTGCGCAGCCACATCGGCCAATTCGAGAGATTCCTGGACCTGGACGAGGCGGTGGGCCGTCGCTTGGACTTTCTGCTACAGGAGTTCCTGCGCGAGATCAACACCATCGCCTCCAAGATCGCCAATGCCGAAATTGCCCATCTGGGGGTCGAGCTGAAGAACGAACTGGAAAAGATGCGCGAGCAGGTCCAGAACTTAGAATAGCCGGAGAACCTCATGGATTATCGCCTGATCAATATCGGTTTCGGCAACGCCGTGGTGGCCGGCCGGGTTATTACCGTAGTCAACCCCAAGTCCTCGCCCATGAAGAAGTTGCGCGACGAGGCCCGCGACCAGAAGCGTTTGATTGATGTCACCGAAGGGCGCCGCACCCGCTCCATCATCGTCACCGACAGCAACCATGTGATCCTCTCGGCGGTGCAGACCGAGACCATCACCACCCGCTTCTCGGCTATTTCCTCACCCGACCCAACTGAACAGGAAAAAGAACGCAAGTGATAATCCCCGGCCAGCTCTTCATCATCTCGGCCCCCTCCGGCGCCGGCAAAACCACCATCCTTCGCCAGGTCATGAGCGATTTGCCGGGGCTGGCCTTCTCGATATCCCATACCACTCGCGCTCCCCGGACCGGGGAGGAAAGCGGCCGCGATTATCATTTTGTCGACCGGGACACCTTCGGGAAACTGCGCGAGTCCGGCGACTTTTTGGAATGGGCCGAGGTCCACGGCAACTATTACGGGACCAGCCGCCGGGCCGTGGCGGAACAGTTGGCGACGGGAACCGATGTGATTCTCGACATCGACGTCCAGGGGGCCGCTCAGGTTAAAAGCCTCGGGAACCCTGCCGCCGTCAGTCTCTTCATCCTGCCGCCCTCCCTGGCTGAGCTGGAGAAACGGCTCTCCGGCCGGAACACCGACGCCGCCGAAGTAATCCGGGTTCGCCTGGCCAATGCCGTGCGGGAGATTGCTGCCTGCACCAGTTACGACCATCGCATCAGCAACGACAAGCTGGCCGAGGCCGTGGAGATGGTCAAGGCGGTGATCCTGGCCGCCCGCAGCCATTCCGGGCGCGGCCGCTCCGGCCAGCCTCTACCAGAATTCCCCAGCCCCACGGGAAATAATTAACATGTCGAACTCTCGAGAAGTATTGATCTGGGGCATCCACCCCATCCTTGAAGCCTTGCGCCACAACCCCAAGCTGATCCTGGAGATTATCACCCAGGAGCGGCAGGCTTCCGCCAAGCAGCAGGAAATTGTCTCCCTGGCCGAAAGCCTGGGGATAATTGTGCGTAACCAGCCCCACCTGCCTCTCCCACCCGGCCCCCCACCCAATCACCAGGGGGTAGTGGCCAGACTCCGGGGCTTTCCCACCTGCCAGCTGCAAGATTTACTCGATGGCGACACCCCTCTGGCTCCGACCTTGGTGGCCTTGGATTCCATCCAGGACCCCCACAATTTAGGGGCCATCATCAGATCGGCCGCCGCCGCCGGAGCCAGCGGCGTGATCATTCCCAAAGACCGTAGCGCCCCGCTGGAGGGAGCTGCCGCCAAGGTGGCGGCTGGCACCATGAGCCTGATAAAAATCTGCCAGGTAACCAATCTGGTCGAGGCGCTCCTGGAACTTAAGGAGGCCGGCTACTGGATCTTCGGCGCTGAGGGGGCCAGCCCCACCAGCATTTACGAAACGGATCTCTCCGGCAAGGCCTGCCTGGTCATCGGTTCCGAGGGCAAGGGGTTACGGCCCCTGATCCGTAAACAGTGTGATTTTCTGATCTCCATACCTATCTCCAGCCGCGTCGAATCACTCAACGCCTCGGTGGCCGCAGGCGTCATGCTCTTTGAAATCGCCCGCCAGAAAAACCTCAGCCGGCAAAGCATCGCGAAGAAGTCTTGAAAATTACCCGGAAAAGTGGAAAGCTGTCCGCAGGAGAATGTAAGACCAGTAGCCACCAGAGAGGAACAACCATGAAGAGATTATTGCTGATCAGCCAACTTACTCTGCTCCCCCAATTATTCATCGCCGCCGTGGCCATGGCGGGAATCACTAACACCGGGGTTATCGTTGGCGGCGACTGCGTCCACGGCAACGGCGTCCGCAAGACCGTCGAGAGAAAGGCGGCGGAATTCAATATGCTGGAAACCTCCGGGGCTTTCAATGTCCTCATCAAATCAGGGGCATTCAAACAACAGATCAAGATAACCGGAGATGCCAACCTGCTGCCGCTGATCACCACCAATTCCCAGGGCAATAAATTGATGATCACCACGGCAAAATCAATCTGCACCGAGTTGACCATCACCCTGGAGATCAGCGTCGCCAATCTGGAGGCGCTGGTTACCAATGGCTCCGACACCATCAAAGCCCAGGGGATCGACACCCACAAATTTGTCCTGGATATGGGGGGCAGCAGCGATGTGGAATTGTCCGGTAGCGCCGAGGTCTTTGAAGCCAGCATCTCCGGGGCCGGCGATCTCAACGCCAAGAACCTGAAAACCAAAGGATCCGCCCTGAATATTTCCGGCACTGGTACAGCCAATGTTTACGCCACAGACAAGCTCAAGGTCGACATCATGGGCGTGGCCGACGTCAACTACTTCGGACATCCCAAGAAGATCGAAAAACAGATCCTTGGAGTGGGTAACCTTAACGCGATGGATTGATTATTCAGGGTGCAGGGTGATTTTAGGGGGCAGGTTTCAGGGTGCAAGTTGCAGGTTAAAGACTGAATCCTGCCCCGGACTGCCCCCTGTTCCCTGCCCCCAGCCCCCTCCTAACAACACCCCGATCCCGTCCGGCCACTGACTTCCTGCCACCATTTCTGGATGACGTAGGCGGCACAGCCTACGCCGGGCTGCACGGTGATGGCAGCCACTGGGCAATTGTTGGCACAAGCGCCGCACTCCATGCAGCCATCCCGATCAACCAGGCGAGCCTTGCCGTCCTCCACCACAAAAACCTGCTGGGGACAGACGCTGACACAAGCGCCGCAACCTATGCAGACCTCTTCATCCAGTCGCAGAGTCACCACCCCGGGCAGATAACGAAGGCCTTTCATGCCCCACCTCCGCTAAGAAATGGGGCCAGCAGCCAAATAACCAAGGCGACAATCAGCAGGCCAATTTGCAGAGGGAGACCTTGACGCATCTCTTTCTCCACCCCGGAAGGCGAGGCATAGGGGGTGGCGCCGGTGAAATTCATGGCCCCATAGGAGGATATTGCCAAACTCAGGCAGATCAGGGCGGTGATCTCCAGCCCGGAGACCCCTTCGCCAAGCCAGCCGAGTGGCACCACCAGGGGCAGAACAGCCAGCAGCCCCTTCCGATAAAAAGCCCGACAGGGTAGCCAGGGCAAGAGCAATGGAACCACCACCGTTCCACTCAGCAGTCCAGCCAAAAAGGCCGCAGCGGCCAACAGCCCCCGGGACCAGGCCGTCGCTGGAGAGAAAATCTCCGGCCCGATTCCGGACACCCCGAAAATTGCCGCTAGAGAATACAGGGTCGGCTTGATGGCCAGAGTCAGCTCCACCGGAATCAGAACCAGCCGTTCACACAGGGTGAAGGTCAATTCTCGCATGGCGGGATCAACCCGTCCGCCGTTGGCTAGAAAGCTCGGCAGGTCAACGGCCCGCAGCGGCCCCCAGGTCACCACGAAGGTCGACTCTTTTTTGACTCGCAGCGCCGACACTCCGGCAGCCCCCAGCTGGGGCACAATTAAACGTCGATGCTCGACCACCTGCGTTAGCTCGCACAACCTAAGACGTCGCACCAGTTCCGCCGTACCAAAGCTCTGATGGGCAGCGGCGCACCAGACATTGA
>Ga0334722_10002757_pt1 | contig 19484 bp, 14 predicted proteins | sample C3_bottom_MG_FD_207210 | JGI IMG/M metagenome (GOLD analysis project Ga0334722, IMG submission 207210) | Sediment microbial communities from Yellowstone Lake, YNP, Wyoming, USA - C3_bottom | ecosystem: Environmental > Aquatic > Freshwater > Lake > Sediment | place: USA: Wyoming | collected...
GTCATCACCCGGCACGCCGACCGGGCGGAAGGGACTTGGCAAAGATTGTAACAAAACCATCCGCGGAGAATGCGATGACCAAGACCAGCGCGCGTCGGATTGTCCTGTTTAAGTGGATTTCATCTTCGAGCCGGCACAGCTTTTCTGTTGGCTCTGTTGATGTTTTGAAGTTGATCGCGGTCTTATTGGTGTTTTGTCTGCCGCTCGTTTCTCCACCTCATCTCCGTGCGACGGAATTCGTCTACGACAACCTCAACCGTCTTGAACGGACGATATACCCCGATGGAACGGCTATCTTGTATTCCTACGACAACGTCGGAAATCGAACAGAGCAGTGGGTCGGACCACTTGCAGTGAGGGAAGTGACGCTTTCGGCATCGCCGCCCAGCCCCCAGCCTTACATTGCTTCAGGGCAGACGGTGACGTTTACGGCGCAGGCAACGGGGGCTTTCCCGCCGTTCACCTACAAGTTCACAGTTCGGAACAGTAGCGGCACCGTCATTGCCAGTCACGGGTACACATCCGACAATACGTATCAGTGGAACACAACCGGGTTGCTGTGGGGAGATTACACGGTCGAGGTGCGCGCGGCCAGTAACATAAACAACGGCACCGGCGAAGCGATTGCGACGATGACCTACCAGCTCGCCGTGCCGCCTGTGGACAACGTGGCGCTTGAAGCCACCCTCCCCGGGGGAACGACTCATGCTTTTGACGCGTACGGTCCCATCAACCTCGGGCCGGATAATACCACCATTCAACAATGCCCACGGAATCCGGACCTGTATTGCGCCTGGGTGCGGCTCCCGATGTGTCAAACGCCCGTAGGCTGGCAGATGAAATCGGCGGTTTGCACGAGTCTGGCGCAGGCACGCGCGGATCTGTACAATTGGGAATCGAACTGGTTGAATTCCGGATGCACGATCGGCAGTATCCCCGGCAGGATAGTGACGTTCACCGCGAGCGCCCGCGGGGGGATTGCGCCGTACAATTACAGGTTCAGCGTCGTCGACCAAAACGGCACCGTAATCAAGCAAAGCGCGGGTTATACGACCGTCAACAGCATCGGTCTGGACAATACCGGTTCCTATGGCGGTATTTATACAGTCCGGGTGTCTGCGCGCAGCGCGGGATCAGCTTTAGACAATGAGGTAAACGCGACGATTACATACCCACCTCCACGGCCGGACAACGTGACGCTTTCGGCGTCGCCGCCCAGCCCCCAGCCTTACATTGCTTCAGGGCAGACGGTGACGTTTACGGCGCAGGCATCAGGGGGCTTGCCGCCATACACCTACAAGTTCACGATTAGGAACAGTAGCGACACGGCCATAGCCAGCCGTGGGTACACAACCGACAATACGTATCAGTGGAACACAACCGGGTTGCTGTGGGGAGATTACACGGTCGAGGTGCGCGCGGCCAGTAACTCAAGAGCCGGCACCGGCGATGACGCGCTTGCGTCGATGACGTACCGGCTCGCCGTGCCGCCTGTGGACAACGTGGCGCTCGAAGCCACCCTCCCCGGAGGAACGACTCATGCTTTTGACGCGTACGGTCCCATCAACCTCGGGCCGGACAATACCTTCAATGAACAATGCGCACGGAATCCGGACCTGTATTGCGCCTGGGTGCGGCTCCCGATGTGTCAAACGCCCATAGGCTGGCAGATGAAATCGGCGGTTTGCACGAGTCTGACGCAGGCACGCGTGGATCTGTACAACTGGGAATCGAACTGGTTGAATTCGGGATGTACGATCAGCAGTATCCCCGGCAGGATAGTGACGTTCACCGCGAGCGCCCGCGGGGGGATTGCGCCGTACAATTACAGATTCAGCGTCGTCGACCAAAACGGCACCGTAATCAAGCAAAGCGCGGGTTATACGACCGTCAACAGCATCGGTCTGGACAATACCGGTTCCTATGGCGGTATTTATACAGTCCGGGTGTCTGCGCGCAGCGCGGGATCAGCTTTAGACAATGAGGTAAACGCGACGCTGACGTATTTGTTCGCCGTCAATTCTGTCTCGCTGTCGGCTGCACCGACCGGCCCTCAAGTTGCCGGGACTGCGGTGACTTTCACTGCTTCCGCTTCAGGCGGAAGCTCGCCTTACCAGTATCGGTTCCGGATCAGAAACAATAGCGGGGGGGTGATCTCCCTCCAGGATTACGGTTCTTCCGCGAACTTCGCCTGGGCCACTACGGGCCTTGCCGCGGGCACGTACACGGCGGAGGTCAGTGCGCGAAGCAACGGCTCCGTACTGGACAACGAGGCGGTCCAGACGATGTCGTATACGCTCAATGCCCCTGTGAGCTCCGTAACGATCGCCCCGTCCCCGGCCAGCCCGGCGGTTGCCGGCACTTCGGTAACGTTCACCGCCACGGGCACGGGTGGAACGGCCCCGCTGCAGTACCGGTTCCGGATCAAAGACAACAACGGCACGGTTATCGCCACGCAAGCCTACGGCACGCCAGCCACCTATACCTGGAGCACAACCGGTGTCGCGGCCGGGACATACACGGCGGAAGTCTCCGCCAAGAGCAACGGCTCGGGTTTGGACAACGAAGCGGTGGGGACCGGGCTGTTCACGCTGACAGCGCCGGTGAGCTCGGTTTCACTGTCGGCGTCTCCGGCCCCCACGCAGGCGCCGGGAACGCTGGTGACGTTCACGGCGTCGGCCTCGGGAGGGACATCTCCGCTCCAGTACCGCTTCCGGATTTATAACGGCGGCGGCACGGTGATCGCCACGCAAAACTACGGAACCGCGAACACGTATGCCTGGGACACGACGGGGCTTTCCTCGGCGACATATACGGCGGAGGTCTGCGCCCGTAGCAGCGGGTCCGCACTGGACAACGAATCGGTTAGGACGCTGAGCTATACGCTGGTAGTGCCGGTCAGTTCGGTTACTTTGACGGCGTCCCCGAACAGCCCGAGGAATAAGGGGACTACGATCACGTTCACGGCTGCCGCATCGGGCGGGGTTACGCCATACCAGTATAAGTTCATCATTAAAAATAGCGCGGGCACGACTGTGGCGTCACAAGATTACGGTCCATCAAACACTTATGTTTGGACCACGGCGAGCATGGCAACCGGAACGTATACAGTGGAGGTGGATGCCCGCAGCAACGGATCAACGGCCAACAGGGAAGCCTACAAGACGATGTCCTACAAATTGAAATGAACAACCGCAACCGTTGTGGCGCCAATCGAATCTCGATGCCGCCACGATCGCGCATCTTCTTCGGGCATTAGCTTCAACTTTGATAGAGTGTCGCGCCCAACAACAATTGGGCTCAATCTTGTAAAAACTTTATTGGTGAACCATATCTCCGCCGATTCGAACCCCGGTCGCAAATACGGCACCCATCACCGGGGACATTCCTGATTTTTCTTGTTCCGGGATCAGGGAGAGGAGTGTCCCCGCCCATCAGGGACGCAGACCGGGCACGTCGGCGCTCCGGCCGGTTCCGCAAGCCGCCGGTCCTCTTCCGACTGGTACTGCGGAGTTTCGGCGCGTGGAAGTCGTTCGTCGCCTTCGGCAAAGGCCTTCTCTTTCCAGCTCTCGTCATCCGACCAGCGGAAGGGGAGCGTCTTGACCGTTCCCGCAGACGACAGGGATGCGAACGCATCGAGCGCCTCTATCATGATCCGTCGCTGCAGCTCGTGCTCGCCCGGTTTGCCCGTCGTGTGCCCAAGGGGATAGTCGAGGAACGCCGCGCGGGGCGGCCGGACCGCATTCGTGATATCGAGGGCGCTCGACATGCACAGCGTCGGGATCCCCGCCGCCTCCAAGTGCCTCGCGACCAGCCCCACGGACTGGTGGCAGACCGGTCAGACGGGGACGAGGAGGACCGCGTCGACCTTTTCTTCTCGAAACCGCTGGAGAAGTCGCGGGGCCAACTCCGCAGTGACGCGGCGCGTGGAGTAGATTCCCCCCATGAACGATTGAAACCGGCTTGCGAGCGATCCGATGATCCCTTCACGGGCCAGCCGCCGCAGGGTGTCGATGGGGAAGACGACGTTCGGATCCGTCCGTGCGTCGGAAAGGTCGTATGCGAAATGGGTCGCCCGTAGAGTGGAGGAATCCACGTCCGCAGGGATCTCGCGCAGGGACGTGTCGTCCTTGTAATGGAAGGCGACCTGGCCCGCCACGTAGACGCCCCCCGAGGCGGCGAGTCCGAGGCGGCATTCCGACAGCGGCTTCGATAATGGCGCCCATGGGGGAGGGTCCTCGCTCACGAACCATTTGTACGGCGTGTATCCGAGCCTGGCGTAGTTGTCACGTATTCTCGAGATATACTCGACCGGGCCCAAGGCTGCGGTTTGCGCCTTGTTCAAAGGCATGAATTCCTCCTGTGGATCGACCGGTTCTCTGGACATTATCTCACTATCGCCTGCCCCCAAGGTACGATTCCATGATTTTCGGATCGTTGCGGAGTTCGCCCGAAGTTCCCTGGTGGGAGATCCGGCCGGTCTCCAGCACGTAGGCGTAGCGGGAATATCTAAGCGCCTGTCTCGCGTTCTGCTCCACGAGCAGCACGGTGGTCCCTTCCAGGTTGATTTCCCGGATTATCCGGAAGATCTCGGAAACGACGATTGGCGCAAGGCCCAGCGACGGTTCGTCCATGAGCAACAGCCGCGGCCTTGCCATCAGCGCCCGCGCGATGGCCAGCATCTGCTGCTCGCCGCCGGACAGGGAGCCGCCCCGCTGCCCCTTCCGATCCGCGAGCACGGGGAACCGCGCCAGGACTCCGTCCAGGTCTTTTCGTACATTCTCGCCTCTCCGGTGGTAGGCGCCCATCTCGAGATTCTCCAGGACCGTCATCCGGGAGAGGATCGCCCTCCCCTCGGGGACGAGCGAGATCCCTTTCCGGACGATCGCATCAGGGGACATGCCGGTGATCTCCTCCCCATCGAAGGAGATCCTGCCGCTCGCGGGGGTCAGCAGGCCGGTGACCGTTTTCATGAACGTGGTCTTCCCCGCACCGTTGGCTCCGAGGATGCAGACGACGCTGCCAGGCGCAACGTCGAGGTCGATCCCCTTGAGCGCATTTATGTTTCCGTACGACGTCGCGAGCCCCCGGACCTCAAGCATCACGGCCGTCCTCCTCTTCCTTTCCGAGGTAGGCCTCGATCACCTGAGGGTTTCTCCGGATCTCCTCCGGGGTGCCTTCCGCGATCTTCTGGCCGAAGTTCAGGACGACCAGCCGGTCGCACACGTTCATGACTAGCTCCATGTCGTGCTCGATCAGCAGGACGGTGACGCCCATGGCGCGGATCGCGAGAATCAGCCTGTGGATCTCGCGGGTCTCGCTCTCGTTCATCCCGGCGGCCGGCTCGTCGAGCAGGAGAAGCCGCGGCTCGGCGGCCAGCGCGCGCGCGATTTCCAGGCGCCTCTGGTGACCGTAGGGCAGTTTCCCGGCCGGGGATTCCTCGTATCCCGCAAGTCCCATGAGCGCAAGGAGTTCGTCCGTTTTCTCCCGGATGCGCGCCTCCTCGGCGCGCTGGCTCTTCGTTCGAAGCACGCTTCCCCAGATCCCCGCATGGCTTCTGGGGTGCCTGCCGACCATGACGTTTTCCCGCGCCGTCATCGTCGTGAAAAGCCGGATGTTCTGGAACGTCCGGGCGATACCTTTCCTCGTGACGTCGTGGGGTCTCCGCCCGGCGATGTCTTCCCCGAGTAAAAGGACGCGCCCGGCGCTCGGCGGAAAGACCGAGGTGACGATGTGGAACAGGGTCGTCTTGCCGGCTCCGTTCGGGCCGATCAGCCCCGTGATCGTTCCCTCGTCGACGGAAAAGGAGAGTCCGCTCACTGCGTTCAGGCCGCCGAAGCTCTTCCGGACGTCGACTAACGAAAGGAGCGGCATCTCACGATCCTCCCGCGGGCTTCCCGCGGTTGGCCAGCCGCGCGACCAGGGCTGTGTCTATCAGCCCCTGGGGCCGGAAGACCATCATCATGACGAGAAGGATCCCGTAAATGATGTAGCGGTAGTCGATGATCGACCGGAGAAGCTCGGGGAGGACGGTCAGGATCATCGCCCCGAAAACCGGGCCGAACAGCACCTCGCTCCCTCCGAACACGGCGAACACCAGGATCTCCACCGCCCGGTGGTACGTGAAGTCCGCCGGGCTGATATAGGAGGTGGCGTGGGCGAACAGGGCGCCTGCGAGCCCCGATAGCAGCGCTCCCTGGCTGAACGCGAGAACCTTGTAATAGGTGGTGTCGATCCCCGCCGTTTCCGCCGCCGTCTCGTCCATCCGGATCGCCGCGTACGCCCTCCCGACCCGTGAGGAGGAGAGACGAAGGAAAAACAGGATCGCGAGGAGGGTGATCGCCAGCAGGATCAGGAAGACCGCGAGGCTGATGAACTGGTTGTTCCTCAATCCCAGGGATTCCGGCGAGAAACCCGCAGTTTCGGCGGCGGCGAGGATCTCCCTCCCCATCTGCGGGATCGCGGCGATCCCGACGGCCCCTCCGGTCAGCGACTCCCAGTTGATGAAGACGACCCGGATCACTTCTCCGAAGCCAAGCGTTGCGATGGCCAGGTACACTCCCCGGAGACGCAGAGCGGGAATCCCGACGAGGATCCCCGCGATTCCGGCGAGGATCGACCCGGAAACCACCCCGACGGGTATGGAGAACCCGTGCCCGGTGGTGAGGACGGCGGAGGCGTACGCTCCGATGCTCATGAATCCGGCGTTGCCCAGGGAGAGCTGCCCCGTGGCGAGCGTTATGTAGATGCTCACGCCGAGCAGGACGTTGATGAGAAGGAAGGATCCGACCTGCAGGTGGTAGGGGTTCAGCCAGTCGAAGGGCATGGCGTTACCGCTGCATCTCCGGCGGCGCCTGCCCGAACAGTCCCTGGGGCCGCAGCAGGAGCACGACGATGATCGCGGCGAACGCAATAGCGTCCCGGTAGCCGGAGCTGCCGTATGCGACAACTAACGTCTCGGACAGGCCAAGGATCAGCCCCCCGGCCACTGCGCCGGCGACGCTACCCATCCCGCCAAAGATGATGATCGCCAGCCCTTTCAGCCCCATCGCCAGCCCCATCTGGTTGTTGATGTAGTTGAAGGCCATTCCGACGAGGACGCCCGCGACACCGCCCATCGCGGAAGCGATGACGACGGTGGCGGTGATGATCCCCGTTGTGTTCACACCCAGCAACGCGGCGGTCTCCAGATTCTCCGCCGTGGCGCGCAGCGCCTTGCCGGCGTTCGTCTTGCGGAGCCATAGGGAGAGTCCGGCCATGAGGAGAAGCGAGATCGCCAGGATCGCAACCTGCACCAGGTATACGGTGATCGGCCCGATCTCGAAGCGGATCTCCGCGAAGGGGGTCTCGAACAGCTGGTTCCCCGCCCCGAAAATCTTGTGGGCGATGTTTTCCAGGAGGATGGATACGCCGATCGTGCTTATGAGCGGCGCCAGCGGGGACCCGCCCGTCCTTCCGCGCAGGGGGCGGAGAGCGAACCGCTCCAGCAGGTATCCCATGGCGGCGGTGGCGAGGATGGCGCCCAGGAAGCCGGCCCAAAGGGGCGCCTGCGCCTTCGTGACGATGAGCATGCCGACGAAGGCCCCGAACATGAAAATCTCCCCATGGGCCATGTTGATGATGTCGAGCACGCCGAAGACGAGGGTATATCCAAGCGCCACGACGGCGTAGATGCTGCCGAGGGTGATTCCGTTGATCAGCTGTTCAGCTAACAATGCCTTCGAACGACCGCCCGTGTGCCTATTGGAACATCTGGAACTTCCCGCCCTTGATCGTCAGCACGACGGGGTCCATGACGACGTCCCTGTCGGCGTCGAAGGAGAATTTCCCCAGGACGCCGTTGAAGTTCCTGACCCCCGCCAGTGCGTCCCGCAGCTTTTGCCGGTCGGCCTTCCCGGCTTTTTTCAGCGCTTCGGCCATGATGTACAGCGCGTCATACGCCTGGGCGGCGAACTGGTCCGGCTTCTTCCCGTACGCCTTATCGTACCGCGCGACGAAGGCCTTCACCTTCGGGTCATTCCTCTCGGGATACCACGGGGTGGCCACGATCAGCCCTTCGGCCGCTTCCTTCGCGATGTCGATGACCTTCGGCGAGTTGAATCCGTTCCCTCCGACGAAGGGGACCTTGATCCCCATCTTCCTTGCCTGCGAGAGGATGACAGCCCCCTCTTCATACAGGGCGGAACAGAAGACCGCGTCCGGGTTCAGAGCCTTTATCTTGGTCAGTTGGGCCTTGTAGTCCGACTGACCCTTCTGGAAGGTTTCGATGGTGACGATGGAAAGCTTCAGTTCCTCGGCCACCTTCTTCATCGTGTCGAAGCCGGACTTGGTGAAGACGTCGTCGTTCCCGTAGAAGAGCGCCACCTTCCGGAGGTTGTACTTCTTTACGGTTTTCTTAACGGAGGCCGGAATTGCGAGGGACTCCGGAAGAGAGTTCCGGAAAACGAATTTGCCGATCTGCGTGATCCCGGCCGCCGTGGTCGACGTCCCCATGATCGGGACCCCGCTGGCGTTCGCCTCGGGGGCCACGACTTTCATTTCCGTTGAGAGCGTGGGCCCGAGGATCGCGACCACCCGGTCGGAATTGATGAGCTTCTGCGCGGCCGCCAGCGCCTGTTCCTGTTTCCCGGACGAATCCGCGACGACCAGCTCGATGCTCACTTCGTTTTTCGCGTTGATCTCGTCCCGCGCGAGCTTGAATCCGTTGGTGATCGCCTCGCCGTAGCCCGATCCCTGCCCCGTGATGATCGAGATCACACCGATCTTAGCCGGTATCGCGGGCCCCTTCGGCTTGGCGGGCGCGGCCGCTTTCGGCGCGTCCTTCGCGGCGCCCATGAAGAGCAGGGCGAATGCGAGAATCGATATCAGGCCTGCAAATCGGATCATCCGTGACATCATAATCCTCCGCCGGACTACTGCAGCTTCAGGAGGTCTCCCCGTTTGAGCATCCCGCTGCCTGAAATGACCTGGCCGATAGAGAATTTGTCCTGGACGTCCCAGATCTCGACCGTGCCGACCATCTTCGAATCCGACCCAAGCTTAAGCCCGGTATCGGGATCGACGAGCTCATCGCCCAGCGAGTAAGCGTACAACCTCATCCCGGGCCTGATATTCATGGAGCTGCCGATGTTGATGTACACCTTGTTGCCTTCAATCTTCACGACCTTCGCCGAAAAAGGCACGGACTCCATCCTGGCGATGATGAACCTGATCGCGTCCGAGATCGCCTGCCGTGTCGCCTGGCCGATCGGCGCGTTTTTAAAGGCATCGGCGCCGAAGTCCACGATGCCCCTTGACACACCGAAAGTCGCACCGGAGGATTCGGCCTTGCCGACGGCGTTGTGAGAAAAGAGCACCTGCCCTGTAGACGAATCGATCAGCCTGATATCTACCGCGACGTGCGCATTCGACGTCTTGCCGCCGAGCCGGAATCCGGCGATGCCGATCCCGGCGCCGCCGCCGGATTCGTTCTGCTCGAACTCGGAGACCACTCCGCGGACCAGGATCTGGGCGCCAAGCACTTGCCCGACCTTGGCCGCGGTATCGCGCTGGATGATGCCGGTCTGGCCAAGCTCCTGTTCGCCGAGGATATCCTGAAGCGCCTGCCGTTCAACGACCACGAACCTGTTGGTCTTCATAAGCTCGGTCGTGAGCATCTCCGACATGCCCTCTCCTATGTTCCAGCTTCCGTAAACGCCCTTCACCTTGTTTTCGAATTTTGAGACCGCGATTCGCTTCTTGGGACCGGTGTAAGGCGCGTAGACGACCTCCGGTGCAGGCGGTTTCGCTGCCGGCTGGTTTCCCTGGGACTGTGAATCCGGCCAATCGGGAGGGTCGCCCCTCATGGCATGCGCGGCGGCAGCAAATCCGAAAACCAGCATCGTTGCGAATAAGATAAGCGGCAACCTCTTGTTCATCGTCATATTCCTCCAGGGATGGCTTTAAAAAGTCTCATTCTTTCCACGGACGTCACCGTGCTTCTCCGACGCGCTCGGCAGGCTGCACGGCGACCTGAATGAAAGGAAACGGAATATACACGCCCTCGGAGAGGAACAGGAATGTCCTCTTCACCGCATCCTGCCGCGGCACAGCTTCAAAGGCCAGATCGATCTCCTCACCAGGGCTCATCAATACATATTTGCCGTCGGCAAGTCCAAGTTCCGCCCGGACATCTTCAGACCGGTTCTTGACGGCACTGACCAGTTTCAGTTCCGTTACGGACGGCCGGTAGGGCAGGACCGTTCCCCAAGCGATGCCGTCGATCCGGTGATACTTTTCCTGCAGGCAGCTTGCCGCGACGAGCCTCACTTTACCGGAAGCGTCCCAGCCATCTTCCTTCCGGTCGAGGGCGAAGAAAACCCGGTCGACTTCATCGCGTGGATAGACCGTCTCGACGGATCGCCAGCGTCCTTCCGCATCCATCCTCTGCAAGGACAGACCCGGTCTGCCGGAAGCGACGGATTTCGATACACCAATCCCGTCCTGGAACCCCTGCCAGGCGACTGCAAGGAATCCGTCACCGAATGCCTCGCGGGGCAGCACCATCTCGATGCCTTCTCCGTCATGCAGTTTAACGGGGGTCGTGGATTTATCGGTGCCGTTGCCGGACAGCGCGACCCAGCCGTTGACCTCACTGGTAGACGCGTAGAGGAAGACCCTTCCGTCGCTGAACAGCCCGGCCTCTGTCCCCGCCGGGTGATCAATCGCCTGGAGCCCCGCATGGTCCGTGAACGAGTATTCGTCAGCCTGTTCCTTGATCCTCAGGAGATACCGGTCGGATGGATCCGGCATGAGGTGGTTCTTCAGGATGTAACGGTCTGGATACATCCGGCCCCTGAGAAGGTCGGACGGGATGTCGGCGAGCGAGACCGGTGAAAGCAGCAACCCGCGGGTGTCAGCCATCTCGCGGGCCTCCTTCGGCATCAGTTCCTGCGGCGTCAGCCGCGCGACGGAATAGATGTCGTTCTCACGCTCATACCCCTCGCCGGTCCATGCGAAGAGGTACGGACAAGAACCCTTGAGGACGATCTTGACCGCCTTCCCCGAAGGCGCGACGAAATTGGCCTTGGTCATGCCGTAATTCCACTGTTTGACGGAAACAACATAGTTGCCTGCCGGGATCTCGGCGAAACTGAACTGGCCGCCCCCCGAGCTCGTTGTCGAGGAATTGACCGGCCCCGTGAGCGTTATGGTCATACCGGCGATCTTCACCGGCCACTTCTCGACCGGGACAAGCTGTCCGTCGACGATCCTGCATTTGCCCGGAGGTGCGTCGCCGACCACCGTCACATCGATGCCGGATGAAGTCGCCGGTGCCGGAGTCGTGCCCCCGGTTGCCGGCGGTGTCGCCGGCGGCGGGGTAGCAGGCGGCGTTCCAGGCGGCGGTCGTGGAGGGGTTCCCGGGTCCCGCACGGGCTGCCCAGCCCATGTTGTCCAGTCGGTCCCGGGCGGCCGCCCGTCCTGTGGTCCGGGAGGAGGAGGGTAGCCGGGTGGAGGAGGATAGCCGGGTCCGGGAGGATAGTATGGCGGCTGCGCCGTGTTGTCGGTGGGCCCCTGCGCCGTCTGTCCAGGTGCGGGTGCGGTGTAGCCCGGAGGCTGTGCCTGACCCGGCTGGCCGGTGCCTGCCGATGGAGGCTTCGATCCGCCCGGCGTCGTTCCCTGGAATGTCTGCCCGGTCTGATCGGCGCCTTGCGTATCGGGCGGCTTGGTGCCGGTCCCCGGGTCCTTTGTCGGATCGTATCCGCTACCTCCGGAGGTCGGTTTTAACACGGTAACCGACGCCGTACCGCTGGCGCCTTCGAAACGCGCCGTCACGGGGTATATCCCCGGATCTCTACCGTTGCCGTCGAATACCGGACCGTCTTCCCAGGAGGCGACGGCCGTGAGGTTGACATATGTTCCGATGGAATTCGAGTACTCGCCCGTGGCTACGCACGATGCCGAACCGTTCTGGTCTATTCTGGAGGGACTGCAGGAGACCCCGAACCGAGTCAGCACCGGCGGCGGGGGAACATACTTGCAGGGACGCTCGATTAGCGGTTCTCCCTCGTCGCAGTCAACCGGCGTCTTCGATGTGACGGTCGCATACTGCAGGTTGTCGGATCCGCATTCAGACCACTCGTAGGTGTAGACGCATGGAGTGGGCACGTAAACGCATTCCTCCATGAGGATCGGCCCCGGCGTTTCGGTGCATTTGTCCGGCGTCTTGGATTTGACGGCCCTCGTCCGGTAACCGTTTTTCTGGCACTTCGACCAATCTGTATAGGTGTAGACGCACGGTGGCGGCGGTTTGTAGAAAGCCGCGTTGCATCCGTACTGGTCGTCGAAATACTGGCTGAGTTGGCCGATGCGGGCGTCCGCTTCGCCAAAGGTCATGTTGCTGCCGACCAGTTCATACGAAGGGGGACCGTATGTCCCGCATTTTGCCGCCACGAAGTGGAAGCAGGGCGGGGGGTCACCGTACAGCTTGTAGCGCCATACGCAGTATTCGCCCCCGGAACCGGCCGCAACGGTTGCGGCCGGGCGGATACCTGCGCCGGTTGACGGGAGCTGTCCCTTCGGAATCACCGCGATCCGGATCAGCTTGGTAACCGTACCGACGCCGGCCTGGCTGACGGTGACCGCGACCGTTGTCGTGCCTTCGGGCGCATAATCCGAAGCCCTGAAAGTCTCGCCGAAGACGTACCGGTCGTAGGTATCGCTCACCCCGGCCGTATACATCAGGTCGGGCGTTTGGGATTGATCGCCTGGGGAAGCCTCGATGCGGCTTTTGCGGTCGTATTCGATCTTGAGCTCCACACGGGCGGAGGTGTTGCTCTTCCATCCCTTAACCGTGATGCCGCAACTCTTCCCCAAAAAGTCGCCCGCGGCGATCTCAAAGGACTCCCCGCAGTCGAGTTCCATGCTCAACACTGCGGATGTCACCTCCTGCGGCTCCTTCTTCTTCGGACCGGTCGAGACCGTCACGCCGATGACGGTATCGGGATCGACGCATTCTCCCGCGTTCTTGTCCTGGTCCATGATCGCGCCTTCGCGGAAATTGTCGCTGTTCTGCTGATTGGCGAGGTAGACCCGAAGATTTACCTTCTTCGTCGCCTCCCGGGCCTCATCCATCGTCATGTTGAGAAGATTCGGGACCTGCACCTGCCCCTCGGGGCAGGCACCGACGGTAACCTTCGCTCTTGCCTGGCTGCTGACCGTGAGATCCCTGTAGTCGGATGTTTTCGCGGAAGCTTGAGCCGTCGCGATATTCTCGGTGGTCGAGGCCAGCGCAGCCGTGCATTCGAGCTCCCATGTGTCGCCCGGATTCATGGTCCCGGATGTGCAATCCCCCTTTTTACAGGTCAGCGCCTGGCACTTGTCGTCCGAAACGCCCACGCCGGTCAGCTGAAGGGTCCCTGTGTTCGTAACAGTATATTTATAGGTGACCTTCTCGCCTTCCTTCACCCTCTTCGCGCTTGCCGTCTTCTGTACCTTGATATCCGCCTTCTCGTCCGGATCCTCGATCGAGGCCGTTATCGTTTCCTTTATGCTCTTTCCCGGCCTCGCCTCGGTAACGGTCACGTCGACATAGGACGTCCCTCCTTTTGAAAAAGGGATGTTCTCGGTGATGTCCGTAGCGCGGGTGGAGGGCAGATTCTTGCCGTTGTAGGCCGGATCGGTCGATTTGATATCAACCGAATACGGAGGGCACCCACCGCTGATTATTATCTGAAGAGGAAGGGGTGTATTCTTCTTTCCCTTCAACACGTCGGGCACTAATTTGAGCCTGAGGTCGGGCACCTGTGCCTTATCGATGATTTGTCTTATCTCAACGACAAAGGGATAGCTCTTAAGCAGCCTCGTCTGCTCATCCTCTTTTCCGCCGATCTTGTCGAGGTCATCGATAATCTTCTGCAACCGCCTCCGTATCGCCTCTTTGTCTTTATCTGTTATCGTTCCCTCTTTCTGTATCTCCTTCAGGATATATTTCAATTTATCTCTAAGCACCTTGGGGGCGGCTTTGAGGGATTTGATTTGATCCATCGCCTCTTCGAAACCTTTCGCGAGACCACCGGCAGTCACTCGGAGAATTTGGGCTGTTTCATTCAGCATTCTCAACTGCTGATCGGTTCCCCAGTCATACCAATCTTTTACGAGCTCATTGCCTATCTGCCCGATGCGCGCTTTTATATCATCCGGATTTCTCCAGTACCTTTTGACGTCTTCTTGCGTCTCAAAATCGAGGCCGTCCCATTTGACGATAAGCGTCTGCCTTGTCTTGTCATCGGTGCAGATGCCGTCGAGCAGCTCCTGCGGCGGACCGGCAAGCGCGCGACCACAGCAGAAGAGCATCATGACGGACAGAATCGCTGCCACCATCGGCATATGCTGACCCGTTTCAAGTTTCTTCATGACCAGCCCTCGCCAGTTATTTTCCGTCCACAACCGCACGAATGTCGATCCTGCCCGGAGTCACGTTCGTCGGCTCGAGCCTGAAGCCGGTGAACTTCCTGTTCGCGAGATCGTCGGCCAACGTGGATGATTTGCCGCTGTAGTCGATCATCAACTCGCCTATGCCGTTGATGAAGCTCCTCTGATACACCGCCTTGACCCCTTGCGTCTCATTTTCCAGGTAATACCTTACGGCGGCGAGATGACGGTAGGAGACGAGGCCGCTGATCATTATCGTCACTTCCTGTGAACGGCCGTATGCTTCGGGCGACAACTGCTTCTGCATCAAGTCGATCAGCTCGTCGGCGACCTTCGAGCTCGCCTCCTTGATCGCCAGCGCGCCGCCCTGGAGTTCGTCGATGTGCACCTGGGCATCCGAGCCGCTCTTCGAGGCGATCACCTTCCCGGTGTCGGTATTGATGACGCTGGCGGTGACCGTCGCCTGCAACGACTGCATGTTCGTCCCGTAGAGCTTGCCTCCGGCATTCTTGGAGAAGGCCTTTCCGGAGATGATCATCTGCGCGCCGTATTTGAGCCCCTCCGCTGCCGCCGCGACAGGGTCCCCCTCGATCAGCCTGAGGGCCTTGTCCCGCGTTATGTTCGCCCGCACCTGATCCGGATCCACTACGTTGAATCCGGCGTTGATCAGCTTCTCGATGATCGTCGTTTCGGCCTGGCGAACGTTCTCGGAAGCCGTGGTCCCGAATAGGCCGGACACCTTCTCGTCGATTATCACCATGACTTTAGGCTTCTCGCTCCTTGCCTGCGGAACACCGGGCGCCATGTAGGTGTCGCGCATGTTTTGAGCTGGCGGCATCCCTTGCGCCCCATGTGGGTCGCCGGCTAAAAGCGGAAACGGCAGTCCGATAAGGACCGCCGCCAGGATAAAGGCAAACATACCGAGCATGCCGCGCGGAAGGTCTCTCATGGGAATATTCTCCTGAAATCGTGGCGGTAAGTTGGTCGGGAACGGGAAATCATGACATACGCCTGCTTAAGCAGGTTAAGCATTGCATCCACCTTGGCGGCCCGCCTGTTTATCTTCAGGGCCAGGGCCTGGTTCACGGCGCTTGCCGGGAGCGTTCCTGATGCATTGGACGTCATTATAACAGGATGTCATGGGATGCAAAATGAAACCCTTGCGATCGGATGGTGCCCGGGGGGAGAATCGAACTCCCACGGCTTATTCAGCCTCGGGATTTTAAGTCCCGTGCGTCTGCCAGTTCCGCCACCCGGGCACACCTGTCAGAAACATAGCATAAAAACAAGAAGGGAAAGTGTGTGAGGGAATGGAGGCGGCACCCGGATTTGAACCGGGGGATAAAGGATTTGCAGTCCTCTGCCTTACCGCTTGGCTATGCCGCCGCATTGGTTATTCTCCGGTGAACGTCCCGTCCTGTCAAGCACGTCGGACCGCCGCGGTTGTTGCGTGCATAGCGAAGAATAATGGTAGTATTGTCCGTACCCCGATGCCCCTCCCACAAAGGAGGCCTGGTTGCCGGAATCCGCATATTTTATAACCGGGGTGGCCGGCTTCATCGGCTCCCATGTGGCGATGTCTCTCCTGCGGAGAGGCGATCGCGTCTTCGGCTTGGACAACTTCGACCCCTTCTACGACAAGGCGATCAAGTACCGGAACCTTTCCGCGCTCAAGGAATATCCCGGGTTCCGGATGGAAGAGGGAGACATCCGGGATACAGGGGCTCTAAAGCGATGGGGAGCGGGCGAATCGCCGAAGGCGCTTATCCATCTCGCGGCAAAAGCCGGCGTCCGGCCGTCGGTGGCGGATCCCGCGGGATATGCCGACGTCAACGTGATGGGAACCGTGCGGGTTCTTTCATGGGCGCGGGAACGTGCCGTCCCCCGGGTCCTCTTCGCTTCCTCATCCTCCGTCTACGGAGGAAACACCAAGGTCCCCTTTTCCGAGGACGATTTCGTCGATCATCCGGTGAGCCCGTACGCCGCCACGAAGAAAGCGGGGGAGCTTCTCTGCCACACGTGGTCGCACCTGTACAAAATGAACATCGCGTCGCTGCGATTCTTCACCGTCTACGGGCCGGCGCAAAGGCCGGAAATGGCGATTCATAAATTCACCAGGGATCTCCTTGCGGGGAAGGAAATAGAGATCTTCGGCGACGGATCGGCGCGCAGGGACTTCACCTACATCGACGACATCGTGGGGGGCGTCCTCGGCGCGCTATCCGCGCCCGGCGGCCACCGCATCTACAACCTGGGGGAGTCGGCGACCATATCCGTCACAGACCTCGTGACGCTGCTGGAGAATGCGACCGGAGTCCAGGCGAAGAGGAAGCACCTTCCTGCGGAACCGGGAGACGTTCCGGTGACTTTCGCCGACATTTCCAGGGCGCGAGCGGAAATCGGGTACGACCCGAAAACCCCCGTGGAGGCAGGCGTGAAGAAGTTCGTCCAATGGTATCGAAGCATGGCGGCAACCAGTTAACATTCCATCTTAGGGGGAAGTGTTGAAGGACGCGCTGGACATCCGTTTCGACTTCTCGCTTGTGCTTGAGAAGAACCTGCGAAGCGGGGAAGGCATTACCGCGCCGGAGCTCAGGTCTGCCCTTGGGCTGGCGGAGAAGTCGGCGCTTCGTGTCGCGCGCCGGCATGCCGCCGGGGAGATCGGGTTTCCCGACCTGCCGTTCCGTGAAAAGGAGGCGGCACTACTTGCTCGCGACGCAGCACGGCTGCGGAAGCGGCTCACACACATGCTCGTCCTGGGGATAGGCGGATCGGCGCTCGGTACGAAGGCGGTCCTGGAAGCTATCGGAGGCGCGGGCGCCCGAAAGGGTCTTGCGGTGAACGTAGCCGACAACGTCGACCCGGACGTGTTCTTTCCGCTCATGCGCTCGCTGCCGATGAAAACGACCGTTGTCGTCGCGGTGAGCAAGTCGGGCGGCACCGCCGAGACGAACGCGCAGCTTTCCCTCGCGATCGCCGCCCTTAAGAAAGCCAACGGGCGCGCCTGGAAGGAACGCCTCGTACTCATCACGGATCCGGAAAAGGGGATATTCCGCCGCGTGGCGCGCGAGCAGGGAATCAAGGCCTATCCGGTCCCGCCGAACGTGGGAGGCAGGTTTTCCGTGCTGTCGCCGGTCGGACTCTTCCCTCTGGCCGCCGCAGGGGTGTCCGTGGACAAGCTTCTATCGGGGGCCAGGCACATGGAGAAGCTGTTCCGCGGGAAACCGCCGGAGGAGAACCCGGTTCTTTTCGCCGCGGCGGTTTACGCCCACTACCTTGTGACCGACCCGAAGCCGGCAAACGTGTGGATGACGTACGGAGAGGGTCTCGACCGCCTGGCGGAATGGTGGCAGCAGCTGTGGGGGGAAAGCCTGGGGAAGAAGCGCAACGACGGGTCGCACGTAGGGCAGACGCCTGCTCGCGCGGTGGGCGTAACCGATCAGCATTCGCAGGTCCAGCTATACCAGGACGGGCCCTCCGACAAGGTTTACACGTTCATCAAGTGGAAGGAAGGCAAAGAGAAGGGGAAAGTACCCCGGGCCGGTTTTTCCCCCGACATGTCGATGCTGGGCGGCAGGCCGCTTCGCGACCTTTTCGAGGCCGAGTTCGAGGGGACGATTGGCGCCCTCTGGAGCGCCGGGCGGCCGATCGTGCGGATCGAGATCGGGAAAAGGGACGAGACGCACCTGGGCGCTTTCCTCCATTTCTGGCAGTGGGTGACCGCGATCGCCGGTGAATGCGCCGGGATAAACCCGTTCGACCAGCCGGGCGTGGAAGAGGGGAAGAAGATCACACGCGCCCTGATGGGGGAGAAGGGGTCGTCGTCACGCAGGGAAGATTTCCTGCGCAGGATGAGGGGACGGACGCCGGCCGAGATGCGCGTCCGGTTCGGCGGGTAGACCATGGGAGGCAGGATACACCTGCTCTCCGACGCGGTGGTCAACCAGATAGCCGCCGGCGAAGTGATCGAGCGGCCCGCCTCGGTACTGAAAGAGATCCTGGAGAACGCGGTGGACGCCGAGGCCGCGCGCGTCGAGGTAGAGGTTTCAGGGGCGTTCCCATTCACGCTTCGTGTGTCCGACGACGGTATGGGAATGACCCCGGAGGAGGCGGCTCTGGCGGTCCGCCGTCACAGCACGAGCAAGATCCGCGAGGCGGACGACCTGCAGAAAATCGCAACTTACGGGTTCCGCGGCGAGGCGCTCCCGTCGATCGGATCGGTCGCGAGATTGAAGATAGTGACCCGTCCGGCGGGACAGCCGGACGCGTGGGAAATCGTCGTCGCGGCGGGAACGCCAGGCGCGCTGCGGCAGGTCGGGGCTCCCCAAGGAACCACAGTGGAGGTCTCCGACCTCTTCGGCAACGTTCCCGCGAGGAGAAAATTCCTCAAGACCCCGCGCACCGAGATGCTTCACATGTGGGAAGTGTTCCACATGGTGGCGATCCCACGCGAAGGCATATCCTTCCGGATGTCCGACGGCAGGAGCGGATTCTCATATGAAGCGGGAGAATCGCGGAACGCCCGCGCGCTCCGGTATGCGGGAGACGACGGGAAATACCTCGTCCCGCTGGAGATCTCGTCTCCTTTCTTCCGCGTCTCAGGATGGGCGGGCCTCCCGCATCTTTCACGCTTCGGTTCCACCGGGATCTCCTTTTTCGTCAACGGCCGCCATTTCCGCGACAGGCGCGTCTTCGCGTCCGTGAAGGAGGCGTACCGCGGGATCCTTCAGGCCGATCGTTACCCGGTCGTACTTCTGTTCATCGAGTGCGACCCAGGTGAGGTGGACGTCAACGTACACCCATCGAAGACGGAGGCGAGGTTCCGTTACGGAAGGGAACTGTCCGAACTTGTTCGGCACGCCTTGGGCGGCGCCGTCGGGGAACCGTCATCCCTTTCGGTCCCCGCAAGAGTTGTGGCCCCGACGAGCGACGTCGGCGAGCATATGCCGCCCCTTTCGGTGGGCGGATCGGGGAACGGCCAGCTTTTCAGCGAACAGCCGATGCCGCCGTTTCCTTCGTCCGATGCAGGTCAATCCGAGACGGGACCCGGGTTTTTCGCATCCTTGAAGCCC
>Ga0334722_10002758_pt1 | contig 19476 bp, 12 predicted proteins | sample C3_bottom_MG_FD_207210 | JGI IMG/M metagenome (GOLD analysis project Ga0334722, IMG submission 207210) | Sediment microbial communities from Yellowstone Lake, YNP, Wyoming, USA - C3_bottom | ecosystem: Environmental > Aquatic > Freshwater > Lake > Sediment | place: USA: Wyoming | collected...
GGCGACCATGTCCCACGCCAGATTTTCCTCGGGATGGCCGATCCAGATGCCATAGTTGGCGTTGATCCAGGAACCGGGATGGATGTGGTGCAGCCGGCCGTGGAAACTGCTGTGAACCAGCACGTCGCTGCAGGTGGTCAGATTGAGGCCGGGAGAGCCGGCGATGCTGCGGTACATCCCCTGCAGGAACGCGTAGGCATTGTCCGGGTAGTACTCCCAGGCGTTTTCCCCGTCCAGAATGATGGAGACGACCCGGCCCTCACCCCCCAGCCGGGTCTTGATCGTCTGCAGGCGATTGCACAGATCGGTGGCAGCCCGCTGCGAATCCCACTGGGAGTAAGTGAACCCGACCAGATCGGACAAATGGTGATCGCGAAAAAAAGCACCAAGCTCACCCTGCGGTCCGGCAAAGCGCCAGGGACGGTAGAGCCGCTCCTTGTGGTCACCCAGGCCGCCGTCCAGACTTTTGGCCAGGATGTCCTCATCAGTGGCGATCCATTCCAGGCCGCATGAGGCAATGATGCCGAGCGCCTCGTCGCTGACCGATCCCTCGGACGGCCACATCCCCCGGGGTGTGAAGCCGAAAATCTGCCGGAAGTATTCCAGTCCGCGCAGGATGTGGGCCCGGGCATCCTCACCGTGACGGAAGCCCGTCGCAGGGAGCGTGACGCGCGGCATGGCGGTCTGGGCCGAGCGAATATCACACAAAAGCGGCATGATCGGGTGGTAATAGGGGGACACGGCCAGTTCGATACGGCCCTCTGCGTGCAGCCGCTGATAGAGCGGGATGATCTCCTGCAACAGGGTGCGCTGGGTGGCGAACAGCAGCGCCTTGTCGGCCGGGGTATAGTCCTCCCCCTTGGACACCAGCTCGGCAAACACCGGAAAACGGCGCCGGGCAGCCTCGCCGGTCCAGGCCAGGAAGAACCAGACCTGCAGATCCAGCAGATCCTGTTCGCTGAAATGGCGCACCCGGTCGCGGGCACTGCCCGGTTTGCCTTCGCCCGCCATGTAGAGCAGTTCCAGATAACGCCGGTTCGGCTCGATCATCCGCTGCCGGTTGGCTGAAAAGAAATTCTCCAGGAGGAAGATGCGGTCGTCCTCGGAGAGATCGGCGGGAGCGGCCATCCCCTTGGCCAGAAACGGATCGACCGCCGTGCCGTCAGCATAATCAAGGAGCTGTTCGATGAGCGACGGCACCAGATTGAAGACCGCCCGCGCGCCGGGGGTATCCTCCACAATGGCCGGCATGTCGAAGTAGTCCTTGATGCCGTGCAGATAGGTCCACGGCAGGGCATACTCGTTTTTCAGCGGGTCCTTGTAGTACGGCTGGTGCATGTGCCATACGATGACCACGTCGAGGGGGGATGCGGGCATTATTCCAGTTCCTTTTTCCAGCCTTCCACTTTCTTCTGGTACTCGGCCAACAGCTTTTGGGCGGTTTTCTGGTCCTTGGCCTCGGCCACGATGTGCACGTGGGGGGTGTATTGGTCGGGCAGCACCAGGGCCCAGTCGTCGCCGAAATGGACCTTGATGCCGTCGATGAAGGTGGCCTCCCGCTCCAGGCTGTCTTCGCTCATCTTGCGCATGATGCCACCCTTCATCTCCCAGGCGCTCGGGATGCTGGCCTGGAGATAGGCACGGGAGGGGACCACGGTCAATCCTTTGGAAAGGCTCATGCCGCTGACCGCCGAAAGCTCCATCAGCTTGGCAATGGCGAACATGCCATCGAAAGCCGCCTGGAACCGGGGAAAGGCAAAGCGGCCGTCGGTGGTGCCGGCCAGGACGACCTCCGACGAGGTGGCCGCCTCCAGCATGGCCCGGTCCGTGCTCTTGGTACGCGTCACCTGGCAACGCTTCTGTTCCGCCATCTGCTCGATGACCGACGGGGCCTGCACCGGCACGGCGATGGTCCCCTTCTGGGCCGAAGCGGTGAGCAGTGCCGTCATGAGGGAGAGCAGTTCCACGCCGGAATAGATCCGGCCGCTTTCGTCCACCAGGGTGATGGCCTCTGCGGTCGGGTCGAGCCAGAAGCCCGCCTGCGCTCCGAGAGAGGAGACAATGGTGGCCAGCTGGGTCAGGGCGGCCTGCTTCTCCTTGGTCGGCACACCGCGCCCCTCGTCCACATAGGCATTCAGGGCGATCACCGTGAAGCCGAGCTCGTTCAGAAGCTGCGGCAGCGTCTGACTGGAGGGGGAGAAGTTGAAATCGACCACCACCGTGCAGGCGCTCTTTTTCAGCACCTCCCGGTCAAGGGCGCGCAGGAACCCCTCGCGGTAGAAATCGGCCACGTTGTTGATCTCCACCAGCACCCCCGGCTCGGTGTGGTGGGCACGGCGGAAGTTCTCCTTGAAAAAGGTCCGCTCCACGTTTTTCCCCATGTTGCTGGAAAAGTCGAGGCCGTCGCCGTCCAGGAACACGATTTCCAATGCCGCCGGATCGTCCTGGGCCTGGCGGAAATGCACGCCGCCCACCTCGCCGAAGGTCTTCAGCTTGTAGCGCAAGAGCGGCAGGGAGGTCATCTTCATGTCCCGCACGTTGACGCCGGCGGACAAGAGCCCCCCCACGAAACAGCGCTTGAGCATGCGCGACGACGGGTTGGAATCGCGGCCCGCCAGGACGTAGCTCCCTTTGGGGAGCGAGGTGCCGTAGGCGCAGCCCAGCTTGGCCACGAATTCGGGGGTCAGTTCCACATTGGAAAGCCCCTTGATGATGGCCCCTTCGAAGAGCGCCTTTTTCCACTTTTCCCCCCAGATCATGTTGGAGGTTACCGTGGCGCCCGCCTCGATCATCTTTTTGGGCCAGATCTTCACATCGTGCTTGATGACCGCCTCGTCGCCGATGGAGGTTTCGTCGGCCACGATGACCCCCTCCTCCAGCACCGCCCCCTGGCCGATGCGCACGTTGGAGCAGATGACGCTGTCGGTGATCTTGGCCCCTTTCTTGATATAGGAGTTGTCCCACAGGATGCAGCGGTTGAGCCTGACCCCCGGTTCGATGGTGCAGTTGCGACCGATGACCGAATCCTTGATGCGCACGTCGCCGATAACCTGGCTGTTGTCGCCGATCACCACCGTTCCCTCCAGGCCCGAGGCCTGCTCCAGCTTGACGTCGGCGCCGATGCGCAGGTCCTTGCCGACGAAGTCCTGCTTCGGCTCGTCCACCTTCAGGTTGACCTTCCCCTTGAAGATGTCGTGGTACGCCTCACGGTAGGAGTCCGTATTGCCGATGTCGCGCCAGTACCCCTTGGCCGGGTAACCGAACAGGGCATCCTTCTTTTTCAGCATCAGGGGGAACAGGTCCTGGGAAAAATCGAAGTTTTCCCCAGCCGGGATGTAGGAGAGAATTTCCGGTTCCAGCACGTAGATGCCGGTGTTGATGGTGTCGGAGATCACCTCGCCCCAGCCCGGCTTTTCCAGGAACTGGGTTATGCGTTTCTCCTTGTCCGTTATGACCACGCCGAACTGGAGCGGATCCTTGACCGAAGTCAGGGTGATGGTGGCCTTGGCCTTGTTCTCCTCGTGAAAGTCGATGATCTTTTTCAGGTTGAAGTCGGTCAGGAGGTCGCCTCTGATGACGATGAAGCGCTCGTCCAGATACTTTTCGGCCGCCTTGACCGCGCCGGCGGTGCCCATGTCCTGCAGCGGGGTGACATAGGTGATCTTGACCCCGAAATCGGCGCCGTCCCGGAAAAAATTCTTGATCACGAACGGCTGGTGATAGAGCAGCATCACCAGTTCGGTGATGTCGTATTTTTTGAGCAGTTCGACGATGTGCAGCATGATCGGGCGGTTGAACAGCGGGATCATCGGTTTGGGGATGCTGCTGGTGAGCGGCTGGATACGGGTGCCGAAGCCGCCGGCCATGATGACTGCTTTCATAAATGAAACTCCTTGAGTGGAATCAATACCAATGGGAAAAGGGGCGGCGTGCAGCAAACACCTGCAACACCTTGCGTGTCACTACTCTTGGGGGAGCGCCGGCACCGAATGCTAGAGCCCTGCCTTGGACCGCTGCGCCTTCTTGGCCAGCACTCGGGCGATCTCCTGCTTCAGCTCGGTCAGATCGCTTGATTTGACCACGTACCCGTCAGCCAGCCAGGCGGAGAAGTCGTCCTTGTAGCACGAAAAGGCCGAACAGAGGATCACCGGCATGTCGTGGCGCTCCTTGACCAGCTTTTGCAGCAGTTCGATGCCGCTTTCGTTCTTGAGTTTGATGTCGAGCACCGCCAGGTCGAACACGCCGGTCTGGAGTTTGTCCACCGCTTCGGCGGTGCTGGCGGCCGTAACCACCTCGTGCCCTTCGTCGGCCAGCTCCTCGGCATACAGCGTACGGATATTGGCCTCATCGTCAACGATCAGCAATCGACTCATGGTGTTTCCTCCTTGCGGGTGGGGAGTTTCAGGGTATAGGTGATACCCCCTTCGGGCGGTGCCACGACAATGAAGGGGATGTTCTGCTTTTCGAGCATGGACCGGCAGAGTGCCAGCCCGATGCCGCTGCGCATGTCCTGGACCAGGGAGAAGGGGGTCAGCATCTCCTCCAGCTCATCCTCGGTCACCGAGCGCTCCCGGTCGACCACGGCCAGATCCACCAGGTCGCCGTCGGTATGGGCGCGTATCACCAGGTGACCGTCGGTGCGGCCGTCAATGGTCGCGTTCAGAATGGAGCGCAGGCAGTAGCTCAGCTGCTTGAAGTCCACGTACACCTGCGGCAGGTCGTCGGGGATATTCAGGGAATAACTGAAATTGCGCTCCACCAGATGCTGCAGATCACGGGTCACCGTCTCCACCAGATGGGAAACTCCCCAGAAATCACGGGTTGGGTAGAGCGCGTCGGAATAGTTGAGGATCTCGTCCAGCACCCCCTCAAGCTGGCGGGCCTCACTGACGATCGATTCGATGAAATCCCGCTTCGGATCGTCCTGGGGGGCGTTCTTCAGCATGGAGCGGGCAAAGCCGCCGATAATCATGAGCGGGTTGCGGATCGAATGGGCGATACTGGAGGTGATGCGGCCCACCAGGGCCATTTTCTCCATCCTTACGATCAGCTCCTGCTGTTCGCGCAGTTTCCGGCCCGCCTCGTTGGCGCGGTTCAACTCCAGTTGCAGCCGGTCATACAGGGCCGCGCGCTCGATGGCAAAGGCCACCGGAAAGGCGAAGGTTTCCAGGGACCGCATGTCCTCTTCGGTGATGCGGCGGTGGGTGATGCAGTTGTCGGCGATGATGATGCCCACCCGGCGATTGCGGGAGATGAGCGGCATGAGCAGGAAGGTATCGACACCCAGCAGATGGGCGATAGCGGGGTCCCCATCCGGATTGTGGAAGGCGTCCTCGATCAGTACCGGCTGTTTGGCGTCCATAATCCGGACCAGCAGATTGTCGTGGTGCGACAGCGGCACGGAGAGCTGTTCGAGAATATCGTGGAATTTGGCCCGTTCGGCCGACAACTTGGTAACACGGAAATTCTGGGCCAAGGTCTGCAGGTCCATGTCGTTGCGGGCGATCTCTTCCCAGGCGTTACTGGCCTCTTCAAAATTGCGGGGTCCGATGGCCAGGTAGCCCTGCAGGTGGTCACGCTCCTTGTCGGTCATCAGCAGAAAGGCCCGGTTCATACCGAAACCGCGGCCGGCGGTGATGGCGGTCAGGGCGACCGAGAGCACCTCCTCCAGGTCGACCGAGCTTTGCAGCACCGAACCGAGCTCGTGCAGGAAACGGACCTCCAGGCTTTTGTTGTCGAGGAAACTGGCGAGGGACTGAATCTGGTTTTTCTGGCGTTGGAACTCGTTGTGGACCAGGCTGAAGACCGGCGCCAGGGGATGGCCGCTCTCGCGGAAGCGGGACAGGTCACGTTTGAAGCGCTCGCAGTCGCAGCACTTTTCCAGGATGCGGCGCTGTTTGGACGACAGGAGGTCCTCATCGCCTTCGCGGATATTGGGGCACTGCCCCCACTCCACCACATCCCTGTCCCAGCAGCATTCCCAGTCCACGCCAGCTCCCAATGTGCATCGTTCACTTTGAAGGAGTATAGCAGCAATTGCCGCAGCAGCAAGCCTGCGGGGTCAGATTTCCGGATGACAACAACACCGTGGAGAAAAGGCGTCAGAAACCATGACCGTCTCTGGCGGAAGGAGTCGGATACGTCCGTGGTTCGGCCTATTTTACCTTCCAGGTGGTGCCTTGGGCCGAATCCAACAGCTGGATGCCCTGCTCCAGCAGCAGGTCGCGGATCTCGTCGCTCCGCTTGAAATTCCTGGCCAGACGCGCCTCGGCCCGCTCAACAATCAGGCGCTCGATCTCCTCGGGGGAGATGGCCATCTGATTCACCTGGGCGGCCTTGATCCCGGCCAGCCACTCGGCCGGACGCCGGCTGAACAGCCCCAGAACCTGGCCGATCTCGCCGAACAGGTGGCGCACATGTGCCAACAGCGACAGCGCCACCGGGCCGTACTCCTTGTTTTCGGCCATGAAGCGGTTGGCGGCCCGCACCGTCTCGAACATATGCCCCAGGGTGAGCGCCGTGTTGAAATCATCGTCCATGGCCTCGACAAAACGGGGAATCAACTGCGCCAGCTTGTCCCGCAGCTCGACACCGGCCGTGGGAAGCGACTCGACCGCCGGCAGCTCCGGCGATGCCGGGGTACCGGCCAGGATATCGTCCACGGCCGCCAGGCAGGAGTATATGCGCTCCAGGCCGGCTCGCGCCTCGTCCAGGTTCTGATCGGAGAAGTCGATGGGCGAACGGTAGTGGGCCGAGAGGATGAAGAAGCGCAACGTCTCGGGATCGAATTTGTCCAAGACCTCGCGGATGGTGAAAAAGTTGCCCAGAGACTTGCTCATCTTTTCGGCGTTGATGTTGACAAAACCGTTGTGAAGCCAGTAACGCACGAACTGGCAGCCGTTGGCCGCCTCGCTTTGGGCGATCTCGTTCTCGTGGTGGGGGAAAACCAGGTCCTTGCCGCCGCCGTGGATGTCGAAGGTCTTGCCCAGAAACTGCATGCTCATGGCCGAACACTCGATGTGCCAGCCCGGACGGCCCTTGCCCCATGGGGATTCCCACCACGGCTCACCCGGCTTGGACCCTTTCCAGAGGGCAAAGTCCATGGGATTCTGTTTTTTCTCTCCTACCTCGACCCGTGCCCCGGCCTGCATTTCCTCCAGATTGCGTTTGGAAAGCTTGAGATAAGGCGGAAAGGTCTCCACGGCAAAATAGACGTCACCGTCCGACTCGTAGGCGTGCCCCTTGGCAATCAACCCTTCGATGATGGCAATGATGCCGGGAATATGATCGGTGGCCTTGGGCTCGATGGTCGGCTTCTCCATGCCCAGCCGCTCCATGTCCTCGTCGAATGCCTGGATGTAGCGATCGGCTATGGTGCGGTAGTCGGTCCCTTCCTGGTTGGCGCGCTTGATGATCTTGTCGTCGATGTCGGTGTAGTTGCGCACGTACGTGACGTCGTAGCCGGCGTATTTCAGGTAGCGGTAGATGACGTCGAAGGAGATGTAGGCCCGGGCGTGGCCGATGTGGCAGTTGTCGTAGACCGTCACCCCGCAGACGTACATGCCGGCCTTGCCGGCCACCAGCGGCACAAAGGTTTCCTTGTCACCCGTAAGGGTATTGTACATACGCAAAGCCATATGCGGGCTCCTTCTGGTAAATTGAAACATTTTGCCCGTTTTCGGGCGGGAAGGCAAGGGGGGAAAACGAGAACAGCCGCCGGGACACGGAGACGCCGGCGGCCGGAAAGGATCTACCTGCCCTGCAGATACGCTATCAGGAGCCGCACCCCCACCCCGCTCGCCCCTTTGGGAGAATAGGGTCGGGCCTTGTCGCTCCAGGCGGTGCCGGCAATGTCCAGATGGGCCCAGCAGGTCGTGCCCACGAACTGCTTCAGGAACCAGCCGGCGGTGATGCTCCCCCCATCCCGGCTGCCGGCGTTTTTCAGGTCCGCGATATCGCTCTTCATGGCCTCGCCGTACTCGTCCCAGAGCGGCAGCTGCCAGATCCGTTCGCCGCAGCGCTCGCCCGCCTTTATCAGGGCGTCCGCCAGACGCTGGTCGTTGGCCATCAGGCCGCTGGCTTCGTGCCCCAAGGCCACCACGCAGGCGCCGGTAAGGGTGGCCAGGTCGATCATGGCAGCCGGCCTGTAAGTCGTCCGGCCGAAATGCAGGGCGTCGCACAGGATCAGGCGCCCCTCGGCATCCGTATTGGTGATCTCGATGGTCTGGCCGGACAGGGAAGTGAGCACATCCCCCGGCTTGTAGGAGTTGCCGTCCGGCATGTTTTCGGCCGTAGGGACGATCCCCACCAGGTTGAGCGGCAGGGCGAGTCCGGCCGCTGCCGCCATGGCGCCGAGCACCGCAGCGGCGCCCGCCATGTCGGTTTTCATCTCCTCCATGCCGGCACCCGGCTTGAGGGAGATGCCGCCCGAATCAAAGGTGATCCCCTTGCCCACCAGCACCACCGGGCGGCCCGTGGCGCCGGAACCGCGGTACTCCAGCACGATCAGGCGCGGCGGCTGGACCGAACCCTTGCCCACCCCCACCAGGGCGTTCATGCCCAGGCTCTCCAGCTCGTCCTGCTCGTAGACCCGGCAGGTCATACCGTGACGGCTGGCCAGTTCCCGCGCCGTATCGGCCAGATAGCCGGTGGTGACCACGTTGCCCGGCTGGGAGACCAGGTCGCGGGCGAGCCGGGTGCCGTAGCAGACGGTCTCGACGCGCTCGATCCGGGCCCGTGCCGCCCGCATGGCGATGCCCTTGGGGAGCATGAGGGTCATGCCCGCGAACGCGAAGCGTTCGTCCTGGTGCTTGGTCTTGTACTGCTCGAAGCTGTAGCTGCCCAGCAAGGTCCCCTCACAGACCGCCTCCAGCCCTTCGGCCAAGTCGGCGGCCAAGTGCAGGGCGGTGCTGAACGAAGCCACCCGGCTACTCCGCAGCACCGACACGGCAGTGCCGGCGGCCTGGCGCAGCCGTTCCAGGGTAAACTCCTTCTTTTTTCCGAGCCCCACCAGCAGCAACCGTTCGGCCGGCAACATCCCCAGGGTGTGGAGCAGGCGACTGGTGGTGGGCTTGGCGCTGAACTCCTTGGCAGCCTTCAGCCGGGACAGGAGGCCGTCCAAGGCACTGTCGCACCGGGTGAACAGCTCGTCCGCGCCGTCCTCCCAGCAACCAACCACCAGGGCCGGCGTGGCGTGTTTCACGGGGTTGGCACTACTCAGGTCGATTTTCATGGGAACACCTCGCACGATATTCGATACCAAATGAGTCCGTCCAGCTCGCTTCTCGCTGTTCAGCTCACCGGCGGCGTCCCCGCCCCCTTGGCCTTGCGGTAAAAGTCGAGCAGGAAATCGGCGTCCCGGGGGGAGAGGTCGTATTTGAAGACCGCCTCCTGAATCAGCGGCCCCAGCGGCCGGGCCGAGTCCTCCTGCAGGTGGTGGGACACCCATTTGATGGCGCGATGCAGGTCTTCTCCATCCGGCAACATGTCATGGTGCATGGTTTCCGCTCCTTGTGCCGGCGATCTGTTACCCGGCACTTATCAGTGTAATGGTTCGGCGTACTGTTCGGCAAGCGCTTTTCGCCCTCCGGTCCGCGCTCGTGGCGCTGTCCTGCCGCGTCCGGGCCGGCGGTTAGTACCGCTCGATTACGGCATCCTGGCGCAGGCGCGCGTTGAGCGGCACATGCACGTCGTCGCTGGGTGGCAGCTCCTGCGTGCGCTGGTAGATCCTGAAGAGGTGCAGCCCGCCGTCGCCGGGGATGATCCGGGACAAGGCGCCAGCCTGCAGGTCGCGCACGCCGACGGGGAGGACGTCATACGGGTACTCCTCATGGTCCCCGATATGCCAGTAATCCCCGTTGACACGGAGCCGGGCATAGGCCTGCGGAATGGTTGCGCCGGCCTTGACCAGGGCGCGCATCCGCTTGAGCTGGGCCATGCCGGCGGCGCGACCTTTCTTGTCCGGGGCGTCCTTGACCCAGGCATGATCGACGACCAGCACAGCGCGCATAGGCGGCACCTTGACTCCGAGCGCCTTGGCCAGGGCATATTCAATGCCGGCGCGCACCTCCGGACTCCACCGCCCGTCTGGCATATTGATCCGCTGCGCAGCAGCAGCGGCCTGCACCAGGCGCAGGTCGATCAGATCCTCCAGCGCCTCATTGCGGGTCAGCGTCAAAGCCGCCGCGCATGCGTCCAGCTCCCCTTCCATGATGGGCTCACCATTGACCGTGGCCACAATCTGCCCGGTTGAGACCGGTGGCGGGCCCCCTGCCGTGGCGGTCTCCGCCGCCTGCGTCGAAACACCCCGCCCGAACATCAGCAGCACACCGCACATGAAGGCCGCCAAACGTACTGTCATATTCATAGTCAATCCTCCGTGAATCCTTGCAGCATGGAGACTGCCGTCGCCTATCTGATCCCTATCGCGAAATCCATGCCTTGCAGATTTTTTTGCGGTACTTGCTCGAAGCCCCATTTTTTGTGGGTAATCTGCGGCAGCAGCTCTTCAACGTAGGTCGCCAGTCCATTGATGGTGATTTTACCGCTCCTGTCGGCCGCATTCCCTTTCAAGCCATCGAGCAGGGTCCAGGTAAATGCCCCGTGGCCTTCGAAACCTTCCAGCGCCACCTGGCTCTTGCTGCTGGCAACAATGGTAGCCCTTCCCACTGCCCGTGAGAGCTTGTTTATGGCTGTCTTTTCCACCATGCCACGACTGGCAAGCGCCTCGGTAAACGAACCGCTGTTGCAGGTATCCAGCAGGATAATCGATTTCAGGGCCTTAACGTTCGCCAGATACCCCTTGAAGTCATTCATCGAGACGCCGAACTTCTCCACGGAACCCTCGCCGGTATAGCGAAAGTCATAGGGAATAAAGTAATACGCGCCGTCTTTTGTGCCGGTAATGCCGTGTCCCGCCACAAACAGCACAAAGACATCATCACGATTCGTCAGCGTGCCGATATCGGCAAAAGCCTTCTCCATACCCGCTTTGGTCACCTGGGCATCAAGCAGCTGGTGGACGACAATCCTGCCGAACAGCTTACCGCCTTTGCCTTTGAATGATTCGGCAATGGCCTGTGCATCCGGTACCGAATAGGACAATTTCAGGTCGCCGTCCCGGTAGTTGTTGACCGCCACTGTCAGAATATGGAGATCAGGCCGGGCCTTGTTTCCCGATGCATATGACAGCTTGATGACATCACGGTTCGATTCGATGGTCATATTCTTATTATACGCCATCAGACTGATCTCGTTGGTGCCGTCGGCAAGGGTGATCGTATGCTCGAATATGGAACATGCGGCGGCCGCCTTGGATACCGCCTTCAATCCGCGACCGCCTTTGGAGACGGTAACCGGCATCCCGTTCAGATAAAGAGTAATGTCGCCGATGCCTCCCCCGTTGTCGCACAGCTCTGCCTTGATCGCGGTGTCATGTCCCGTTGCCGGGCCTGATGTGGTCAGCAAACGCACCGTTGGCGGCAGGGTGTCGGCTGACAGGAGCTTGTTGATATCGATGGACTTGGCATGCATCGCCAGGTCTTTTCCCTCAAAGGCGGCATCGATCAGGTCAGGCCGATAAAACTGGTTATAAAACTTGCCTACTGCAATAAACTCGGCTTCACGATCATTCCCCCTGTTCAGGTGAAAACCGATCAGCTCTTCTCCGCCGGGCGAGTGGTCAAAGAACCCTTCCGGGGTCCAGAGCACCCAGCGTTTTTTGTCGGCATGGGGGAAGAAAGCCAGCAACTCCTTGCCGTCGCTCAATCGATGCCACCTGATGGTGCCATCGTCATTTGCCGCCACGGCCACCAGGCCGTTGGGAGCAATGTTCACCCCCCACGTCCCGGTCACAGGTTTTTCCCACAGCTGCTCGCCACTGCGGGAGAAGCACCTCAGGCGAAAGCTCGTGCCCAGCAGAAAGCGGCTCCCATCCGGGGCGATGGCCACCGAGCGGGATGATTCACTCTGATTCAATTTCAGCGGGATACCGTTCAGTTTTGGTGCTTTGGTGTTCTGCCACCCCTCGATGGCAATGCCCGGAAGAGCACTGATGGGTGCCTGAAAAGCCCCTCCTGTGCCTCCCTTTTCAACAGGGGAGAGCTGGCGCCCTGACAGGGTAAAACGGTAGGGATTCTTGCCGCCGGATTCATAGCTGAAACGTATTGCGCTGCCATCGCCGGCAACTTGAAACCCGTCCCTGTTATTTCGATAGTCGGCAATAGGGGGGCGTGCCAACCGTTGATACCGCCCGCTTGGCTTCAACATGGCAATGGCGGGATCAGCCGCTCCAATAACGATGCCGCCATCCGGCAACGAGGCAAACCCCGTAATGGTGTTTGTTACCCCGACCGAAAAATCCTCGCCTGTGCCCTCCCCTTCATTGCCCCAGCGGCGGACAAATTTTTCACTGACTCCATTGAATGTCTTAAAAGCACTTCCGCCGGCAAAGAGCGTACGGCCATCAGCAGACCAGGCGACCCTGCCGAGATTCTTTCCTTTGCCCACCCCTCCGGTATCGGCACTGACGAGCAAGGACAGGTCACCGCTCTTGAGCAGATCCACCTTTGTGCTGTCGCTGTAACCGACCGCGATTCTGGAGCCGTCGGGGGAGAAGCGGACATCATACGGCTGGCTGCCGCCAGGCGCCCTTGTTTTGGTGATCAACTTCAATGGAGGGGTACCATTTACCCGGTCATAGAGCCTGATATAGCCATCCCAGCAACTGGTCACGACCCTTCCGTCGCTCGCAAAGTGTACCGAGTAGCTGGCGGCTCCATACTCCGTATCCCTCCCGATTTCACGGCCCGTGCTGCTGCGGAAGATGCGGACGCCGTTCTTCCCGAGCAGACTGGCAGCCAGGCTGCTGCCATCAGCCGAGAAAGCCAGTCGCTCGATGACGTTGGGAAGGCCGCCGATGGACCGCACGAGCCGGCCAGAGGATGTATCGAAGATGTATATGGTATGCCCGGAAAGGCTGCCCAGCTTGGTCCACCCGCCAACTGCCAGGGAAGTACCATCCGGCGAAAGCGCGACCGCTTTCAGTTCCCCCTCCCGCCCTTCTCCGATCGGCGGGCGGAAGATGCGGATCAGGCTGCCGGTAGCCACGTCATAGAGGCGGGCGGTTTTGTCATCCGACACCGTAGCCGCAAAGCGCCCCCCGGCATCGGTGGCTATGCTTTTGATCGAGTCGGTGTGAGCGCCGGCTTCGATGCGCAGGATCGGAGCGGTCGGGAGATCAGCTGCGTAAAGCGTGCCGTGCGTGATCAGAAGGGCGATGACGACAAAAAGAGTGCGTTGCATGAAAAGTCCTCGTGGAGTGCATTATGCCTGACAAATCGGTGCCACAGGGGACGAGCGCAGAGCAGTGCATCACCGTGCTGAAGGGCCCCTTTCTTGACCGGCCTCAAGCTCTGGCAGGTCTATTGACGCAAAAAACCGCCCAGCCGCTGTAATGTCGGCATGGGCGGTTCGCGAGTGGCATTGGGCCGCTGCATGGTGCGCTCCCGTGTGGTGTCGGCGATAATGAGATGGGTCGTTTGTATCCTCAGGCCGTACTGCTGTCAAGGCCAAAACCGGCGTCACCCCTTGTCGGTATAGTCCTTGGCGCCGGCATACAGGGCCAGGGCCACGGCCAGACAGATGAGCGGCAGCAGGAAGGCGGCGTGGAAGGCGGATGGCGGTGCGCCGCTCGGGCTGCGGCCGAAGGAGCCGACGATCAGCCCCATCAGCTGCTGGGTGGCCGCCGCCCCCATGAGGACGAAGAAATTGAGCGACGTAAGCGCCGTGCCGACGATGCGGATCGGGAACATGGCGCGGATGACCGGATAGATCATCACCCCGCTGGATACCGCCAGGCCGATGACGAAGAAGACCGCCATCAACAGCGGCCGGGGCAGCAGTTCCGCCCAGCCCAGGAAGGCGGACATGAAGATCAGCAGCACCAGCTGGCCGGCAAGCAGGGTCCGCTTGTAGGATTTGAACACGCGTCGGGCAATGGTGTCGGTCACCATGCTGCCGCTGATGAACCCGAGGGAGGTGAACATCAGGGTCCGTCCGGTGGCCTCGCGGGAGAAATGCAGCACCTCCATCAGGTATGGCCCGCCCCACAACCCCTGCAACGCCAGGTAATTGCCGTACCAGGCAAAGGCGATGACCCCCAGCAGCCAGAAATCGCGCCTGCCGAAGATTTCCCCCCAGGCGGCGAGCAGGCCGGTGGCGGCATGGGCCTCGGCATGGTCCGCCGCCTGCCCCGGCGGCCGGTCCCGCACCATAGCGTAGACCAGCAGGGTGATGAGTACCTGCAGACAGCCGACCGCCAGAAACGAAGAGCGCCAGCCGATGGCGGCCACGGCCAATGCCAGGGGCGCGGTGCCCGCCAGGTTGCCCAGGTTGCCGACCGCCACCATGAAGCCGGATACCCGTCCGAATTCCTGCTTGTCGTACCAGTGGCTGAAGATGGTCAGGGTGGCCATCAGCACCGACGCAGTGCCGACGCCGATCAGCACCCGCCCGGACATGGCCGCGGCCAGGCTGTGGGCCTGGGAAAAGACGATGCCGCCGATGGCGGTCAGCACGCCGCTGAGCGAGATCACCAGCCGGCTCCCCAAACGGTCGATCATCGGCCCCAGGGGGATCTGGGCCGCGGCGTAGACATAGAAGAGGATGCCGGCCAGGGTGCCGAGTTCCTGGGGTGACAGGTGCAGTTCCCGGGAAATGTCGCCCGCCACCACCGCCAGGGAAACGCGATAGAAGTAGACCAGGATGTACATGAGGGCCAGGATGCCGAACAGGGTCCAGCGCCGGCGCCGCATGCGGCTCTGTTCAGGCATCGGCCGCCCCCTTTTCCCCTTGCCGGCAGGGGAGGATCACCATGAACAGCGCCCCGTGCCCCGGCTCGCTCGCCACCCGAATCTCGCCGCCATGGTCCTTGACAATGCCGTAGGAGACCGCCAGCCCCAGGCCGGTGCCGTCCCGCTTGGTGGAAAAGAACGGGGTAAAGAGCCGGTCGCGATGTTCCGGCGCGATCCCCGGACCGCTGTCGGCCACCGTGACGCTGACCGTGTCGCCAGCGGCCACCGCATCCACCGTCAGCCTCCCCCCCCCGGCCATGGCCTGCAAGCCGTTGACGATCAGGTTGGTGAATACCTGGCGCAGTTGGTCCTCATCCCCCTCCATGACCACATCCCTGCCCCAGTAGCCGCGGTTTATCGTATAGTCTTCCAGCGGCACCTGGTGCCCCACCTGATCGAGAATCGTGTCCAAAAGCCCCCCTAGTGAAAAGGCGCTCACCTGCTTGATCCCCCCGCGTGCGAAAGCCAGCAGGTTGTGGACAATGCGCTCAATCCGTCCCACCTGGCGCATGATGGTGTCCAACTCTTCGTGATTACCGCTGCCGGCAGCGGTATCCAGCTGCAGCAGCTCGGTATTGCCACGGATGATTGCCAGCGGGTTGTTGATCTCGTGGGCCACCCCGGAGGCCAGCAGGCCGATGCCGGCCAGGCGCTCGGAACGGGCCAGCTCCTTTTGCGCCTCCAGCAGCTGCCGGCTCTTCTCCTCCAACTGGGCGGTGCGCTCCACCACCTTCTGCTCCAGGGTGCGGTTGAGGCTGGCATTCTCCTCGCTGCGCAGGGCCAGGTGATGCTTCATGGTATTGAATTCATCGGCCAGGGCGCCGATCTCGTCATGGCTTTCCACCTGGATGTCGGGCAGCGCCTCGCCGGCGGCTATGCGCCGTGCCCCCTCCTCCAGCGCTTTGATCGGCCGTGCCATATTCGACCCGAGCCAGGCCGACAGGGCGATGCCGATCAGGCCGACGAACAGCAGCACCCCGCTGAAGATCAGGTTGATGCGGGAGCGAAGCTGCAGGTACGGCCGCTCCGGGGTGCCGACGTACAGAGCGCCGACCACATTGCCCCGATAGTCGCGCACCGGCTCGTAGGCGGAGAAGTGCCAGTCGTTGAACACGAACGCCCGGCCGCCCCATTTCCGGCCGCGGGCAATGGCTTCGAACACCTCCCGGGACATGAGGCTGCCGATGGCCCGCTCCCCCCGCTGGTCCAGGACGCTGGTGGCGATGCGCACATCCCCCAGGAAGAGCGTGGCGTTCCCCCCCTCCTGCCCCAACCCTGAGCCGTGCCGGAAGATGACCCGGGTGATGCGGTCCACCAGGCTGTTGTCGTTGTTCATCAGCATACCGCCATAGACGGCGCCCACCACCCGGCCGGCACCGTCCCTGACCGGAGCGGCCGCGGTCAGGAACATGCCCTGTTCCTCGGCGGTCTGAGTCGTCTGGCGGGCGCGGGGGGTGCTCACCAGTGGAATGACCATGCGGGGGGGCAGGGCCGGATTTTCCCGGCCGGCCTGGGCAGGGGTCAGCCGGCTGACCGCGCTGGCCACCTGGCCGGTCAGGGCCGCGTCGATCATGGTGTCGGCGGAGAGCACATCCCCGACAGCCCCCGCATTGGCCGCCCGGTAACGCACCACGCCGTCGGCGTCCACCACGGTGAGGAAGCTGAGCCGGTCGTTGCGCAGCACCAGCTGCAGCGCCGCGGCCAGCTGAGCGGGAGCGCCCAGTTGCAGCGCCGCCGCCGTTTCCGGGGATTGGCCGGTCAGCCGGATGATGTCGGAAAGGTGGGCCACATCGCCCTGCAGGAGCTCATGGGCCGAGTTCAGGTCGGTCTCCACGTTCTGCTGGGCCTGGGTGAAGAACCGGTTGGTGATGATCGAAGCGCCGATCACCCAGCAGAGGGCGATAGCCGCCAGGAGCGGCACCAGGGTGGCGATGGTGAGCTTGAGCCGTATGGAGCTGCGCAGCCGTCTCATGGCAACCCGGCAACACGCGTGAAGGGGGGCGGCATCATGCGTCCCGTCCGCCGGCCAGTCCGTATTCGACGATCTTGCGGTCCAGGGTCTTGCGGGAAATGCCGAGGATTTCGGCCGAGCGGCTTTTGTGGAACCCGGTCTGCGCCAGGACCGACAAGATGTGCCGCCGTTCGATCTCCTCCAGGGCGATCAGCGGTGCGGGCCCGCTGGCGGCCGCGCTTTCCCGCCGCCCCCCCAGGGGGATCAGGGCCGGGGTGATGCTGTCGGTGCGAGCCAGGATCACCGCCCGCTCCATCAGGTTTTCCAGTTCGCGCACATTGCCCGGCCAGTCGTACTGCACCAGCATCTGCATGGCCTCGTCGTCGATGCCGCGCACCTCCTTCTTCATCTTGCGGTTGTACACCCCGAGGAAATGCTGCGCCAGCGGCTCGATATCCTCGCGCCGCTCCCGGAGCGGCGGCAGGTTGATGGTGATGACGTTGAGGCGGTAGTACAGATCCTCGCGGAAACGCCCCTTCTCCACCTCTCCCAACAGATCCTTGTTGGTGGCCGCCACGAAGCGCACATCCACCTTGCGGGAGCGGGTCGAGCCGACGGCGATGAAATCCTTCTCCTGGATGACCCGCAGCAGCTTGGCTTGCACCGTGGGGCTGACGTCGCCGATCTCGTCCAGGAACAGGGTGCCGCCGTCCGCTTCCTCAACCAGCCCCTTCTGGTTGATGACCGCGCCGGTGAAGGCGCCGCGCACATGGCCGAAAAGCTGGCTTTCCAGCAGGGTGTCGGAGAGGGCGGCACAGTTGAGCGACACGAACGGCTTGCCGGCCCGCTGGCTGTTGGCGTGGATGGTGCCGGCGATCAGTTCCTTGCCGGTTCCCGACTCCCCCAGGATCAGGATGTTGGCGTCGCTGCCCGCCACCTGCAGGGTCAGGTCGTACACTTCGCGGAAGCGGCTGCTTTTGAAGATGATGTTTTCCGAGCGGTCGCCACCACGCTGCAACTCCTTGCGCAACTCCCGGTTTTCGGCCGCCAGGCGCTGATGGTCCAACAGGCGCTCCAGCACCCCCAGAAGCTTCTCCTTGGGGAACGGCTTGATGATGTAGTCGTAAGCCCCCACCCTGATGGCCTGCACCGCATCGTCGATGGTGCCATGGGCGGTCATGATCACCACCGGCAGGTCAGGGCGACTCGCCTGCAGCCGGGTGAGCACCTCGATGCCGTCCATGTCCGGCATGCGCACATCCTGCAGGATCACGTCACAGGGTACGGCGCCGGGTGCGGCAATGCGCGCCAGCAGGTCGGCGCCCCGGGAAAACGTCTCCACCTGATAGCCGCTTACCCGGAGCAGTTTGTCCAGATAGCGCAGGATTTCCGGCTCGTCGTCGCATATGAACACCAGTGCCATGGCACCCCCTTCACCCCATTGTTGGACAAAATGATACATATATAGCCAAAAAGAATCAATTACTGTTTACACCATTGCCGGCACAAACCCCACAATACCAACAATATCCCGGAATTATTGCATTTTATGGTTGCAGCCATTTTGGCACACCGTTTGCCGTATACGACATGGTTTTCCCTGTAAATGGGTCAGCAGTACACAATTGTGCTCTCACACCGCATGGTAATCATGTGTCATCGATGAAAGGAGTCATACGTATGGGAATGTCACGTCGACAGTTCCTGCAGGGAGGGGCGCTGGCAGCGGCCGGCGCAGTCCTCTCCGGAACCCCGGGCCACGCCAATGTGGATGCCCCGGAAATGCGCACCAAGGGGCTGAAAAGCTCCACCACCATCTGCCCCTACTGCGCCGTGGGGTGCGGCCTGATCGTCCACACGAAGGACGGCAGGATCGTCAATATCGAGGGGGACCCGCAGCACCCCATCAATCAGGGGGCGCTCTGCTCCAAGGGGAGTTCCCTCTTCCAGGTGGCGGTGAACGAGCGGCGCCTGCAGAAGGTCATGTACCGCGCTCCCGGGTCGGATCGATTCGAGGAAAAGTCCTGGGACTGGGCCCTTGACCGGATCGCCCGGCGCATGAAGGAGACCCGCGACAGGAGCTTCACGGTGAAGGAGCTGAACAAGAAGGACAACAAGGAATACGTGGTGAACCGCACCGACGGCATGGCCTTTTTCGGCGGGGCCGGACTGGACAACGAGGAATGCTACCTCTGGTCCAAATTCTCCCGCGCCATGGGGGTCAGCCAGCTGGAGCACCAGGCCCGATTATGACACTCCTCCACGGTCGCCGGTCTGGCGGCTTCATTCGGTCGTGGTGCCATGACCAACCATTGGATTGACCTGAAAAACAGTGACTGCATCTTCATCATCGGCTGCAACCCGGCCGAGAACCATCCGATCTCCTTCAAGTGGATCGAACAGGCCGTGGACAACGGCGCCAACCTGATCGTGGCCGACCCGCGCTATACCCGCAGCGCCTCCAAGGCCGACATCTATGCCCAGCTCCGCCCCGGCACCGATATCGCCTTTCTGGGAGGAATGATCAATTATGCCCTGCAGCATGATCTGGTGCATGCCGAGTACGTGCGGGACTACACCAACGCCGCCTTCATCGTGAATGAGCAGTTCGCCTTCGAGGACGGTCTCTTCTGCGCCTTCGACGACCAGGAAAAGAGCTACGACCTCAAATCC